>Ga0210059_1013933_pt1 | contig 11943 bp, 12 predicted proteins | sample Ectturendosymbi2_FD_188042 | JGI IMG/M metagenome (GOLD analysis project Ga0210059, IMG submission 188042) | Ecteinascidia turbinata endosymbiont from Florida, USA - Sample 2 (SPAdes) (version 2) | ecosystem: Host-associated > Tunicates > Ascidians > Unclassified | place: Key West, Florida... | reverse complement strand
GCGTGCCATAATATGGGAACCACTGGCTTAAACGCATAAACCTGTTTTAATCTGTAGATTTGTGTCACTTAATCGCATACTTCACTTCATGGAGGTGTAAAGTGCGCTGCGCAGACGAAAGCCACGGCACCCGCTGGGACGGCCAGAAAACAAAGTTATCACCTACAGCCGAGATGCTAAAATCAATACCTCTGGTTCAACTTCCAGCGGTGAATTGCAGACAGCTTTGTTAAATCGGCTTTGCAAAAAAAGAAAATTGTAGTGTCACTACACAGTTTTCTCTTCATTCTAATCTCAAGGTTACTGCGCCATCTCAAGCAAAAGTAGCCCACACGACAGCTTTCAGACATACTGTAAACGTATTCACAACTGCATCACACAGTCCAAAGCCAGTAGAAGTATAATGGCCGCAAATGCCGGCAACGTTCCACAACTACGGGCGATTATTACATCACACACAATATGCACGTTCACGATGATGTACTGTACACTGCACACCGCTGCAACAACTTTGAATTTACGATTCATTTGATGACTGTTGGTTTGCTAAACACTGCAGTATTTAAAATATCAAGACCAACGGATTTCCAAAACTTGTAGAAGCACTTTCATATTTCAGTTCATGAAATCTCTAAGGGGGGCCCATTTCTTACATTTAGCTTGCCAAGGGGGGAGGCGCGCATCCCTGCCCCCCGTCAGTTACGCCACTGACTGAAGGACTATTACTCCAACACTGATGTTTTCATTACACCTTGGTATAGTAGAATGATTCAACTCTGTGTAAAATATGTAATATCGGAAGTGGATGACTTCAGTAGGCTATAGGCTACACTTTGAACTTTGTATCCCAGTTATGTGGCTATGATTTCCTCAGTTCATAATGGAACACATGGAGTAGCATAAAGTGTGTCATAAAAGTTTGTGAAATAGGGTATAGGTACAATTTGGTGAATTGCAGTACCTACTGTTCATAGATTACGACTTAACAAAGTGCTATGAATCCTCATATTTGACATCCTGTTGTATTGTACTGCAGAGAATAGACTGATGATCTTGACTGAAATCAACAAAGTGGCTTTGCAGTGTAAAAACAAACTCCCATTTCCTGCCCTGTAGAAGCGGCTCAAATTCTATTAGTGACTTGAAAAGTGCAGTTACGATGCGACGCGGTTTTCATGACTTCATCGCCCAGCAGTTTCTACGATTGTCTCTGCTGGCTGTTATTTTTCGGACTACGCTAAACAAAATCACGTCTCGGCGATTCCAGCTACACCTACGAAAAGCACCTTTCTGTAGTGGAATCAGCTTTCACCTTTTCATTTTAACCTATTCCCCAGCTTTCGCAATACCGGCATAGGCCAAGCGCACGAAGCAAATCTTCGAATTCCTTGCAGTGTAAAAACGCCCCAATGTCGAGTTCGCAAGTGCGTTCACGAAGGCAAGCCAAAGGCGACGAATCGCTCACCCGTCAATCCGATAATAGTGCAGTGTAAAGTGGGTAAATGTTTGCCAACTTGAAACTTTGTGGCGGTTGCGAGTTCGGAAGCAAAACGAGCGCGTGGCTGTATATAGGTTTGGTGAATTAGAAGTAGAGTTTACAAGACACGAATTCGTTCACCCATTTACCCGCTTTCCTTTCCGGGAAGGTCGCAGGGGGCAGCAACCTCAGGAGGTCTCGAAACACCTCAGGGCGTTCAGCAATATCTGATAATTCTGCTGGCTTCGCGCCAAGACACGATCAAGCCAAGTCAGAGATATAATCACGCCGCCTGATCCTTGCCCGGCTTCTGCGGTATTTTCCCGCGGAAGTAGTCAGCAGATCTGGCATCGCCTATCTTTCCTGGGGTACATGGCCAAATTACCGCGACTGGATCTTTCTTCGGGGAAGTGGCTGGATACGCAGGGATTTACGAATTTCACAGCTAACGCACCATGTCACGTGCCATAATTTGTGGTATCAGTAAAAACCCATCTCAACTGGTGTACTTATGTAAGTTTTATGAACATACAGATGATCACTGGAAGAAATCCCGATTTAAAAACTGAGAGGTGCGATGTTGACAGGTTTCGCCTTTGTCATCCGTTTGCACAAAATAACATACTTTTTAGTGCAGCGTTGCATCTGGCAAAGCAGTCAGCAGCTTGTTTGTTAAACAGTTTTGTGATGTCACTTACCTTCGAAAGATACTGTTTGACAGTTAATGAAATATTGCTAGGCCGTCATGAACTGATTCAATTAGTTTTATAGATTTTTCTTTTTTTTATGTCCAACGTCAGTTAAGTGTTAGCAATTCTGGTGTTGGGATTACAGCTATTTTACTTACGAATATGGCTTTTGAGCGTTGCGGTCAAACGCTTGCTTTCGCTGTGTGTGTGGTCTGGTTTTATCTCATGAGTGCCTTGCGAAACACAAGAATTGCATCATAACTTAAACTTGCCACTTAAAGCTTTATTTTCCAACTGAAGAGCAGTGGATTCAGCGTACTTCATGACTGGCCTTTTGCTTCACTGTTCTTTTGCCATTTCAACGCTGAGACTTGTTGCAGTATGAGAAAAAAATGGAGGAATTGCGAATTCAGAAAGATAAAGAACTCCAGGAAAAAGATAACAAGCTGGAAATTCTGAAACAAAGGATGGCTGAAAGTTTAGGAAAGAATTCAATGTTCGTTGGTGATTTGCTGAAGCTTTTTTTGTAAAGGTTTGGAATGCCCACTGTTAGTTGTACGGTTATTTGACTTGCAGTTGCAGTCAAATCAAGTATCCCTGTAATTACAAACGAGAGCTTGACATTTGTCAAAACAGTGCTTGAAAATGGTAAGGCCTGTTGGTGTGGTTCTAGATTTGGTGAAATTTTGTACATAGAAGTGTATGTTGAAACCGTTTGTCTTATTCGTTTTAAGCATGAAGCGTTGGTTTGGTCGCAAAAGTCTTGCAAAGTACAAAAGAACGTTTCCTTGAGCGCGAAATCGACCTGGTTTCGATATATTTGCTGCTGTTGAAACGAAGTTTTTTGATCTTGAATCATTACTTTTTTTCTTAATCTCCGTCTCCATCAGGGCTGTGGAGTCGATTTAACATATCACAATTACAAGCTTCGCTAATATGGAAGACGAAGGAAAGGCTCTTAGAAAATCATCGCAAGAAAGTCATCTCAACAATGTCAATCCATCAAGGAACCGCGCCAGGGAAAGTTGCAGTGTTATTCCAGTCGGTCATAATGCGCTTTGCGCCCAAGTTTACCGATACATATTCTCAACTACAGCGTCTGTTCACGATCAAACTTTTTTTCTAGAGGTAATCGCTTTAACCAGAGGTTCCCAAACAGGGCTTTGCGACGCCCTGGTGCTTTGTTTTGAGATTGCAAGGGCGTCGCAAGCTTACATCCAATACCAACATCTAAGGATTTTAGAAAAACCTGCTCAAACCCAATCGATGGTCGTGTAAATGACTCTGCAAGAGGTAAAAGCCGTGTGTGCAGAGACGTAACAACAGCTAGATTAATTTCAGCAATGAAGTATTAGTAACCGCGCAAAATTTAGCAGGTTTAGGACAGGTGAGCTTATGTTATTGGTTGACAAATGACTGGTCGAATAGTGTGAGCGCGTGGTTTGATTTTATGTATAAGTTTAGTGCGTCGGGAGTTGATACAAGTGGGAAACCACTGGCTCAAACGCATATATCGGATAATCGCAAAAAAATGTCATACAAATTCCACAACAGATTAACCGATTTCGCCTGTATTGCATCAAACTTGCAAAGCAATCTACATCGATCAGCGTCGGAGTCAGCGCAATTTCAAAGATTTCGAATTTCGACTCTGCAGCCCTGGTCTCCATCCAGCCGTTGATGTGGATGTATCAGTGCACTTACGTCATTTTGCACATATGTTCTGTGTTGTTTTATGCCATTGCTGGTATTTCGCATACTGAAATAAGAATATTTCCCAGTTTTGGTGCCTTTGATCGTAGCCTGGTCTTCGAATCGTGTTTTCGCGTCACAGTTGAAGACCAGAAGCCGTCAAACGTGAAAACTATTTTTAGGGAGCGACAGCAACAACTCGAAGAGCTGAAGCGAGATCTTGTAAAACACGCTCAAGAAGCCAGAGATTTGCAGCAGAAGCTAAAGCATTTTCAACTCAGGTCTAAGCAGGTAATAAATCCCTACCAATGCACTGACAGTATATTGTTGTTTTTTTGTTGAAGAAACGTTTCATTCGACACCCTTTAAATATCTCTTTATGAAAAGTTGTGTGTTTGTTGCTGCAGTGTGACAACTGTGAAAAGCTGCAAGCGCAGCTGGACGAAAAGATCCTGCAAGTTCGACTGAAAGAAAAAACAATCAATGATCTACAAGGAATCGGAAGGAAGATGCATGCTCAACTGGAGCAGCAGGTAAGCGTTGCACAGTGTATTCGACGGCCATTATACCATAAGAGTAGTTTGTCGTGATTATCACGACTTCTAACACATGTTTCACGCGTGCGCTTACGTTAACTTGGCAGTGCTTACTTAATTTTATGGTACCTTTATATTGCATCCCGAATGCTTCACTGTAAACAGAACCTTGGCAGTCATTTTAGCTTAGCTTGGTGTAACAGTATAGACCCACAAAATAGCTCGGTGTGTGATGAAGCTACGCTGCTTGCAAAGAAGAGATGATTGCAAAATTGGAACGACACAAAGTGGTAAACGTTGGTTTTGAGATCGTTCTATTCACCTTGCTTAATAACAGACGCTCACTATTTACTCGTGAGTCATATCTTGTAGGACATACTCTTGCGAAAGTGGGAGGAACGTGAAAGAAGAGAAGATGCGAAATAACGTAAATGTTCGCTCGCGAATGGTTTCCGGCGTAGACACGCGGTTGATGGATATGTTGTTTGGACAATTGAGATTATGCAAGCTTTGAGCGAATCGCGACATTCTTACCATGCCATGTAACAACTCTCGCTGTTGCGCTTATTTCGATACTGTACGGCACCTTTGTTGTGAGTATTTCACTTCGTTAATATTGTATAAAGTTGATTTGTTTTTGAATGGAAAGGGTATGGTGCTTCACGAATTGGACCAAAGCCCATAAGGAAAAGATGACAAGCCAACCCACAAGTGCTTTTTTTCTGCCAGTGCACCAAGTCTCTCGGTTATTCCGCTGTTGCGACATGTATGATACGTTTGGTTCACTTGCGTATGGTGGAAGATCCTGGCAATTGCGCGCATTCTCCCAAGTGTGGCCAGGATCATCGTTTTGCTGACTTCGCGTATCTCATCATACCACAGGATTCGTTTCCTGGTTTGTTTTATAACGCTCACAAAAATATCCATCAGTTATTGTCAATACCAGCACTGCCTCAAATGGCAACTTACAGGACTTGCTGATTACAAAAGCCTACTTGTTTTTGTTCTTTGTTTCGAAGCACTGTGAAACTAGTTTTCTTTTCAAAAAAGTGGGAGTGTTAGCAACATCTTACCTCTTGTTGTTTACCGCATGCGTGGTCACGTTTTGGATATCGCTGCTGAGTCGTTTAGTTGACGGTAATCTGCAACTGCATCAAGTTTGTCAGCAACCTGTCGCAAGAAAGAGGTTTTGACACGACAAAAGCGTGATTCGCGTTGGCGCATTTGCAGGTCGTCTTTGAAAGTTTCATTTGAAACACTTGTACATGTCAAAATGCAAGCTTCTATTAAATTTTGAATGTGCAACCGGGTACTAGCTCCGAGAAACGCTTTTTACATTTTTTTGCCATTAGTTTGAAATCGGTACATGTTTTTAGTTAGCCGTTGCCGTTCACATCCGCGTCGTACTTTTTGCTTTTTGCCGAAAGTTTCGCCAAATTTTTGCCAATATTTAAACATTTTGTTGAATGCTTGCGCAAGTTTCGTCATTTTGAGTGCATGTGCAATCAAGCAACTCACGTGATTGTGCTTGAAACGTGCTTCAGCTGAAATAACATACAAACCCATCGTTTTCGCTTCAAAGCACTCAGCGAAGATTTTGTGGTGCCAGTATTTTGGAGTGTGCACGAAGACGACACTTGTAAATTGCATTTTTTTCTCTCAGTGAACAAATTTAAAAAGAACGGTCTGCTTTGAAGTTGCTCAAAATAACTTCATCAATATCATAGCAATGAAACGTGCATTTTGTGGTTGTGTAGTGTTGTTAAAAACGGTCAATCGCCAAACCAAACAAATTTCAAAGGTTGAAAGGTCATTTTAAAATAATTACCTAAATTAAAATGTAAGTTTAAAATCGTTTAATCGCTCAGTGAATAATCATCACAGGCTGCTAATGGCCTGGCTTCCTTCATTTGCCTCGTCAGATCAGAGAGTCTTTTAAAGAACGTTGATTGGCGGTCTGGCTCGATAATACGTGAGAAGAAAAAATTTACTGCCTCCAACTTATTGGAAGAATCATCTAAAGACTGCCGCTCATGCGAAATCGTCTGATGACTCTATCCTAAAGTTTTTAGCGTCATTCAAGCACGTTTCATCGAACGCAGACTCCTGAAAGTTCAAAGTTTTTTATAGTTCGACGCAAACTCCACAAAAATTGTGTTTCTGACGCTGTTCAACTTCTTCACCTTCTGTGTTAATGCGCCGCAAAGTGTTTTTAGAGTTTGCACTCATTGCATGCGTCACAAAAACAAGGCGCAGTGAGTATTTGCTTCCAACTTGTGTTTGTTTTGGAAAGAATGTTGCGACCGTCGAAATCTTATGTTCTCCTGTGTTTCTTCGTTTCTGTAAAGCCTTTTGTAGACACTGGTTTGTTGATGAACACCGTTCCGACGAACTTCTGCGTTAATTCATAGTGCCCACCTGCTGCACTTGGCTAGTATTATTTGAACCGAGTTCCTCCACATGTTTAATGTTGCACGTGCCATGACGACTGTTGCTTCGAATGGCGTGACCTCGTCTCAGTGATGCAGTTCATCGACGCGCCTGTTGTGCCAAAACTACTACAGAAAAACAAATCATCCTCAGCGATGTCAAGTGTTTCATGTTTCAAACATCGACATTCAACCATTGGCGCTAAATCTTCCTGAAGGTCGTCGCGCCGAGTTCTTTTCGTTTTGTAGCTTTCATTAGACTGCGTTGCCAATTATCGCACCAACCTAGTTTCGATTTCTCTGCTCGTAACATTGGCTTATACACCAATCCATGCTTAGACGCAGTAGTGTATGGATGGCTATGATTCACATGTAGTAGTTTCTCGTATTTTGTGTTGCATCGTATGGCAAACAGCGCAAAATAGAAGCTTGGATCTCTTAGTAGGTCCGGATAACCTTTTGCGATCTCCTGATGAACGTCATGGTGAAATGAGGAACCTAATGTCAGCTATTTTTGTAGGCATTGTTTAAAAGTGCCCTGTTGTTATGCTGCATTCTTACGCAGGCGCTGGCTTGACAATGTTCCCATGTTTCGTTGTTCAAATAAATATAGTGCATCCAGCAATAGGTGAGTGACTGCTTATAGTTACGCTGGAACAATGAGCTGACATATTAAAGCCATTGTAGTCTGTACCGATTTCGTTGGAGTCGGTAACCTTCTGAACGCAGTATGGCACTTAACTAATAATATCAAAATGGTAATGACTTACCGTGCCAAACACCTTTTTGTGTGCAGGATTTTACTATCTGATTTGCATAGTAATCAGAATTCAGAAAACCGGATTATTGGATTACTAAACGTCAATTTTGTTGCTAAATATTAAATTACGATTAAAGAGCACTGTCATCCCAGTTCAAATTCCTAGCCAACAAAAAATTTCTCTTAAATTTCAAATCCTTACCTCACTAGTACAGGGAGCCAACGATTCTCAGGAACTCACAAACAAGATGAAATCCGCAGGAGATCACGGAAACTACAGCACACAGCACAGTACTCTGCTTGTGAAAACTAACTGGATTTGCGTCAGTGGCGGATCCAGACCAGACGTTTGGGGCGGCAGTCAAATAAGCCATAAAGGTCTTCACTTGTTTAAATACCAAAGGTAGTCTGCGACAGTCGTTGGGAACCACACAAAAGCGGTTACCTTTTGTAGACGAAGAAAGTGACTATTTTTGTTGGTCGATATGCGACAAAATCGCTTTCATTGATTCAAAAAACGCTTGAAGCGAGCAAACGATGGGCCTCGTTTTTCGCAAGCTGCACCAGAACCGTCGCCAGAAAGTTTTCAATAGGGGATTTTCGGTTCTGCGAGGGGGCTTTGCGTTTGTGCGGGGGGGCCTTGGCATTATAAAATTAACCAAAATTCCACTTAAAGTGTTTCACGTTTCAATTTGGGGGAGCTTGGAGCTTTGTTTGGGGGGCTAAGCCCTCCCGTAGCGACGGGACTGAGCTACACATAACTGAGAATACTGTTGGTGTCCCAAACAATCTCTTATATTTACAAAGAGTATTTAAAAGATACACCCTAAACCATGCTGCGCGCTAATCTTTGACACTGTTTTGGCTAACCGCAGATCAGAAGAAACAATGTCTGACACGCATTCCCGGCCTGGTTAGAAGCAGAATGGTTCTTACACTTGGAAGTGACTTGAGTTGTCACAAGTCCCACGATAGAAGTCTAATAAATAGCCTAATTATGATCACGATTCCAGACCAAGATTGTGCAGTAACATATGAATGAAGAACATGCAGTAGTTACTGTCGCAACACAATTCAAAAACAAAACGAGTGAAAAGCATTTGCTATGATATTCCCGATTTTAGGTAGCTTCGGTGCAGGGGTGCAAGCACACTCCCAAAAATTTTGATTTGTGGAAATTCCGGGCAAAATCCCAGAAAATTTGGGCACATTCCCTGAATATCCAGGCAAAATCCCGAAATATCTTGGAAAAAAATGCCGCCCAACGTTGTTTGACTTCAAAAAATGGTGCCCAACCTTTGCAGAAAAACTATGAAGACCTTTTTTTGTTGAAGGTCACACAGAAAAAGGGCTTCAAAATCTTTGTGGGAGAAAATGTGTTGACAAAAGTTTACAACGTTTCAGGCAAGTTAGGGGAAATTCGTACAAAAATCCTTCGCACCCCCAAAAATTTGCTTTCTACTACGCTACACCTATGCTTCGCTGAATAATATCGTGGAAAACGATCTCATATTTGCATAACAAATTCACACTGGGCCTAGCATATTGCTATAAATTATATTTAACGCCACTTTTAAAGGTAAAATTTTCAATCAAGTGTTTAACAGCATTTCACATATTTCGATATTGGGCTGCTGATGTGAAAAAGAAAACATGAATTCCACTAGGCCAGGATATGAAAATAAAGTTGTGAGACTGTTCAACGGAAGCAGCGGGCTGAACCCCCAAATCCATAGTCAATGGGCCTACCTCTTAAACAGGGATCTCCAAACTACGGCCCGTGAGGATATTTTGTCAATAATGAAAAAAATAATATATTTACGAAAAATTTGTTGATTTGGCACAATGTAACATATCCCGAAGCAATCACATTATGTAAGATGTCCGGACCTCGAAATCTTTTGTAACAGCTCATGTGGCCCTCGGAAAAAATTTGGAGACACTTGCTCTAAACTCTAGTCATTTTCCAATTCATTGCATACTACTACGAAACCCCCAAACAAGCTTAAAAAGCCATCAACAATGCTGTTGCTTTGGTGATGGAACTACTTTTATCCAGGCCAGCAAACACAGGTGAGAATCAGACTATAACCAATTTCAAGCAACGAACCAACATCACAGTCACCAGCAAAAAGGGCGAAATTTGCACCAGAAGATTGCTTTTCTGCTCAAATTTATGTGATAGCGGAATGATCTAACGGTCTACCAATAAGCTAAGCATTTTGCTGTCGTTTACAGATTTCGCAAACCATGCCAAATTTGTCTTTTCGTGGCCGTCGTGAGGTGTCTACGGGTTTGCAAATGCAACAAAAGGATCAAAACCACATAGCCATCAGCAGCCACTGTTGCTACGCGCGTAGCCAGATGGGGACGAGGGGTTCCGCCCCACTTAAATTTTAGACTACAAGACATCCAGGGAGATTTCAGGTGTGGTTGGTATAAGTCAGTCCACAGTTTCTAGAATTAATTATTCGACGGTTTAAAGTAAAAGGGACAACCTCTCCAAGACGTAAGGGAAGTGTGGAAGAGAGTGTAAAGCTTCTGCTATAGACGATAAAATGCTACTTCAAGTCAGCGTTGCTAATCCCAGGAAGACCAGTAGTGATTTACAAAGAGACATGATGGACAGGGGTGGATGCAGCCAGTAAGGTTATGGAGTTGGGCGATTTCAGAAATATTTGGTAGTTGTCTCATACTCTCGTGAAAGTTGTTTACAGAATTGTACAAAATAATGGTCAACAAAGTTGCTTTTGTAGGTTTTAGTGGGGGCGATTAACCCAGTCGTCTCCCTCCATGGATCCGCCCCTGCCTATGGAATTCATTTAAGCAACACTTCAATGAAAAGACGTCTCTCTGGATGAGTTGCTCAAAGACCTCTGACAATGCAGGTTCCAACTAAAAAAATGAAAAGGTTTGCTTGGGCCAAAGAATACACAAACTGGGCTTTGCCTGATTGCAAAAGGGTTATGTTTTCAGATGAAATACATTTTTTCGTCGGCAGCAAGCACTCTCGCTTTGTGAGGAAGAGTCTAGTAGACAGTGTGACAACATGCCGCATCAAACAACAGGCAAAACATCCCCCAAAAAATGTTTTGGGCATGCTTTAGCTACAAAGGTGTTGAGCCGCTCTTTCCTGGCTAGGGAATGATGAAAAGTAGCCAGTATATTGAGGCTCTCCAGAGAAGATTGATTCCAGATATGCAAAAGACTTTTTGTAGTGGCGAGGGCATTTATCAACCAGATTTAGTACCCTGTCATCGTTCAAAAAAGTGAAGACATATTTATCTGACAATAATATTGCCATGTTGAAATGGTCTGGTAACCAGGGTTGCGGAGTCGTAAGGAGTCGAAGGTTTTTGGTGGAGTCGGCGTCGGATTTCTAACAACACTAGGAGTCGAGTCGCATTTTTTGTCCGACTCCGGATGTCCAATTGGATTACTTTTTACATCACACTCCTTAAGGTGGGAATCCCCGTTTAAACAGTACAAGTTATTTTGAAACTTTTGTTGAAACAGAGGTTTCTTGCTGTCAGGGGCGGATCCAGGGGGGGCGATCGCCCCCCCCTAAAACCTGCGAAAGTAACTTTTTTCACCATGATTTTGCACAATTCGGAAAGAAACTTGACTGCCAAATATTGCTGCAATCGCCCCCCCTAAACTTATGGGCGACCCTGCTTGTTGTTCACCACGATTTCCACTGATTTTAATAGCCAAACGTCATTCCCTTTTATGCCAAGGAGTCGGAAATTTGGGAAGTTCGGAGTCGGGATTCGGAAATTTGGAAAGGTCGGAATCGAAAATCTTGGAAAGGTCGGAGTCGTATATTTTACCTCCGATTTGCGCAACCCTGCTGGTAACTCACCTGACTTGAATCTGATTGAGAACCAGTGGGTTATAATTTGAAAAAAGCTGCAGAAATATGACTGCACCACTACAACCAACCTGATTGAGGCTATACTTTCGATATGGTAGCCTACAGGGGAGAAGAAATCACTAAAACGTGTGAAAAATTGGTGGAGTCTGCCAGAGTTGGATCAATTACATTAATTCAGTTCAATTACAATTACTCCCTTAAATATTTCAATTACATTACAATTACTCCGTGCAAAAAATATCAAATTACAGTTACAACATATTGGTTCGTATTTACATTTTCACTTGCTCAAAAACTGTTGGATTGCACTTGATGAACATTAGGCTGCGAAAAGTTTCTGACCCCAGTAAATTTCTTCTTGCCGTATAAAAGTTACCCGCAATTGAAAAAACTCTTTCTGACGGGGCTGATGTTGCTGTTAGTCCCAAATAATCCTTGGCTAAAGAAGCAAGCGTGGGAAATTCTTCTGATTTCTTCTTCCAATAC
>Ga0210059_1013931_pt1 | contig 11945 bp, 6 predicted proteins | sample Ectturendosymbi2_FD_188042 | JGI IMG/M metagenome (GOLD analysis project Ga0210059, IMG submission 188042) | Ecteinascidia turbinata endosymbiont from Florida, USA - Sample 2 (SPAdes) (version 2) | ecosystem: Host-associated > Tunicates > Ascidians > Unclassified | place: Key West, Florida... | reverse complement strand
TGGTAGTTCGTGGATTTTCACCTGTAGCCTATAAGAGCTTACTTGTAACATGTTCATTTGGCCATCTAAGGAAAAAGATAGCAACACATGTGCGTTCAGCAGAGCTGAAGCTTGGCAGCGTTCGACCCCAAAAATGTTGTGTCAATGAAATCATTTGAGATAGTATGCCCAAGGGGGTTTTTCAACCGCGTTGCGCAATATGTGCACTTGCACACCGGTGGGATGCATACATTTTTTCATTTTACTTGTTTACTGATATCGTTTGGAAAGTATCTGTTTTAATCAAATTATCAGCGTTCTCTGATAGTTTGAAATGTGTCGATTTAGTCGAGTATTTCTCTCTTGCAAAAATAAAAGACTAACCCCTGTTTGATCATATTTTGCAAAAGTGAGAGATGAACGTGCATGCAGGCCTACATAGTTTTAAAATAAGTTTCCGTATTCTTAAAAAGTGCAAGTAGGATTTATGAACTTATCTGAAAAAAATAATCACTTTAAGTAACTAATACAGTTGAAGGTCGGAGTCGGAGTCGAATAATCGAAATTGCCCGGAGTCCGAGTCGGAGTTGGAGTCGGATGATGAGACTTCCGACTCCACAGCCGTGCTTACCACTAGGCCACGGACTGACCTTATGGTTAATATAGTGTAAATGCTTGTATGCTGCCGTTACATGCTCTACCCACCGACACCGAAACCCTGCTTGTAACTTACGTACCATCCCATCGTTGATTGGTGATGATGTTTGTTTTTTCTACTTTGATACTTATATGCAATCTCCCTTTGTTTTGAAAATTTATTTCATCCCATTCAAGATATCATTATACTCTTTTTTCTAGACTTTGGAAGTATTTTTTAAAATAGTGACGTGTAAACTGTTAACAGTTTCTTAACAAACTGTTTTATTGTAAAGACAAGCTTTTTGCAAAAACATTTCTTTGAGCAACTTCAAACTACCGAAAGTATGGAGATGGTCACGTTTTTACACGGTTGTTTACAGATTTCGGTGTACTGGCCTCTTTGAATCGTACGAAAAAAAGTTTTTTCGAAAAAAACAGTTGGTTTTGGAGCAACTGTGTTGGATACTACTTACTAGAATTCTGCCTGTGGGTTTCTACATTCCTTCCTGTTCTCGTCCCTTACATTAACCGGGTGTTTTACAGACTTTGCTATTCAGGTAAGTAATAAACTGTTTGGAAATACCCAGAAACCATGAACGTACACGTACTTATCACGACATTGTTTGCGCTTAAGTTGAGATCTAAGAGCACGTTTGAGGTATACGACTGCACTTCTAAACACGGACCGTGAAAACTCTCAAAGTGGGGTCTCCGGTCATCTTACACATTCAAATTTAGGGTGTTTTGAGGTTCCGAAGACAATGGCTAATAAAATGCGACTCTTATTAGAAAATTACTGCTGGGAAAGCAGACAAGTGATGCTAAAAATGGAAAGCAATCATGAAATGCAGTTTTAAAGAATTTGTTGATACCAAACACAGGAATCATTGCCGTGGAGTCGTTGATGATGCCTGCAAAGATAGCTTGAAGCTTCTGTTAATATTATCTTTCGTGAGCAGTCACTGCCAGGGCAATGACAACAGGGGAAAGTATCAATATCTTAAATAAAAATGACGATGTAAGTTGCGACAGCTGAAGTAACCACTGTTATATAGCAGAGACGTGGTTGGAGAGGCGAACGTCGTGCTACATAAGTGTGTGAAATCAATAGTCACTTCTCAAGTCAAGCGTATCCAGGCCCGCAACCAGGGCGAGGGCAACCGGGCATTTACCCCCCAAATTTTTCAAAATTATGTTTAGCTGTTAGGTACAACAACACGTTGCAATCATTTTCACCCCCGCCGAAAATATCAGCTGGTTGCGGCCCTGAGCGTATCTCGTGGTTGGCTTCTTATCGTTTGTTTGCTGCAATATTGTTTGCTTGAAGGACATTACTTGCTTAACCTCTACTACATGCACAATTTTCAGGTACGGTCGAGGCGGTAAAACGAAGCGACAAACTGTTCACTATAAATTGCCTGTTCAAGCAGTACGTTACTGAGTGGGCGGTGCCACGCAAACACACCAAAGACATGTTGGAGCAAATGAAGCTGTGGCTTGATGAGCATCCAGCTGTGAAGGTAATGGGTTAGGGGAAAATGTATACTTTTTGCACGGAATCCAGAGAGAACAGTGAGTTAATCTGCACCAAATGCCTCAATGTCAAGAAATTACAACGATTTATATTAGTATTGTAGCCAGGGGCGGATCTAGGGGGATGCCAGGGGGGGCCACTGCCTCCCAAAAATTTTGCCGGGCCCCCCCAAAATTTTTCAGGTCTCTTTCTGAAAGTCCTACGCAGACCATTGACAGCTCCCCTTGTTGCAAATCTGGCCCCTCCAGTGGCCCCCCCAAATGAAAATGTCTGGCTCCGCCCCTGATTGTAGCCTTTTGTGATGCAGAATACAATTAGCATAATCAAATGTGTTGCTCGCGTGCTAGAAACATTGTTGGCATTCTTCCTTCTTTGTTGGTGTGAACTAACCAAGTGCATTGATTCTGTCCTGCTGTTACTAGTTAGGTAGTTTCATGTGGTGTTGTTGTCACTTTTTGCTTAATTTGCTTTTGTTGCGTTCAGTACACATCGATCGTATGTTTCGCATAGAGGTCGACCAATATGGCTTTTTTGGGGCCGATACCGATATACCGGCCAATCATGACCGGTAGCTGATACGATATTTCCAAAATTTTTAAATCTTGTTTTCTGCTTCATTATCAAAAACGTTATGTATTCTATGCCTTACTTTTTTTTCAAAAACTTCAAAAATCAGGATTTATGAGCTAAAATCTTTCAAATTGCAGCAATTTCAATATTTTGCTATGATTTTTAATTAATCTGATTAACTTGTTAGCATAGTATACACTGTCTGCAATGAATAAACTCAAAGCCATGAATAAGAAAAAATGTTAAAAATCAGTATGCACCAGCGCGCTTATAGCCTAATACATGACGTTACGAAAAGTAGAATCCTTTTAAGATGTTACGTGCAGCTGCTTCACAGCGACAGTTGGCGTCACTAGTGAGTAGCGATTGCATTTGTAATCATATTCATAACACCACAAATGTTGCTTGACATAATGCAATCCATTTTTCATGCAAGCTTTTTCAAAAATTAATTTACGCTAAACTAGGCATCGATTGGACTTTTGCACCTTAAGTTTTAGTCCGACTTTTCGTGCTGTGAAAACTTCTCTATTGTATAAGTACAACCGGAATTTGTTCGTACACAACATCTGCACGTGGTAGTGCGGTCTAGACCAGGGGTGTGCAACCTTTTTGCTATTGCCGGCCGCATTATATTTATTTATATGAGGTATGGCCGCCAATGAGTTCGAGTTGTATTTATGAGATACTGCCAAGTGCCAACCAAGACAGAACACATTCAAAATTTCAAACATAAATTGCGTATTCATTCTATAACTCTTTGTAACATCACCATCCAGATTGTTACGCATCGTGCCGACTGATTTTCTTGCCTTGCATTTGTTTTGCTTCAATATATGCCAGTACCGTCGCCAAATCTTATATTGACAGGTGGACGGCCGCAAATTTCATTATCGAAGGCCGCATGTGGCCGTACGGCCGCAGGTTGTGCACCGTTGGTCTATCTAGCCCAGTGTTTCCCAACCTTTTTTATGCCGTGGCCCACTTGTCGCTTTCAGCAGAACGTCGTCGCCCACCATCACAGAACAATAGAAAAGTCTACTCTCAGTCGTCATTTAGGTGCAAATATGAGCAAACAAATTATGTGCTTTGCGATAATACATCAAATTTTATTTAATTTTAGCGTCAGCAACACTACGCAGACTGCGAGATAAACTTCCAGTGGGATTTTTGTTCTTGTGTGACGTTTTCGACCAGATTCTCAATTCTTGGCTACGCTGTGGAAAGACCGCATCTAGGATTGTCTGCAAAGTCGAGTCGCTTTCGATTTTTTATTTCTACGTGCAGAAGGGTAGAGAACCCAGATTCACATAAATATGTGCTGTGGAAGAGAAGCAACTTTTGGAGAGCTTTGCAACATTTGGATAACTATCAGACATGGGCGTCAGAAAGGATGGCAGGGGAGGGCTTCGGCCCCACCTGAATTTTGAAAATTTCAGCAAAAAAGGTTGTTTCTTGCATGCATCATCTTGCATGCATACGGAAATATTCTCAACTGGAACACCAAAAAGATTTTTCACCAAATCCAAGTTGTTTTGATGATTTCGCGAAAGTACAGCACAAACTCCTCACAAAGCCCTCCAAGGTGTTGATGCTATATCAACAGTTATAATGTAGTGCCATGTCTTTACTGTCCAATCGGATAGCTAGTCATGTAGCTACCGAGCAGTTAAACGAATTTCCGTTCCCACGCGTGAAGAATCATCACATCGATGGAAAATACGCATTTCCGCAGGAACGAATTCCCGCCTCGTTCTCAGTCTGCAGCAATTTGTGATACACACTGCAACGTGCACTAGTCTGTAACTGTCGTGACGCATTTCCATCTTTAGCTGAGCTGCCATCAATATTTAAGACACACGCGAAAACTGCAAAACTTTTATGTGGCGGAGTTAGTTCTCTTCTGGACAATCGAAATTGCCTGCATTGCATTTTGCTTCCATTAATAGTATAAACGTATTTCGCATATATTATACCTTAAATCGTAACAACAGACTTTTACTCACTTCGACTAGCTATCTGTTCCCTTTACAATATAAGTAGCTGAACTCTCGGGAGTTCTGAAGCCTAAACGACCCCTGGTTCTTCGCAGCCACGCGTTCAGCCATACACTTTATAAATCGGTCTACTTGTAACTTATTATAATAAGTTGATAATTATTAACAAAGCACTATACAGCAGTGCTAAACATCATAGCAACCGTGTTGGCGCCATCTACGCATGTACACTTTGCCAGTGCCACATCTGTGCCTGTGCTTCTTCAAAGTAATCACGTTAGCGCCATCAATGCGTATTCTTTTCTATAACCACTACACACCTATTCTCGTGTTCTTTCGCTGCGTGTTCCTTGTTAGTTCCATGTATGCTTGAAGCTATATTTCGTTGCACGTACTTGTGAAGACGTTAATCGATACACAATGACCGGAAACCACAACACTGTCCAATCTGAATGCTGCTGAAGAAGATGCGTACACGTAACAATACTGCTAGTCTTTCCTCGAATTACGGCTGAGTGCAACTTTAGGATATCTTTAGGATAGGATCTTTAGGGTAGGATATATCTCTGAACCTTAGGTTTGATATTCACATTTTCTTGTACACCTGCAGCTACAAACGTTTTATTGTAAGATGGGTTTGCTTTGAAACCTTGCGTTGTGTTTTTTTGAAACAATTGGAAATGATGTAGAAGTTATTCGCTAAATCTATAGTCTACTCAGCTTCCTCGTAGAAAATATGCAGTTTGGTTCTACGCGAATCCGGTTAACCGCATAGCCAATTTGCCAAGCTTTTTTATCCGTTTAACCGGAATATGCGATTATCCGTCTCAAACAAATATCCGCAAGTTTACCGTCCTACTCCACTTCTGTCCACATGCTTGCTACCTGACACCGTTAAGTTCTAAAATTTCTCGGTCCTGATACAGCTGGGCGCTTATACGTAAAGGACTCAACTGATTCGTTAGCCTGTGGCGTCATTAAGCTTTTATAATCTCAGTGACGTTTGTTATGCATCATTCGGTTGGGTCATTCACCAAATGAATCTTATTGATGTGAAAAAACAAAAAGAGTGAAGCCAAACAAGTAACGAAGTTGAAACAGTGCATTGTCCGCGGCGAAACGCACGGCATTATTCCGCATTTGAAACTGCTAGACACGGCATAATTCCCCATTTGACGACTGTTAGTTTTCTGCTAGACACGGCATAATTCCACATTTCAAACTGTGAAGTGTGCTGTGCGCAATTCTTCGTAAAAGTAGCAGTCGTCAAATGGAACTAAAATTCCAAGTTCGTGTACAGTAGCCTACAGGTGCACCATTTTCTGTTCTGTAAAGAATTTAGCACATCTTGTTCAAAGGAGTTAAGCATAATTGCATGCGACGGGTCCTTATCCAATACCATAAAATAAACTTTGAAAGTGCTGCTTTCGAGACAAAGCTTCGCACCCGTAGCAACAAGACACAACTAGACAACCCTTTATACAATGTGCTGAAGCCTGGAAGTTGAACGCGCAGTGTTGGTTGACGCACGTCGGTGAAGGGAGTCGTTTCGGCAACAGTTGCATAGTTGGATTAGATTAATAGCACCACAGGTTTTCACACTGAGCAGTGCGCATATGCACTCTTGAAGTTAACTATGCGATTAAGCATTGCAAGTATACAAATGTATGGCACATTTTGTATGCAAATAACCGGTATGCGATTAACCGGACTATTTTCCTCACGTGTGAATGGCTTTGGTTTGGGATTCTAGAATCCTGTGCGATAAAGCGGTTTATGCGTTTAACCGGTATGCAATTAGCCGAAGTCGTCTCCACCAGGGTTGAGGGGTCACATGCCATATTTAAGATTCTGTGACCTCGGGCAGTGCAAAATTGATTCACTCCTGAAGAGTTTTACTATTTCAGCGAAAATGCTGTATTCAGCAACACACGGAGCTTTTCTACTTGCTGATTTTGGCTTTAATGTAAAAAGTCGTTTTGTGCAAACCGACATGTTATGGTCGGGTCAACGAACGAGCTCTGCCATCGAACCGTTGGTTCCTTATAATTGTTAACTACGAGGGCAACCAATTTCTTGACCTGAAAACTTAGAATTTTGACTTTATGATTTGTTAATTTTGACTTTATTTTGACCTATCAATGTCCTGCGTATACAATTTAAACGCGGAATACAAAGCGTCAAACCGATAGGTTGAAAACTTTTTTTCTGTTGAAGAGAAACAAAATAAAAGTGTGAAAGACTAAACGAAGCTAGAGTTAACAAACCGTGGACGAAAATCAATCCAAACGCACAAGAGAAATATCCAGTGTCAATAAATTTCCTGAAGTCACTGAAGTTTTGCATTTCAATCGTCTAGCAGTGGGCACAACAACATTATTACGTAAGAAGTCGCAAAAAATCCAGTGTGATGTCAGAATTTCAACTGAACTTGTAGAGGCATGTCAATATCTGTTGTTGCAGCTTTAATAAAATATTGATAAAGAGAAACAGACCGCACTGCAAGAAATTTTGACATGACGATAAATTTTGAACTAATAATAAATTTTACTTTTTAATAACCAACATTTTGACGACACTTTATATAAAATCTACGTCGTTGACACCATGGTTTGCTTGCTAGTTTTTGAATAAATGTGATTGTACAATGGAGCAGACCAAATTCTTGATATATCAGTAAAGACTGAAGCGAGCAAATTAACAACTGGGTGAAAATGCTGAATCCTCTTCTCCTCTAGATTAATTTTTGCAAGTCATTTGTCAACGTGCCAAGGGCAACGTATGGCATTGTGAAATTATTTTTTCTGTGCACAGGCAAGTAACGGAGAAAACCTTTGACCGTCACACGATTGCTTGTCTTTGTGCTTGCGTAACAGCCCGTTGGTGACTTGCACGATTCACATAATCGTGCATTTGAAAAAAGGCCTCACTCACGCTTACGCAACATTTTCGATCTGGTGTCCGACCAGCCTTCATGTACTTTTAAAGGCACATTTCCCGGTCGAAGTCCGCTTCGTCAAACGCGACGACATCATGCTCTCACCCTCGGGCGAATGCGACGTCACCTACATTGGAATTATTTCGTACAGGTGTGGTGGTTGCGCGGACTGTCAAATTGTTGCATCGTATTATTTCTCTGTCTCAGCGACCAACTCTGTTTCAACGTAACATATTTGTCGGAAGGGGGGCCTTCAACAGAAATTAATCGGTGGGAACTTGTGTTGTATACAGCGCAACACCTTTCGTTTTCCAAATTGGCAGAACCAGGTGTCTGCAAGATGCATGAAAGGTGGAAATTGACTGAAAGCCGTTCAAACAGCAAAATTGATTGTGACTGTATGGCAAGGCAACAAAGCATAAGAGCCATTATGGACAACAAAAAAGTAACTGACCGTTCAGTGAAGTATAAATTAATGGCTCAACCTTCCTGCAGGAATGTGTTGACGCATAATGGTCTGGCTCAGGGTGGTGCAAGGTTGCTAGCACCTCAGGCCACAATGAGATCCAGTTGATGTTCACGATCCGCAAGATTTTCAAAGAAGTATAAAGTATTAGCACGCCTCACCAATCTGGTAGACTGGGTTCGATTCCCGGACTGGTCACACGAAGATTTTGAAAAAAGTACTTGCGGCCTATCCACACTCGTGCTCAGCGTTGATAGATGGGTGTAAATAAACGATTCAAGCGCGGTGCTACCATAGGAATCTCATTTTACCTCCCTGTGCGTCAGTAATTTATTGAAAAATGTTAATTGACCTGTTATTCTTTTAGCCAACATTGCATGGTTTATTACATCCGTGAGAAACGCTAGAGAAAGCAAAGGGTTTCCTAATGGAGAATTCGAAGTACTTTCTGCTGGGTTGTGAAAATCGATATTATGTAGGAAGGTTCGCTGAAAGCTTCCTTTATTTAAGGTCCTGACCTGACTAAAAAGGCTCCCACCACGTGCACTTGGTGGTGAAGGGAGTTCCGCACGAGACAGATGAAAGATCTGAAGCCACAGGCTTTGTTGTATTTTTGAGTTATTACAAGTTTCTGCATAAGTTGAACTACAGGTTTTATTTTGTTTATTTCAGATTCTTTCTTACATTTTCGACATGCTTTATCAGCTGCAAAATCGTTTCCTTTAAAGTTCTAACATATTTAGTCGGTGTAATCACAGCTTTTCCGACGGTGTTGTCCATAGCTGGAGCATTTTTCTGTAACTTTGCAATTTCTCGCTACATTTACAAATTGATTACATCTAAAACAACTTACCGGTTTGGGGATGTACTGCTTAACTTCGAACTGCAAATACATCGACTTGCACCTTCTCTGGCAGTTTCGGTAAATTGAATTGTAGGATCACAGCATTTGAATGTACCGTGGTGCTTTCCTTGTCCTTTAATTGAAATCTTTGTACACAGCTAACTTTTTGAAATTGAAGTCAACTTAAAATGTCCTCAGTAAAAAGATCATTTGAAACAGCGAAAATAACTCCTTTGGTACTGGTTGCCTGTAATATGGAAGCCAGAAGAGGAAGGGAAATAGTTAAGCCGTCGTTTTTAAGATGCCCAAGACCAACAAGCCTTTGACATAAAGAATGTCGCCATATTCCACAAGGAGGTTGCAACAAACAGTTACTTTCGACAATGGAATTCTAACCAGCTTTAAATTGTATAAATATGGGTCGCTAAATATCCTGTTGAACGATGAAAAGGACTAAGAGCAATATGCAAAGACCAAACTTGTCGTTCTAAATCTATTATAGTACATTATTATTCTTAGGTTTAAAGTGACACTGTTAACGGCAAGGTTTTGTAGCGCCATGACAGAATGTTTGGTTTTTCCTTTGTGACGTTGTCTCAATGTGTGATGGTGAAATTTTAGTGCTCAAGTTCAGCCAATCAGTGGTTATATTAAGATATTAAAAAATTGCATGACCTCAGACGTCTTCTGTGATGCTACTATACGGAAAGGATTTTCAGATCGTCCGCGTCAACCGGAATTCTCATTTTAATTCCCACAACGTCAGTGATGATTTAAAAAATATCTATTGGTTTATTATTCTTTTTCGCCAGTAGTGCCTGGTTGATGACATCAGCGAGAAATATCAAGGGGGCACCTGATGTGAAACTTGGAGTACTTTCCGCAGTGTTAGAACAATCCATTTATGAAGATTCACTGGAGGCCTCTGGTTTGCTTAGTTGTTAGTACAGACCTTGGACAGCAAGGCTGTCGCCACTTGGACATGGTAGCAAAGGAAATTCAGCACGCGACGAAATTTCGGGAGCCACCGTCTTTGGTGAACTTTCGTTGTTTTGCAAGCCCCTGCATAAGTTTAGATAAGATGTAGTTTTTATTTTAATAATCTCGGATTCTTTCTTGCACTGCCGATAAACTTTATCCTCTGCTGAGTGGTTTCCTTTGCAGTAAGGACATATATTTGAAGGCTTTCTTCTCAGCAGAAGAGGAGATTGTGACTCATTCCCGATGGATGACTCCTGCGGCGGTGATTCTCACGTGACGTCCATGTTCAGTCAGCCATGACCGTAACAAGAGCAATCACAGCATTTCCAACTGTGTTCTCCACAATTGGAAAATCACTTTTCACCAATTTCAATTTTTCTCGACACATTGCATCTAAAACATCATAATGGTTTGGGGATGTCCTGCTTTACTCTAAATATTAAATATCCCCATATCACTACCTATAGAAGTTAGGGCTGGTTAAGATGAAGCGAGAAATTAATGGAAATCATCGTATTGCCTTTATAATCCTTAATTTGAAACATTTAGACAAAAGTAACGTTTTTGATGATTGACACCATTTTTTAGTTCCACGGAAGAAAGATCTTCCGGAACACCACAAATACCTTTTTTCCTGTGGTTGCCACAAGGATCTCGGCCAGAATGGAAATAAACACATTTGGGCCATCGCTCGAGAAAGCCAAGGCCAGTAGCCCTATGAAGTGTGTTTTCTACATTTAGAAAAATATTCCCATTTAACAAAGGTGTGCAGATATATAGACGCCGATGCATTTTCTTAAACACTTGCTTGCTACAATTGACCAGCAGGATGTAAGTTTTGTCTCCATCATGCTCTGCAGAACAACCGGTTGAACTTCTGCCATTGTTTTAAAAGCTTTTCTTTCCCGCATTTAGGCTTTTCTGGGAGTACCCTAAAATTATCTGGTGATTCCGATGAATCATCCATTTGAATGTTCCAAGTGAACTGTGGATCACTATTCAACACACTGGTAGGCTCTATGGCAAGGTACTATCTAAGCTGTCTGTAAAAGTTAGACTGTGAACCTATATTAGTAGTAGTGTGGCCGAACCTCTACGAGAGACGATAATCGCTCCAAGAGGACGACGAGCTCAGCGTGATCTTTATGGACCTGTAACGATCAGAAAATGAAGAAATGGAAACTTAACGTAGACAGAACAAGGCTGTTCGAAAGCAAAGAGCAGAATTCAATCTTCGCAACTCACATCAACAAACGCCCGCTGCAAAAACCGAGTCCCGCGTAACGAGCGACTCAGTCCAGATACACACGAACGACGCTTAGAGAAGACACTGCGCATGATCAACTGGACCCAGTTTTTTTGGGGGAAGGGCTCAGGGTCGAGTTGATCCGGGTGTTTCCTGACCGAACATCGGCGAAGTCTTGTTAAGGGTCGGGGCCCCGGGGAAGGGTCTTGGGGTTCTACCGCGGGAAACGTTTAAAAAACAGAATCGATTTGTTGCATTCAGACGCATGTCTGTTGAGGTATTTTCTACAAAAATGCTGGCAAAACTAATGAGCGAAACCACAGCAATTATTCCCCACGAATCACAAAATCGACTTTTACATGAAATTGACTTTGCCAGGCCCCATCAGTTCCCACAAACGTATCTTTCCAGTCACCCACCACCAAGTTTTCTTTGTGCAAAGCTCATACCAGTGAACTAGATGTTTCTGAAAATTCGCTGGTAAAATCCGGACTGCAGCCTGCGAACGATCACGTGTTATTAGAGTCGCATCTGTGTCCTTTGTTGACTGCGAAATTAAATCTGTGGAAAAACACGCCATTCCAGAGCGTTCTCAGCCCGCGATTAACGCAGCTGCAATCCGGACATCGTGTTTGTGCCTATGCGTGGTTTGCTTACCGTCGCCCGAGGACAAACGTCCTGTCGTCGTCAACCCAAGAAGCCACGCCGCTTCAGTCATGTAAAGGATTATGTTGCAATAGTTGCCATAATC
>Ga0210059_1013929_pt1 | contig 11945 bp, 6 predicted proteins | sample Ectturendosymbi2_FD_188042 | JGI IMG/M metagenome (GOLD analysis project Ga0210059, IMG submission 188042) | Ecteinascidia turbinata endosymbiont from Florida, USA - Sample 2 (SPAdes) (version 2) | ecosystem: Host-associated > Tunicates > Ascidians > Unclassified | place: Key West, Florida... | reverse complement strand
CCCGCAGTGGCCGCCGCATTCACCGGACTTGTCTTGAAGCCCCCAGATTTTTATATGTGGGGATACCTTAAGTACAGGATGTATGGCAACAACCCCCAGACTATCCCTGACCTGAAGGCAGCAATCACAGCAGCAATTAGAGCGATCCCAAGGGAGGAATGCGGGAGGGTCAACGAGAACTTTGCCCGCCGGATCCAAATGTGCCTGCAGCGCCGGAGAGCTCATTTGGAGCACATTTTTTGAGCGTCAGTGAAACAAAGAGTGTTTGTAGTACAGACTTGAAACTTTGGAGATGTCTGCTACACAGGCTTGACCTAATGTAGCTGACGTTTTGTGTCAATCTAAATAACATTTTGGAAGTTATTCGATTTTTGGTGATGACCGTTTTTTTGTGTCGCCCTCTATGTAGGCTGGAAGTTGTGGCAGTTTTCGATCGATCCGCTAAAAGTAGTGGCAAAAATTTTGTTTCAACGTATGGAAACAATGACCGCCTCATTGGTTATATTTGCCTGCTGACGCCAAAATAAAGCTTAAGGAAGAAACAAATCAAGTTGCGTTGCTCGGTGTGAATATGCAACCAGTATTCGATATCCCGTAGCTGCAATTCCTACAATGAATGAACTACGCGAAGGATAGCTTTCAGTGATAACACCTGTGTGGAGTTTCTTTATGTACAGTATGTAGCAAAATTAAATCCGGAATGCAAGGCCGTAATAGTTAATCTATGCTGAGGTGACGTAGTCGAGTCAATCAGCAAAATTATTTAACAGGAAATCAATTTCAAGAAACTATACCCAAGCACAGTTCTGAAATGTTGTTGAAATATATTATATAAATAGCTTCTGTTTTAATAAGGTTTGAAGAGTGAGGGTATAATTACATGAAATTATCATCCTATTAAAGAAATCGCTGTTTGATTTGACTGCGTAACCTTTGTAGAGTCTAATTATTCGAATGCAAATATGTTCAAATACTAATCAGCGCAAAGTTATGAAAGCGGATCCCAACTTGTTGAGTTCTCGAAAGATTGCAGCAAACCTATAGCTTTAAATTGTTGAGAATGTAAAGCAAAGCTATGCGAGTGAGCGACGCTTGTATGGTGAGTAGTGTAAGGCAAACACGCACTTTAGTCCACACATTAATATGAAGACATGCTGGATTTACCAGTAGCTACTTTCACCCACAGGAAAGCTAAAACTTTCCTTCAACATTTGTGTACTTCGACATGCTTATACGCAGTCCAATAAGGTACAGCCGATCTTGCATGTTCATATTATGGCCCTGTTATGTTGAAGAAAAATAGAAAATTTATTGCATTTTTTTTATTCAGGCAGTCATAGAATTAGCAAATTTTCTTTTACTTCAACATCACCGTTGCTGCAAGTGCAACAGTGATTTTACAACTACCTACTCAAAGCAACTAATCGTCGCACTGCTTTGATTGTTTCTTTGATATTTGCTACTTTTCTTTCGCGCAGCTTTAATCTATAAATCAGGGTCTCCAAACTTTTTCATCACAGGGCCACATAAGCTTTTACACATCAGTTCGAGGACCGGACATCTTGCGTAATCTGATTGTTTCGGGATAGGTTACATTCTGGCAAATCAACAAATTTTTCATATATATATTAGTTTTTCATTATTGACAGATTGACTTCGCGGGCCGGATGAAATGGCCTCGCGGGCCGGATTTGGCCCGCGGGCCGTAGTTTAGAGATCCCTGCTATAAACTATAAAGACTACCATTCAAATCACATACGGCCTTATGCAAGTTGGCCACACTCACGCAAAGCACTTATAATTTTAAGCAACGACATTTTTGGTATTTTCTGTACTCTTTTTTCATCGGAACCAATATTCTTTCTGCAACCATTTATTTTCTATTTCAATTGTGATCCCATAAGCTTGTACGTGTTGCAGGCTATTGTTTTTTGAAATTAACAGCAAACCACAATCATCTTTACGGAAAATTTCACGTATGTTTTCACAACGATGCGTGTACTGTGCACCAGCTTTTAATTAACCGACCTGCTTCTCTCTTTGCAGGGTAGTTTTATATCACGCAACTATGAATGCTGCATAATTGTATGAGACGGAGAGTATGTTGGGATCCCGCCATCCTAGACCCGAAAAAATGTATGAAAATCAAGCGCATTAAGGCAACGTTAGTAAATTTTCAAGGCAAAAATGAAATTACAAGGGCCACAGGAAACACGTAAGGTAGACAAGGAAAGAAGTGTTGCTCAATGAAACACGTAACATCTAAATCAATAGAGGAGGTGAGAAGTTGACGTTGGTAGGTAATTCCAGTTACCTCAGTCCCACAGCCGGCGTCATAGGGGAAATGACAAACAATTCATGACAAACTGTTTCCGATCCCAGGAATAAAGCATTCCAATACGCCTGCCTGTTGGCACTAGGCGTAGTAGAATGGACCTTCGCACTTTTTATCACTAAGACCTCAAGCAAAAGGGGGTAATGGCGACAAAGTGCATTTAAAAAAACTGAAGTGCTTTGCAACTTATTGGTAGAGGGCAACTTAGAAACAAGTTGACAGCAATATATCAGTATTTGTCCGGAAGTAGGTTTTGCAACATCTTTAGACAACTCCAATTCGACTTTCAACTAGGGGTACGGTTTTCTGGTTTGATGCGTACATATTAATACTTTGCTTACATCACAAGATATTGCAGTATATTTGAAAAATTGCAAACAAACATCTTACGTTAACTTTGGGAATTTGGCTATGACTACAATTATCAGCACATTTGCAACAACGCCAACCACATCAATAATTGATAAGATGACCGTCACCGCTGTTATCGCAGCGTAGTTGGGTGGCACGCCGTAACTCCTGAAAATAAATGAGAGTGTGCATCGTGTTAAATTAGATCAGGGCTTCTCAAACTTTTTTGTTCTGAGACCCAATTTAAAAAACGTTTTCTTACGCGACCCCTTGATGGATAGTCTAGTTGTAAACGTTACTTTTAAATGTCTCATTGCAAATCTCAAGAAGCATTTTTGTCTGTGGCGAAACCATACAAATGCACACATTCAAGGAAAATAACCATACAGTAATAAAACTACCATGTAATGGAAACAGTAAGGCGAAAAATATTAACGAAAAAACAATTCAGTTTATAGAAGTTATCAAGCACAACTAATGGGATGAATGTACTTGATAATTTTTACACAGATCATCCATTCGTAGATTTATTACAAACAACCAAGGACGAAGGACATTCTTAGCATTTTTCAAAAAGGATCGTTTTTTGCAGTTGATGATTATTGTCAATTTTGTGAATATCTTTTCACACAAATATGTTGTGCAAAAGTCTTAAGTGTTTATGAACATCATGTGCAAAAGTCTAAGTGTTTATGAATGTCAAGTGTTTATGAAAGGGCCAAAAATTATGGCACTATCTTCGTGAATGCTGCACATTGAATGGCTTGCTTTCATCTTAGTAAACAAAAATTTAGTTTAAAGCTACTGACAGCAATTGAATACTAACTTCAATGTCAACGGCTGTATAGTACTTTCAATCACTCCCAAACTGTGATGCCATAGACACGTTTTGTGCTGATTGAAGAACAAGGGTACTTAGAAATAAGTTTAGTACAGAGGAATATATGAGTAAAATAACAAAACTAGAAACCAGGTTTGCACTGAAATGTCATTGGACACATGGAAATTTACCAGTGCGCAGAACATGATAAACACGCACGAAAGACTATTGCATCGAAAATGTCGAATATGTGATTATAAAAATAGAGTCAGACTGTCGTTGTGTTGTACATACACAAAAATGAAAAGCTCACTGGCCGCATGTGTGCCTCGGGTTGGACATAGCTCGTGTAGAGGCATTCTCCAGTGGTAGCGAGACCACAGATTGGAGTTTCCAGGTCTCAGTGATCGTGCAGGAAATACGTTCTGCATGATGGCAGCCAGCGCTGATAATTAACGAGTTGTAGTATCGAATATCATGTGGGGAATAGCAGAAGAGCAAATTTAAAGAGTTCCCCAGTCAACGACAAACTCTTTTTCAACAATGATCTAAAAAGCGCTGAAGTTTAACTGGGTTTCACATGTTTACCTTGTAGTGTTTTTCAGGAGATTCCGTTGGTTTTGAAATGAACCACTGAATAAATTACCACTAGTGATGAAACACATTCCATAAGTTTTAGTGGTTTTCACACACTGTGTCAGGTGCAGGTTTGGGACGGAAACAGTTCGGGGCGGGTTGGGAGGGCGCGCGTGGCGGGTGCGAGTTAGAAGTCTGCGGGATCGGGCAAGATTTCTCAAATTCCTGCGAGTGCAGGGTGGGAGCGGACAAATAATTTCAACTCGCGCAGGACTCTAGAGGCATGCTCTCTTCATCAGTAATTTTTCCTCATCATGCTCTGTTTGTTTGTTTTTCTAACTGCACTTAATTTATTTCCAACTTGTTTTCTAACACTAGGCCATAACTAATAAACAGGATTGGCTGACTAGATGACAATCATGGTCTTTCACCAATCCTATATGACACAGCGACAATCCTTGTTTACACTGTTCAATTCTCTTTCCATCGTGATTTCATTTATTTTAATTTCCACCGACGATTGGTTACTTTGTGCATGCTGGTCTTTTGTATTATTTCTGTTTATTAGCTGAGTCATATGAAACAATACACCAACCAACCAACCAACCAACCAACCAACCAACCAACCAACCAACCAACCAACCAACCAACCAACCAACCAACCAACCAACCAACCAACCAACCAAACAACCAACCAACCAACCAACCAACCAACCAACCAACCAACCAACCAACCAACCAACCAACCAACCAACCAACCAACCAACCAACCAACCAACCAACCAAGCAAGCAAGCAAGCAAGCAAGCAACCAACCAACCAACCAATCAGTCAATCTTCATTAGAAAAATATAGTTGATAGAACAAACAGCAAGTGCACAGCGTAATTAATTTTCTTCAGTTTCCTGTGGTGAAACAACTCATTTATGAACTTCATTTAGCGCCTGGATATAGCTGCTTCCAAGCGAGGATTGTTGACTTGAGCTTGCTCATTTGTCAATGATGCAAACATGAATGCGTCGTGCTGAAAATTTTATGAGTTCACTCGTATTATAAAAACAGTGTAACGGTTCAACACAAACTGTTTAGTGTACCGGAAAGTGAGTTCGTGAGATCACTTAAATGCCATGTAGAAAAGCTTCATCAGAATCTAATTTTTCCTCATATTTACTAAATAAAACAACTGAACGCCTTGAGCTACAACTTTTATAATGTGTGAGTTTTCTGGAATCCTATGCACACTGAATTTTTTGACCGCTTTAATCCGGACCGGTTTATCCCACTCTCATGATTCGCAGTTCTTTAAATATTTAATCGGATTGAAATCGTGCATGGTCTGCTAAATGTTCGTTAACACCATTTAATCGGCTGTGAAATCTGTTACGCGGACTCCTTTCTAGCTATTTGTCATGAGGTGTTTGGGGTGCATTGACAGGAAGCCAATGCACAGTGTAAACAAACTACTTGACGTACGCACAACAAAACAGATCATAATTGCACAACGCACGTAGCTAAATAAGCGCGCCTCTATCTTTGAAACATTTCGCGCTCGTTCTTTGTTTTTGGGGTAAATACAAATTGTTACTGTAACAGGCTAAAAACTAACGTTTTGGTTCAAGTCAAGTATAACAGAGCTTTCAGTAACGTGAAAACATGACTCAGGGACGGGTGACTAAACACTGCCAGTGCTGGATTTCCCCGCAAGCACCAACCCGCAAAGTAACTTATTCACTGCATAAACTACATAAGGTCCTAACTGAGAAGGCTCACATTGTAAACATAAATTTTAGAATGCTGAACATAAATGCATAGCAACGGCCACGTTTCATAACAGATAGCTCATCGTTTAGCTCAGTGGTTCCCAACCTCATTCAGCTCATCATTTAGCTCACTGTCACCCAAACCCTGCAACCGCGGGCTGGTCAACGTTTGACGATTTTGCCTCCGCCCGGGAGTAGCCTATTTTAAAATTGCTGCATGTTTGTGTGCCCGCTAAGACTCACAAGCGAGTGGTGTCATCAGCAATATACATTTTGCAATGTCACAGCCCAGGGGTTGGGAACCACTGATTTTAGCTGATGTACATACAATACATGCTAGCATGAAAAGGTACTCACTTGAATGCAGTATAGGTGAAATTCATCTTTTGAATTGCTATTAATGGATATAGCCAAATATAACTCATGCAAACTTGTCTGAATGTAGGACTTCATGTGTCCTAAAACTTTTGAAACCTGTAACGGAATGAGTAAGTGTTCAAGATGAAATATTTGTAAACTCGTTGATCAATCCACATGGTTTACATAGTTCCACCGTATTCGTTAACATTTTTAAATCTTAGTTAAAATATTTGAAAACAGAAGAGAATTTTCAGGAGAAATTTGATTAAAACAATAAATTACTGCCTATTCATTCTTTCTAAGATAGGAACATACCACTGCATCAATGTTCTAGTATGCCAGACGAATATTATTAAGGAATTTACCCATTGTATATCCAACAACCTGATCTGAATATAGGGCTTTATATGTCTCAAAGCTTTTAATACCCGAAATGGACCGAATAAGTAGCCTATTCATTATTATTTAAAAATTTATCAATATGTTATCAATGCACACGGTTTAGACTCAGTGGTTCTTGGAAACCTTCCCAAGCAAGGGTAGCGCTATGCTAAAAGATACTGGCGATGGACCAATATCAGGATTTGTTTTGAATGAGGTTTTGGATTGTTTTGGCAGAAAAAAACTTTTGCATCGTTTCTGGGGACCCCATATTTTTCACTAGGAACTCCTAAGTGTCCTTATGCATCCCGCTAAGAACCACTGATTTAGATGTTGCCATCTTAAGCGTTGTTGAAACTCAGTCATCGGTTCATCTATATACAGTTCTTGAAATCAGCTTGTTTGGAAGTTGAAGTATTGATTAGTGTGTATTGTTTTCTCATGACTAGGATAGACCACATTCGGAGTGCTAGTTCGGGTCAGTTTGACTGTTAACAAAGCATGTGATGCATCTGTATCTGAATTTGAAGCTAATCTTGATGATGTTGCCAAGAGCCATTGAAAAATGTTTTTACGCTATAGCCTTCTAATTGACGGTTTGGCTGATCAAAACATTAGATAAATTTAATCGTTTTGATAGTCCATTTGTGACAAATTAAAAACAAGTGTATAGGTAGAATTGAAAAACTGTATGAAATTACATGAAAGCTAACTAAGCCTAGAATTTCCACAGTAAATTTGATTAAAAAGAATAAAATACTGTCAATCCAATTTTGTTTGGCAAGAAACAGATTTAAAATTAAACGGCCACCATATTAGGTAGCCTACTTGGTTTTCTACCATGGCACTGACCAACGACTTGATGGCATTGTTTGGGTTGGTTCAATAATTATAAGTGCTCTTGCATCTGCGTTTAGCAGATACACGCACACACAGCTACATACTGCACTATTTAACTTATTATAGCTTATCCCTTGCTGAAATTCCTATAACATGGAGATACAAAACTTTTCCTGTCTATTATATGAAAAATATTCTCTTTTTTGCAGTTCTAACTCAAGTTATAAGCTTGCTATTGCAACTTTCACGCAATATCAAACAATCATACCTACCAGAGTTCAACGTCTACCACTACATACACATTAGTAATGTTGATGTTTCGCCCTGTTGTCGCGGAAACTGTTAACTAAGTAACGCATCGTACATGACAAATTTCATTTCGGAAACGGGTGGTACTGACAACGAAACTACCTTTTAATTTTAGTGTTACAGATAAAACAGGACAAAAATACGCGCATCACGTGCAGCAGTAACAGTAACTAAAACGGATTTATATCTGAAATATGTAGGCCTGCGTTATAGAAATGCTACGACAACAGAGGTGAGCGCTTGAAGGCACTATTAAGCACACGAGGTGTTTTTTTCTCAATATGTTTTGCTATGGTTGTTCTCTCTTTTACCTTTACCGGATAAAAACGTTTGTTTCATTCACTTTGTGCTATTATTTGATTATAACTTTTATTTCTCTCCACGTTTTTACCATTTCCAACAAACTTTCATCAAAATTATACAGCAACATTCAACAAGGTCTGTACTTGTAGCTAGTGGTACAGTTTTACCTAATCACCACTGTTTTAACATCAAGCATTGCCTAGGTTTGTTCATCTACTTTTTTCTGATCTCATACTGTTTCTGGCGGTTCATTTCTCGGGTGAGCCGATTTCTGTTGGTTCGTAATTCATACCAAGGTATCAGGCGATCTATGAGTCATCATGACAGGAATCACAATTTACGCAAATCCGTTTCCAGCTACAACAGCACGCAATCTGATTCAAGTCCACCACTTACAGGAAGACTGTGTAACACCAGCTGATGGTCACCTTTCTTGTTCATGTTATTGCTTCTTATCCTGTTGAAAACTGAGTAGTTTTTTCTTTTGGCATCAGTTCCAAAGTTAGTTGGTGTTTTTTCGTAAGTTGCAGCAAAACACTTTGAACAGGCAGCTTTTAATAAGCATACTTACTTTCGAATTGAAAGGTGAGGGAAGTTCTTGCGGTGAGAAAAGTGGCTCAATGTTCGACAGCGTAAAGTAGGCAACCACGCTGAGTGGTAAGGCTTGTGCAAGTAGCTGCGAAATTGTATATCAAAAATACCCAAATAATCGAATATTTTTGCTGAGTTTGCTTATTTTCGATAGCACCTCTAAAATAAAAAATATTACTGTACAATGCGTGAGTAAAAAGTGTTGAGGTTTTCATTTTCCATCCGCACTGCGCAAGTAACAACACATTTGTTGCCCCAACGTTTTTGAATAAGGTTATTACATGTAAGGTAAAGTGAAAAGTCAGAAAGCTCTTACATGCATTATTTTAAAAATGCGTCATATACGGAGCCAGTGGTTCTTAATGATTTTATGATTGCGGACCGGTCAAAGTTTAAAATATGCTCTGTGAACCAGCAACATAAGGCGTGGTTAATGTTATTAACATTAACTGAATCCGAACATAATACGGAAAATGGCGGCAATACGGAATCTGAACGAGTATACCGAAATATATACTCAACGTTAGATGTGCCCAAAGAAAGCTGTTTCATGAGAAAACAACCATATCACCTTAAGTGGGCAGTGAAGTTGCTAAAGACAAGATGCACATTTCGTCGCTTGATTGACAACATGCGAAGGGTACAGCGTAATTTCAGAGCAAAGAAGTGCTGCACTAACATCCTTACAATTTCTCTGTGTCTACATATAGACCTGAAGAACTCATCTCGCACAAATAAGTAGTCGGAAATATTGCCAACAGTTTGATTGCAACAAGCTGTAGACACAGTGTGCATGCTCGATCGAGCTCAAAAACAGTCATCAGCTAGGTATTGCTGAATATCAACTGCTAATATTGAGCTCCCAAGACTTTTCGGTTTCCTGTATTAAAAGCCTCCAAATCGCAACATTACTCTAAAGAAGACACGAGCGTCTTTCAAAAAAGAAGTTGGAAAGCTGCTTGAAACAAGGATTATTGAGCCTTCTTCATCTCCGTCGAGCGTTCAAATTTTGGTTACGAAGGACAAGCGCCACAAAAGACAAATGGTTATCAATTATTCGAGAACCATCAATTGCTTTATCTATGCCACGCATAGAGGACCAGATAAACGCCCTGGCTAAGACCAAAGTGTTTAGCACATATGACTTGAAATCTGCTTACTACCAAGCATCCCTGTCGCCTGAAGGTAAAATTTTATACTGCATTCGAAGCGGCTGGAAAGCTTTACCAGTACTCCCGGTTCTCATGGAGTTACCAATGGCGTCACCACCTTCCGAGTAATTGACCGCTTGATCACGAAGAACATGCTCAGCAATAAGTATGCTTACATAGACAATATTACGATTGCTCCGTTGCTTGCGTTAGTAACGAGACCATGACAAAAACATCCATGCTTTCCTTGACGTAGCGAAGCAAGAAAATCTCACATTTAAGGGAGACAAATCAGTGATGTGTGTTCCTCAACTTAACATTCTCGGGTCTAAAGTATCTCACAATTGCATTAAACCTGATCCTGACCGCATGAAACCGTTATTGGAAATGCCTGTGCTGAAAAATGTTAAAGAGGTGCGCCGCTGCGTATTAGCATGCTTGCCTACTGAGCCACATGGATTTGCGACTTTTCGACAAAAATCACGTCTTTTATTGAAAAAGGTGCAAAGTTTCCTTAACCCTCCAAAGCAGTAAAAGCATTTGTAAACACGAAAAGTGAGCACTCCACTTCAATTCTTGCTTGGGACGAATCGATGGAGACGAATCTTTGGTAGTGGAGTGGGATGCCTCCAACTTGGCAATCTCTGTTCTCCTGAGCTAATCAGGGAAGCCTGTTGCTTTTATGTCCAGGTCGATGAAGAAGTCTGAGAATCGTTATCTGGCCATAGAAAAAGAAACTACAGCTGTCATTAAGGTTGTGCGCAAATAGGGTCGTTTTCTACATGGTCGGCACTTCACCTTTATCACCGAGCAACGTCCGCTGCAGTTCATGCTAGACTCTGCACAACGGGGTAAAATACAAAACCTCAAAGTACAACTGAGGAGAGCGGAACTAGGGAGATTTACCTATATAATCCAATATAGAGCCGCCGTGGATAACGTTTGCCCAGACACGCTGTATAGACTAAATGCATCTCGCTGTCCTTCCTTGAAGGAAATCCATAAAAATCTTAGGCATCCGGGATTTGCTCGTCTCAATCAATTCGTGAAAACGAAAAATCTGCTTTTTTCAGTGGAAGACGTTCGTCATGTCAGCGAAAATTGCAGAGTCTATGTGGAGTGTGGGCAAGTGAAGCATCGCTGTTATAAAAGTGAAAAGGCGCCCTTGATTAGGGCAACAAAACCCTGGGAGCAACTTTGTATGGATTTCCACTTCCGGGACCCAGAGGAGAAACAGGGTATTTTCTTGTACTAGTCGTCGATTATAGTCACTTTCCATTCGCTTTCTACTGCCAAGACATGACTGCCAAAACAGTCATCAGCTGTCTTTCCACCCTATTTGTGCTGTTTGGCTTTCCTTGCTACATTCACAGTGAGCGAGGAAGATCTATTGTATCCAAAGATTTAGTAAATTTCTTTCATTCCAACGGCATTGGTACCAGCACTCAGGCCTTGCAGTCCATGAGGAGGTCGATGGGTTTGACATTGGAGGACAACAGGGTCGACGGTTTGTTCTTCTGCGCCACACTCACAGGCCGCATAGGAGTCCATACCCCATCTGTGCAAGCAGGACTGGAAACGTCCGACACCGGTGCGGAGGCGGTTAAGCCGGACCCAGGTTCTTCTTGGGAGGGCTATTCCTAGGGGCTAGGTGCCGGTGTCGGAGATGAAAGTACGGATTCTCGTAAGGTTGTCCAACCACTCCGCCTTACATTGGTGATCCGTCTAGTGCGCCGCATGTACGAGGTATGTTGTTGTCAGATGAACTGATGAGTTGTTGTGCGGCGAGCATAAATGGGTGTCTCGATTTGAGGCGCCGTGCATTCGCACTCTGTGGACAGGTGAGTGCTGACTGGAGGAGGTGTCCAGGGTGAATAGCATGGCGTGCTAGAGACAGTGTGGTTCCATTGCGACGAAGCTCAGCAGGTTGGATGCCTGCGAGAATAGGGAGGTTGTCTGCTGGTGTAGGACGCAGGCATTCAGTCACAATTCGCAAGGCGTCGTTGATGGCAAGGTCCACGAGGCGGTTTGAGTGGGACATCATACAGGAGCGCAGCGACACCATACAGGAGCGCAGTATTCTGCTGTTGAGTGGACTAGGGCAAGGGTGGCAATTCGCAGAGTTGTTGCTCCAGCACCACAGCCAGGTTCAGCAAGCCGTCTCAAGAG
>Ga0210059_1013928_pt1 | contig 11946 bp, 8 predicted proteins | sample Ectturendosymbi2_FD_188042 | JGI IMG/M metagenome (GOLD analysis project Ga0210059, IMG submission 188042) | Ecteinascidia turbinata endosymbiont from Florida, USA - Sample 2 (SPAdes) (version 2) | ecosystem: Host-associated > Tunicates > Ascidians > Unclassified | place: Key West, Florida... | reverse complement strand
AAAATAAAAAGAATGTAGTGAAACAGGTAAGTGGTAGATAGTAAAAAACTTTAAAAGTTTGTTATTTCATTGGCAAATGATGTAAACGACGAAACACCTTGGCAAAAAATTGAATGATGGAAAGCAATCTTTCCTGTGAGTTACCACTACTGCGTTGTTTTGGCCAGTGCTGCTGGGGCTGTTCTGCACTCGCCTACATCGACTGTGCTTGTTTTAAAATAAAAAGTAATGATTCGCCTCTTCTCCACTTTCTCAAATAACATAGACCTACTTCAATACTAGGTAGGACACCAGAACATGGGACCTTCACCAGGGCATCACCTCCTGTCCTTACACAGAAGGGTTGGTATTGTTTTGTAATGAACAAAACAATTGAAATTTTTCTGAGTCAAAACAAATTTATTGAAGCATGGCAACGGCAAACACCTCGAATATTCAATTGGCTCACCAACATTTTTCGAGTGAAAATGCGTGGAACCTCTAAACCAGTGGTTTTCAAACTTTGTCATGCGGCGACCCATTTTGCAACCCAATTTAAGCTAACGACCCCTTTCCGAAAATTTCCAGTCAAACCTATAAAATGCAATTGTGTTTGCACAATACAAAATCACAATGACTATAAAATGACGTACGATATCACTGTGTTCAACCAAGACTCATTTGTTAAATTCATGCACATGGCAGCATCAATGAGAGAGACCCGTGCCGTACACAAATCATTCCACAGCACAACTCATTGAATACTAGAATAAAAACTCCCTTAGCTGGCGCAATCAGATATCTGATTTACAAACACATCACATTCTTACATCACAAAGTTATTCGTGCGTTGCCAAACGCAACAGTATTCTGTATTGTGGTGGTCATAATCACACTTAAAACAATTTTGAATGAAAAAGTAGGCTATCATTTCTGCCAGGTGACCCATTATTTTGACTACGACAAAAAGTAGTTCCATAAGATATATAAAATAGAGAAGTAAATATGAATATTTTTGTTAGAAGCTCTCACGACCCATAGAAAAAAGGCAAACGACCCCCAGGTTGAAAACTACTGTTCTAAACGCTGTCAACACTTTCAATGTCCATGCATTTCTTCATGGAATTTGTAAATAAGGCCACAGGTTTGAAGTTGTAAATTCCCACGAGGAAAGTGAAAATGAACGTTTGCAGTATTTGGCCGTTTGCACAAATTTCGGATGATTTTTATTATCTTGATATTTGGCAATGTGCCATTTATTTTGTTGCTGCATTATTCATGGAGTTAGCTTTAATTACCATCATAGAAATGTGAGGTCTCGAGTCTCGGTCTTCCAGGTCTCGGTCTCGGCTTTTATGACAAAGTCTCGGTCTCGAAATTTGAGCCAGGTCTCGGTCTCGGAGGTTAATGTCTCGACTACATCACTGGTAGTGACGACTGATATTTTGGCTGGCTGTCACGGAGAAACGTAGTTTTAAGTTAACAGCATGACTGCATTCTTGGTTGTGCAGAATTTTTGCTCAAATAATTTTAGCATAACCTAGTTTCTCATCCCAAACTTTAGGTATGCATGCTACATTTATCTGCATGTATCTCAAAGCAATAACTCGCATGAAAATGATGCACTGATCAATTACTTGTTTTTTCTTATCAACACAAGGTCACTAATAAGATACTATAAAAGATTTGAATCACGGCGTCCTGATCAGTTTCACCAGGTCGATAACATAGACTGAATGGAGCAGTAAACCGATTGTACTTTACATTACGTAGGACATCTTCAGCCAACTTCGAATTCAACACCATCCCTATTGATGAAAACAACATATTTTTCACTTGGCAAAACAATCCACTCATATGGTGGCCTAACCCAACGCAATTCCAAGCCTGCTACATGAAGGTGAGAAGCGCTTCTCGTTTCTGTGACAACCGTGCTGGTGACGAGGTCTATGATTCGCGTAAGACTTGCGTGGTTGGCGGCTCACCTCGCCCTGCCATGTTCGATGCGCAAGTCGCTGTTTGATTGAAACAGTAGGCTGCTGTGTTTGGTCTTCTGCTAGATTGTGATTGCTCACAATTGCTTTCCATGCAACAGGTCAAGTTCATCCACCCGACTCCGGTCTCAGTCCAGAGCAAGTGTACCGTTGGCACGAGGCCAGGTTACCTTGGTCAGTTGTACGGAATCAGGGAAACTACCAGTGTTTCCAACGGTCGAGAGTCAACCGCGTGCATTGAGTTCAAGTGCAGGTTTGTGAATACGCTACGGTGTTCCCTGTTGTCGATCGCAATTGTTGCCAAAGAACAAAGAAATACTGTGCTTATTACATTCTGATAACGTGCCTGCCGAAAACAAAGGTTTACTTCAAATACGCAGAGAGTGATGCTGTTTGTTAGATGCCCCAATGGACCGACTTCGCTTGAAACTCGGCTGAGAGATTATTTTCACACATTTCGTTTTTCGTTGTCGAGGCGAAAGAAACGGTTCCCTTTCAAAACAGACCACGTTAACAAGAGACCCGTTCGTAACAGACAATCTCCATAATGGGTCTGTTATGATGAACGGGTCTGTTATGAACAGGTCTGTTTTGAACGGACACCGAAAGAAACTCTGCAACGCGAATGTTTATCGTTTTGATATCACGTTTCCGAGGCATTTTCACTGCATCTTACATTTTGGGACATTTCAGCTCTGTTTCGTTGGATGGCCAGTCCGACAGGAGCCTGGTGGCAATCACACCCACGACAAGCACGTGCAGGCGTCACGCGGTCAACCAGCAGCTTCGCGCGTATCTGGAGACGCGTCTGCCGCTGGCCGGTCAGATCAACCAGGTCTCTTACCGGATGTACGCCCCTCCCGATCCTCTGGGACAAACGTACGGCGTCTATAAAAACTCCGCCAGCGATCCGGTGACAGCCAAACGTTTCGCTCGAGGCCACTGCTTTGCTGGCGAATCACGAGTCATGTCCGACACGATGAAGATCGACAACAACGTGGCAGTCACTTTCAAGTGCTGAGCTCGCATCTCAGCTTTGGCATGCCTGTCGCCTCTACGCCTCTCGCACTAGTAACTGTTGCGTGAATGAAATATAGCAAACTATAACGCACTGCCTTAGTATTGTTTGCGTGATACGTATCAATGAAATAGTTTATTGCTTTGCGCCATATATTGATGCGTGCAAAATAAAAGGTGGAACTGTGAATGACGTGCATGTGAACTGAGCTGACGACTTGGCTGCGTGTGCGTGTTATGGCCAGTGCAAATGTAACAGAGCCAAATACAGTACTCCACATTCGTAGTTCGCGGATTTGTACTGCATGAGCAACAAGAGAACACGTTCCAACTGTAGCAGACACTTTACGGTCTGTACATGTTATTCTCAAAACTCCCATTTGCCAGGAATCAACAATGCAAAATAACACTCTCTCACTTCAGGAAATCTGCTCTTTGCTGTAAATTAAGAGCACAAGTGAGTTTCTCATATCAGACTCAATAATATTCGAGAGAGGCTTCAGACACAGAATCAAAAATGCAAACTCATTCTCTCTTTTTACCCAGATAAAAGAGAAGACCAGGCTCAGAAGAAGCCTGAACAAAAACGTTATTGTCATTTCCGTTATTGCGCAACGATGTGAAATATTGTGTACTGTCCTAGGTCGGTGGACCAGCAAGCTGCATACGCCCCCTAAATTAACCAATGAAATTGAAATAATCCGCAGATCATGGGTAAACGCCCCCTAAATGTTACTAAAATTAGAAAAGTCTTGTGACTAATCACATGATAATCGCACTCCCCTTATTTTATGTGTCACTGTACTGAATATAAACTATTAGCGCTCCAGGTTAGGATATCGGAGGAAAATAAACTCAATGTTGCGACATAGGAGTTCATAACTGCAAAATTTGGCTGCGTGTTGAAAAGGGGAGTAAAACACACTCATCACCACGTCAGAGCAATTTACAACTGCAAAATGAAGCTGCGCTAATGTCTCGTCGAATACGAGCAGTCGAGCATAGGTGTGCGGCGGGATTGCCTGGTGCACACCCCGATTTGCAAGATCGAATCTTGCTAAACTACACATTTGCACAAGAATTGAGAATGCGCATGAAGTAGGGCCTACGCAAAAACACTTTCAACTTTTTGTTGTGTAGAAGTCCAGAAAACTTTTAGTTTTCCTTTTTCCCTGCTGAGACATTATAAAATGCCTGAATGCTTCTACTGTATGTTAAAAACTACTGTTTGAGTTCGTGCAACAGTTCTATCATGCTACAGAATTTGGTAATGCACTGTAGCAAATACGGTCAGCGCTTACGCTGATCAGCCATAACAGACAAAATAAAGACAATTATTTCGGATAAAGTGAACTATCGTGGAAACACAATCTTGAACATGCGTAGTGAACGAAAGGTCTGCAAAAAGTGGTGAGATCGTTTCTGGACGCAGGTGATAACCCTGATTCTCACCAAAACCTAATTATTACTTTTTGGCCCATTTACAATGTTCCTTGAAATTTGCATGCAAAGTTATTCCGTGGTATTTGCATTAAGACAACAAAATAACAAGCTTGCATTAAGACAACAAAATAACAAGCAAAAACTATGCGAAATCATTCAATTTCCTTTGCGCAGGTGATAAAGATTTTGCAAAATATAAAGCTCAAGGGGGGGGTTTAACCCTAAAATCCCCTCCTTGCGTACGCTCTTGCCTTAGAGCGAGAGCGATTAGTAATGGCGCCCATCAAGTTTCATTTTAGCTTGGCTTACTTATCGAGGATCTGAATAATATTACGATACACAAGTTGCCACCGCGCATGACTTCAACACCATAACCCAACACACTACGTTGCGGCCACCTGCATCTAGCCTTGGCAAAATATTGTCGAGTGTTCGACTTGGATATATGATGCTAGTGCTTGCGCCAGGCTTCCAGGCCATTTGTATCATTCAAACCCGAGTTTGCGATACCCTACAACTGACGAGCTGCGAAAGACTCATAGCATGCATAAAAAAACAGCAGCTGAATAAAGGGTTGGTGTATTTGATGTTTGATACCAGTCGCAAGAAACGCCGCAAAAACGTCTTCTCCCATCTCTTTACCACTGGCGTCACTGAGAATGCATTCCTGGCATTGGCTGAGTTCCACTTCCGCTTCTTCCAAAATGCGACGAGCCACGTGTGGAGCAGTTACCACCATGCTGGTAATTGGCAACTTCAAAATAATGCCAATTAAAACACTTTTGAAGTCAGCGTCGGGAAAAGATAAGGTATTGGCATCAAACATCGTTCTTTTCTGCGCCAAATGGGCCTGCACAATGCATAACACGTCAGTTGAAAACGAGTTTTGCTACTTCACAGGACCGTGCGGAGAAAGCGCACAAGAAATGGGGTCTGGTTTGGTTTAAACGGTGAATTCGGTAAAACGTGTCCGAACAAAATAGGGTCGATTTTTGGCCCGTGTTGCTCGGCCATTCTATAACATCTAAAAGAACGCGCGGTCGAACCTCTTGTTTGGCCCCAGCAGCAAAATCAACCAACAGACGTTCTACATCGACGCGTTGCGAACAAGCGAGGCGCTGGGCCGACCGCCTTCACTCGACAAAGCTGCTGCAAAGTTCATCACGCAAGACACGAAACTGGAAACCTGATTTCCATAGTAACGCATGCTTCGGCTTCTGCGGCAGTATTCTTTTCAGCGACGCAAAGCTCAAGCTACATCGTGTTGAACTGTATCCTGCACAGACCGTTCTTTCCCGTTACGGATTCAAGCAACACCGTAAAACAAGGAATAACAGGGCAATAAAAACAAAAATAAAACTCATTTCCAAACAACCGCGAGAACGTTTTCCTCCTAATTGTATGAGGCGAGTTGCATGACAGCCAATACTACCGCATCACTTGGTCACGATGGCGGTTCTGTGGTACATGCTTATTCGGCCCTAACTCAGTCACCAAAAATAACACGGTTTCTGCAAATAAAGGTTTCAAGGAAAACGGTCAACGCGGTGGCGCTGACGATGTGACATTAACACTACCGAGTTATCAGTCATCGTTTCTGGTCGATGCGGAGAAACAGCGTCTCCATTGCATCGTGCAGCACCACACAAAATGAAGTCATGTGAAAGAGTAGTGTGACGTATATCGGAGCCTTCCAAGTTAATTTCACCAAATATATCTAATGTGCCCAACCGACTACAGTTAGTTTTCAGCGTTCAGAAACGAATTCAAAGCTGCAGTTCCAAAATGGTTTGCTTCTGTGAGATCCCCCTGCACAGTGGAGGTTCATTTGCCCGCTCCGGCCATGTAGGAATCCAGCTGGGCGTCCAGACTGAACTTCGTCTTCGACATGTACTTGTCCAGGTCAGTGTCCAGCTCGTCTTTGGTAACTTTGCCGCCGCGCCCACCGCGACCTCCCCTTCCGCGGCTGCCTCCCCTGAAAGACCGGCCACGAGCACGTCCACGCCCACCGATGCCAGAACCTCTAAAGCCGCGGCCTTTGTATGACGTGAAACCGCGCGACACTCCCCGCCCGCGACCACGACCTGGGACAAGAAGGGTAATCGTTGTGCGATTGACAATGCTACTGACACTTGACTGCGCGCAACGCCGAACCTCTCTTTACCTCGCGATTGGGTGTTCAAGCGATTGAAGCTATTGTTCGCTGCAGCTCGGCCACTGGTGCCCCGTCGTCCACCTGCAAAGAGCAAACGAAAAACACACTAAAACGTGGCGCCGCTTAGTAGCGACACACAGGGGCGGATCCAGCTAGTAACGTCTGAGGGGGTGATGGCAGTAATATTTGGTAGTCAAGCCTCATAACGGCTTCGCTCCTGTAAGAGAAATGAATATACTTCACAACACTGCTGTGACCAAACAATGCACGACAGAATGGCCTAATATCGCGAACAGTTGAACAAGTCAAACATGACGAGAGACTTATTCGGAATTGGTTTTGATATTTTGTTTTTCAAATTGTGCAAAATCATGGCTGTTTGTTTCGTAGGTTTTAGGGGGGCGACCGCCCCAATTGCCATGAACAGTAGGCGTTAACTGGTAGAGAAAGACTCAACAGTGCTTATCGTTTTTTTAGAAGCACAGCTCAGTAAAACAATCCCAGCAATGTAATCAAGACAACATGCCCAAAGCACACCCGGGCCTGTAGGTCAGAGGTAATCATAAAGTGTAAATGGTGTGCGGAAAAAAACGGTCAACAGGAACCGCTGAATTACAAACGTGTTGCGCGACACCGGTTGCCAGGACAAATCACTATTTGCAATAGTATGACGTTGTTTCACTCCAAATGCAGATTTATACGCAAGGCCAGTCGTTGACTGACCGAAACGACCTATTTTTGCTTTGTGAACGTTTGCCAGGTGAGGCTTTTCAAATACATACTGTATGTTACGCCTGGCAGCCATACTAGTTATGTTCAGTGTAAGAGAGGATGACTCAGTCATAGATCCAAACTTTAAACTTTTTTCGCAATCACACAAATCAGAGAAGACAGATTCGAACAAGATCTTGTACAGAGAACTTACTCTAGCTCACTTTGTTACCCCAGATAAAACTAACCGCAAACATTAAATCCCAACCTGGGTTTTTTTCAGTGAGACCAAAATGTTTTTGAAATGACCAAAAAATTGCAAGTCATATTAGTCAGAATGTCTGAAAATATAGGCTAATGGACACTGTTACGGTGAGTTTTAATACAACTTTACGACAAAGACCGAAATGTGCCAGTGACCAAAATGTCTCAGTAACAACTGACCGAAATGTTTCAGCGGAAGAAAAACAGATTACAACTTAGATAATTCTGGTCACAAAGTGACAGAACTTTGGTCGCCAAGTCCCATAAATAAGCTGACATATAAACCTTGATAAGGACAGGGTAACGTCAGCACAAATCTGCCTAATGTAAAGAGTACAATGCAGTGCGTATGTTCTGATATCTTGGGTACGCTATGCATATCATCAGTGCACAAATACTTGTGCAACTCCATCAAAGTATCCAAACTGGCACTAGTATAAGAATTTTTTTAGCAATGAGGCATATTTATTCAATACAGCTTTAGCCACTCTGAAACACAAACCTCGTAGCCCTCTAGTGGCTCCACGGCCACGAGGAGGTGATTTGACACCAAGACGATCAAGTACAGAATTCTGCAAAAAAATGCAACACACATGTTAGAAGCTCAAACATTTTGACATGTGATTATATGGCCCATGTTTACTATAATTAAGTTGCACAACTGCCTGAACAAGCCAAAATACAACTGATTAAAACACGTTTCAACAGTGTGAATGAAAATGAGCAAAGCCAAGACTCTTATGTTAATGCTTTGTACTCCTAAGCTCAAAGCAGGTCTTTGCAACTTCCAGTTTTCACAAGATCATGCACTTAAGCCCAACATCTGGCATGAATCACAGATGATCAACAGCTTTGCAGATACATCAATGTTTCCAAATAAACGCACAATTAATTTCAAACTTTCCATTATGACTGCAGAAAACAACATTCCAACTTGGGTGAAGAGGTTGGGTCCAACAGTACCACATCTTCCAATTCCAAATTATGAAATTTTGGCAAATCGTATTTAATTTTTTTTTGAGTCACGAATTAACATTTGGATTACAATGTTATCGCATACTGTAAGCCACCAATGTCAGGTCAGAAATTTATGATTCTTGATTTGGCTCTACCATTGCAACACCACTGCATTTAAATTAATTTATAACATCTGAGTTACCACATCTCTCAAACAAATCTTCTTGGTGCCAATGCAGCAACGAAGTTGCACTTTCTTTATGTTAAGCTATTTCAAGGCTAACATAAAAGGGTGCTAAAGAGTTGTCACGCCATTTATAATTTGATTCAAAGATTCAACTTAAACATCTGCATCAATGCAGATGCATAATTATATATGCATCTTAATACAGCCACTTTAAAACCTCAGTGACCAACCATTTCCAGTTCAGTAACTACATGCCAATCGAAAAGCTCATCCAGAATTTAGATCAGGCAAACGGTTGTAAAAATAAACAGCTAATTTGTTAACCTCAATCAAGTATCCCACAGCAAACATTTTTTCTTGCAGCTAACCCTGCCATAGAAATGGCTAATTGACTGTCTGCATGCGTGACAAAACAGCATATGTGTGGCAAGAGTTACCTTAGTTGACGCATTGAGATGCTTCAAGCCCAATGCTTCTTCAACAGCAGGACGCCTTTCCATTTGTTCTGACAATCTTCTGTTCTTCTCGCTGGCCAATTTGGCGGTGCTGACTTGGGCTCGCACAGTTTGAGCAGACACAGCAGGACGTGATTTCATGATCGTGGTAAAACTTCAGGGCATTTGCAACAGGGGATCAATTTTAACATGAACGAGAAATGCCAACAGCCTCAAATGCACTGGTGACGTGCTAAAGACCACATACCACAAAAAGGAGCAATGTCTATATATACTTCTTAGCGGTGTGTAAAGGGCAAACTTGGTTTTTAATTTTTGTGCACTTGATATCCACCAAAAATTGGTCAAAAACACACTCACCATAAAAAACACATGCAAAATCATGGCTTCAACACCAATTTTCAGGAAAAACTCAGCTCAAAACTTTTAATTGCTGTAAAGCAGTATATCACAAAACAGTTGATCATTTCACTGCTCAGGTAAATAAAAACTATGTGATAATTACTACATGATTTAATGCTCCAAAGGATTTCATTAATTTGAATTTTTGGCCATAACATGCCACTATTGCTAGGTGGCCAACCAATGGCTCTAGATGTGGATTTTCACCTAGTTTATTTTTAATGAAAAAACAAGCAAATTGCCACTTGAACCTTTTTCTCACACCCGATGACATTATCCAAAAATCGTTTGACCTCCCTCATTTGTGATGTCACACCAAGAAATGTTAAAACCCCAAAAATCCTTATTTTTTAAATCACAACTAGAATACTTTCCATATCTTTAGAGGGTTCGATAGCCCTCTAGCTCTATCGGTTGGTGAGTTCTGGCCAAATATGTCTGAACCATAATTGTGGCTTGCTCAGGCATTAAAGGGTTTGATACTAATTTTATAAGGAATTGCTAAGTGTAAGAGGTTGAAAGTAATGACTTGGTTGTATTTGTTAACATAAAGTTTAAAACTATGCTCATTTAAGCCTGCCTTCTATAATTGTACAAAACTATGAATTCTGATAAATTAATTTTGCTCGCAGTATATTCTTACTGCAGTAACAACTACATGCCTACTGTGAAACTGAAAGATTGAAATAAAGCAACGACATGAAGTACTGTATTTATTTGATTGTGAGACGTGGCTAAAAAAAATATTTTTTCATTATTTCATGGAGCTTATAATTAAGGGTGGCTTACATTTATGTCTTTGTTTACGAATTGTCTTTCCTGGCAACATTTTGTTGACCAAACTCTCTTTTCGCATTCTATTCTCTTCAGCATTACGTGCACATCGATCACAGGAGGGATTATGATGAACAGAAGGCAGTTGAAGTGGTGGTGTATGAATCATTACCAGATTTGCCAAAACGTGAAATATGCTAGGATGCTAAAGTATCTCAGAGGCTCAGGTAACTATGTTCAAGTTGCTTGTACATCAATTTTTTAACACCACTTCATACCGCTTACAATCAAGGGCTGGTAACAATGGAATAAATATGGTATATGCAAAATGAACTGACCATCCTTTTACCTTCCTTCTGTGAAACAAGCTGCAGTATTGGCACACCTGACTGCACCTTTCAATCCTGTGACTTCGATTACAATATAGCATCTATAATTGTTTTACCTTCAGTTACAATTGTTTGTAAAGCTGTTTTGTAGCATGGTTTTCACACAAAATGTCAAGCTGATATATAAGCACAAAGCTACCGAATGTGGTTTGCTGCGCATAGCAACAAAATCTGAAAATGTCAAATTTTCATGAGTTAAAAAGCATGTTACAAAATCAATGTGTTTTACCTTCAATCTGTCTTAAATTAAACTTTGCATGCTATAAGTAGCATTGCTCAGCTTGTTTTGAGCATGTCAAAATGTAGTTTCATACACCCTATTATCAGGACACATTTCAGTTGTTAACAACTTTTCACAAATAAGTTTACTGCTAAATGTCTGCATAAGACCCCCACAAAAAATATTGCAACAATTAAGCCAACAAAAACTGCATTAACATCTCAAAATTTTTAAAGGCAATAGCCTTGCCTACTCAAAGCGAGGTGTACTTTATGTGGCTGTGGCTCTGTGCCGCTTACGATTACAAAATCTGGGCAGCACCATCACTTCAGTGCCAAACTAACAGCCTCTTACTTTTCCCAAGAAAATGGGCTGTGTATCTAGATATAGATATATGCAGTGAAAGCATAACATTCACGACTTACACCTCATTTGGCCACTTACTTTTCATTTGAAAATGGGCCATCAGTGTAATCATTGCACAAATCTGGCAATGTAGTACCAGTGACAAAGCTGAGCCTCATGTTTGATGCTCAAGACTCACATCGGTGATCATATACATATGAATAGCAGCAACACCCAATTTGGGAGTAAATAGGCTATTCAAACTATGATTTAAAAAAAATCACGGCTGTGGCAATCTCACCGAGAGTTCAAGCTCATTTTGGTGGTATTCTTCAGAGTGATTTTAATAGGTATAGAAGACATCTTGCTCTGAAAAACAAAGGAATACAGAGATGCAGTTTTAGCAATGTTCAGCATGGTTATCCAAGATAAAACATCAACATAAAGTAGAGTCATGCTGAAAAAAAAACGAAAGAATACTTATTGTATTGTGTAACTTCTTCACTCCCATATACGCAAGGTGCATGCCTTCAAAACTCATTCAGGATTAGTTTACTACAATGTACTTCTGCTGATGAAATCACTTTCAAAACACAAAACGTGATTTTGGTTTGAGTTAGAGATATATCTATCAGCCGATATTTTGGTTTTACG
>Ga0210059_1013927_pt1 | contig 11947 bp, 12 predicted proteins | sample Ectturendosymbi2_FD_188042 | JGI IMG/M metagenome (GOLD analysis project Ga0210059, IMG submission 188042) | Ecteinascidia turbinata endosymbiont from Florida, USA - Sample 2 (SPAdes) (version 2) | ecosystem: Host-associated > Tunicates > Ascidians > Unclassified | place: Key West, Florida... | reverse complement strand
AACGTGCAAAAGGAAATATGCAGAAAACGGGAAAATTTCACGTGAGAAAACAGTGGAAACAATAAAATATAAGCAATTGCGTTAAGGTTTCAAGTAATTGAAATCTAGTCACCAGTTACCGAAGTATGACTGGATAAACTTATCAAGCAAGTGAAGTTTTTACTTTACGAAATCATCCCGCGGGCCGGATTCAACGTCGTAACGGGCCGGTTTTGGCCCGCGGGCCGTATGTTTGACACCCCTGGTTTAAGTGGTGCGGCTTACCGCAGACTGAAATCCTACGTGGAAGAACTTTTAATGAAATATGCCGGGTCTATGGATGCATATGTAAAAAAGGCAAAAAAAGAGGAAGATCAATGATGAGAAAGGTGACGAACAAACAGAAAAAGCAAGATCCATAATCGAGAATGAAGCAAGCAAATCGGAGGAGCGGAAAGGGCGGCACTTTTATTGTCGGCCCCGGGCGACAATCAGCCTCGCTACGCCACTGGCTACAACTCCATCACATGCAGGTGTATATACATCTGTGGCTTTGCTTTCGTTGAACCCTTTGAAACCTTAAAACCCGAAGTTGTTACCAATAGGCTGCAGTAGCCCAGCACTCCTCGTTTTTAAAGACATTGTTTGGAGAGTGTCCTCACAAACTAATGCTGACAGTTCCTAAAATCAAGACCAATTTTTTCTTATTGCTAGTGATGTGGCTGCTCCAGATGTGTGAACTTGCAGCAATTTGGAAAAGGTAGGTTTTTTCACTGTGCGCTAAGACCTCATCAGACGTGTTCCAGCCTAAAAGCGGCAAACAACTCACTCAGCTTGCAAAGGCAATTCCTCAATCACGAACGAATGTGTCATACCAGCATCCTTTTCGTCGGGCTTGAGTGTCGTCAACCCGCCTGTTGTCTACGAACCAACTGCACATGGTTCTTGACAGCTTTGCCATTTCTTACTTTTGATGAGATTGTTTGGATTTCGTCTTGAAAATTTTGAATTTTCCCTCGCAAGGTATGTGACCTGATACAGACCGTTTTGTGCTTTTTTTTAAACAGAATCAGTTACTGTTCCGCAAGCAGTAGCTTTGGCACCGTCGTTGCGTGGATTTACCGTCACGAAGCGAAATACAAGCGCGTTGTTTTGCGATGTCACGCGGCTTGTTTGAAGACGTCCAAGAAAGCTCAAGACTTGGTAAGGAGAATTTTTCCAAAAAATGGCTGAGAATAGCCCGTAGCATAAAGCAAACGCTTTTTGCAGAAGCTGTACGTTTTGCTCAAGTGACTTTAATGCTTTGACACCATGCCAGCGGCTGGTGACGGATTGTTCAGCCCTTCCAATTCAAAAAACCGTAAATAAACAAACGTAAAGAGTAGTTAACTCCACAAACATACTAATCACAGCATAAACGCAACGAAAATTTCATATTCTGGCACATAAGTGTGGCACGGAAACTCAAAACTAAGTTTTCAACATATGGTGAAAGAAACTACAGCCTACTTGCAACAGTATGCAGATTGCCAGTGCGTCGAACCAGAAGAAACTGCTGGTAAACCAATTAAACCGAGCAAGTCATTAAACCAGGGGTGCACAACCTTTTCGCTATTGCCAACCGAATTACGTTTACTTAAATGAATTACAGCCTGCAGTGAGTTCAAGATATTTTCATTTTTTGCATTGTTTCTGTTCTTCTTCAAACCCACGTGTGTAAGAGGTGGGATGCAAGCGCACCCAAAAACTTTTGATTTGGTGAAAATCCGGGCAAAATTTGTGGACATTTGGGCAAAATGTGTGGACACCTTCGCAAAATCGTTGTATGTGTTTTGATTTCACAAAAATGATACCCAAAATCAAAGTGCAGACTTTTTTTTGGAGGTCATGTTTTTATTTAGATCTTTTTGGGCAAGTTAGGGGGGAATTTGGGCAAAAATGGAGCCTGTAGTGCTTTCATTTGAAAAAATGTGGCCAAGATGAAAAGAAATGCATTCGTTTTTTTTTTGGAAGTCATTTTCTTTTGAGTATTTTTCGGGAAAGTTTGAGGAAATTTGGGCAAAAATTCTTCGCACCCACCACAATTTTGCTGCTCCTACACCTATGTTTCACACACTGAGCCTACCCTGCTTCCACACGTCTGTTTGGCCGTCTTTCTACAAAGTATACTTATAGAGTAGACAAAGAGTTCCTATTAATGCACGGTCCCATAACTTATATTTGAAAGAAATACATGTGCATGATCACATAAATTTTTATCGAAGGTCGCGTGTAGCCGTACGTTGTGCACCCTGCATTTAACAGAAGCCCTTAATCAGTTCGTGCCGGCGTCTTACAAGCCTGAGCGAGCTTACAGTTAATAACGACAAAGTGCATAGAAGTCGAGTATGGTCCGGTCCGACTCATTAACGGCATGCTTCCAGTCTGAAGCAAACTTCAGTCCACAACCTTGAAGAAATATCATAATAACACAGACTTTGACCATTCAGTAAGCGAAATGCCTTTCCTGGTTTAATTCACATTTCAATTCAGCAGCTTTTCGAAAATTCCTGGGCAAGTCAAGCAAAGCATGAAAAAGAACAACCAAAAATGGGCTTGACTCATCCGGTGAAACTTAAAAATCAGCTGAGTCACATATCCGCAATCGACAGTTTGCCTTGATCTTTCAAATCTACTGAACTTGTGAGTAGAACTGTCGCCAAAGTTGCTGTAGCATATTTTGCGTACCGTATTTTGAGGAACAGAATGCAGGGGGTCGTCGCTCGATTATGATTCCACAGTGAACCCTACTACATGAAGGGTCAACCTAGTTGCTGCAGGAGCATAGATCAGTCTCCCAACTACGCAACCTGACATCTTGTGTTTGTTAAGCCAATGCAACGCGAAATAAGGCTCTCACCACTTTGTCCCTTAATAACTCATCAATAGCACTCACGTTTGATTGTATACACAAATTTTTCAATGCACTTGAATGTGAAGTCCAGAACAACGTAACATTAAACGGTTCGGTGTAGACTGACAGCGAACGACAGCGTTGAGCGTTCACATGAGCAACAGGAAACAGCGACCGATCGCCGCGATGTATGTTAGCAAGCTATCGTGTCAACTGTTAAGACTGTTTCGCAAACAAGTACATTGCAATGAATGAGAATATTGCTTGAAATCACACAGTAGCAATCCACAAAACATTAAAGCGCAAATGTATCCACTATGCTGACAAACATTCAGCGCACTGCGAAGGTACGCCACGTCGCGATTCAGGTTTTATTCTTGTTTTTGATGCGCGCGCAAATTCATGTTATGGTCATTGTTTGTCAGGTTTCACGTGTTAGTTAAAATGTGCTCTTTCAGGGAGAACACCTCCACCAATCCAGAGCTAGACATTTGAACGCCCTCATGCGACAACATTCCAGTGACGACACCCGCATGGCGTCGCTGGAGAACCAGAAGGCCCGAAATGAGGCGTTGTACCGGAAGTTTGTCAAGATTAACAACACTCTTGGATGATAATAAACTACTTTCGTTTTTCTGCAGCTTGGGTCATGAGCGCTTCAGAATTAAGTTAGAGAACAGTGGTGATCAGGATGAAGTAACATAGGTTTTACTTTAGTGTTGCGAATAGAAAATTAACCGGAAGTGCTTTCAGTAGCAGAATTCTGCCTAAATGGCTGTTAAAGCAAAATCACAGCAATAACGCCAGACCTTTAAATTATTGCAAAACACTCAGATTTGTGGTGAACGTAAGATGGCGACACATGTTCAAAGTCGGCCACCGTAAATTGCACCTAGCGTACTCGCTGTGATAGGCACCACAAGCGAAAGGCTTGTTCAAATGTCCCCTCCAACAGTCATCCCTAACCTTTGTGTAATCGCGGCCCGGAACCGCGACACTGCGATGGTGTTATTTTTCAACAGCTGAATTGAAGTTACCAGTTTGAACCACACGCTCCAGTACAGTCTACAGCTCCTCTCCGTCTCCAAGACTCGCACCGTGCTCCAACGCTCTCATTTTATGCACGCAACAGTGCTTCCATGGGAAGAATCGACCAATCACACGCCCAGAAAGGAGTGGCGTCACCACCAGCATACATGTTGTAATTTCGCGGCCCGGTACTAATTGATCCACTGCCCTACAATACACAACAAGAGTGTAAACTCACGGCAGTAGTGAGCACGGCGTGGGGTCTCTGTTGCTATTGGCGACTTTTCTCGTAAATTTAGCGCCCCGCCTACGCTTCTCTCTTGTGGTCGCCTCAGTAGTTCAAGGCAATTCAGTAACTTCATTCCAGGGCCGCAACCAACTGATAGTTTTGCTATACCTAACAACTACACACAATTTTGAAAACGTCGGGTGGAACAATTGCCCGGAACCCCCTGGTTGCCCGCCTGTTTCATTTCATCACATTTGATTCAGACGTGACAACGCATTCATCCGATACGATCAACGTTTATTGCCAGCAGTCTGCTCCAAACGCACAAAAACAACATGAACAGGTAAATGCAGCTCAGCAGCACACGAGATCCCAACAAGCGATAAGTGCATGGACAGCGTCGCATAGCGACAGCTGATGAAACACAGCGAGGCTCGCGCGAGGGCGCAAGCGAGCATCAGCTTGGTGTCGAGCATTGACAACCTGCCGAGTTCGTCACGTCGTCGCGAAAAGATACAAGAGACCTTTCACGAATCCGAATATCTCGCTTCCGCCGAGCTTCGATTCGCCGTAAAAACGATCGACGAAGGTTATTGGAACCTGTCCAGTAAAAATATACATATACTATTTATTTTTGGCCGCAGAGAACAGAAAGTTGGCGTTTGGTGCATAGGCGTAGCCAGGGGGCCATGGTCCCCCAATTTTTAGAACATAGTCATTTTGTGCTTTGAGGGTCGGTATCCCAAACAAAATAGTGTTATTCGCCTAAAACAAACATTTTGCCCCCCAAATTTATGAACTGGCTACGCTACTGGTTTGATGCGATTAAGTCAGCCCGTGAGAGCGAACATAATAAAACAACTGCCCCAACATCAACTCTCCCGTTTTGAATTTTCGCGATGGTTGTTGATGTCGAAATGCAGCTCTTTGCAACGATACAGTTTTGGGGAGAACTTCGATCAATGCAAAAAAGGAGGTAAATCTATTTTGAACTTCTTTTCGCCGCGTCCTTCAAGCTGTTCACATCTTTTTGGGGAAAATCACGCCTTTTAATTTTTTTCAATTTGACTAGGAGTGGGGGGACTTGTTTACTATCACGGGGCGCATGGATCTTGCGGAAGAGCCGCAAGAAATAAATTTATCTCAAAACTCTACCTTTATCTCACTGAGGAAAATAAAGAGAGATAACTGCGAGGAGCACGACAGTCCTATCTTGACATGCTGTTTACACGGGTAACGAAAATTCTGATGCGCGCCTTATTACATGTTCACGCGGGCCGAAATTGGCCCGGAGGACCCCCTACTTCTGCAGCATAGACTAAGTTAGAGCAATCGTTCTGCTTCGGAGACGCCAGGACTTCGATAAACAAATTTTTAATCAGGCTCCACTGGCCGTGAAACATAAAAACAGGTTAAAAACTTGCCAACGTTTCGACAGTTGATACAACTATCTTCATCAGGGCTAAAAACGTAAAAAAACACGTTAAAATAAAAAACGAACATGTTTTTAGCCTTGATGAAGATAGTTGCATCAACTGTGGAAACGTTGGCAAGTGTTTTTATGTTTTTACCGCCAGTAGAGCCTGATTAAAGTTTTGTTTAAGTAAGAGCAACATTTCAAAACAGTAACGAGCGACTTGCTGTGCCCACCACCAGCCATGAACGTGTAGGTCAAACGCAAGTTCAAACCTCTGCAATGGTCATGTTGTACTGTCTCGCGCGGACCATCATCTCCATCTGGAACACGTAACCTTTCGACACGCAGGAACTCACAAGCCTCTTCAGCACTTCCTTGCGGTAAAGTCGAAAGCTGCCGGTCAGGTCGGAGACGCCAGGCCGTAACAGAACTTGCGTTATATAGTTGGCGCCACGACTGAAAATACACGATCAGATTTTTATATGCACTGTATTCGGGTCGGACCGAGGAAAGCCCATAAAATTGCTGCTTTGGTTAATTGACGACGGGCAAAAGTTCAAAGCGAGTTAGGAAAGGATGAAAGGTTGCGCTTGATGTGAACGCTTTTTGTTGAACCCACAATGGGACAAAAGACAGGGTTCCCACACAACTTTGAAAACCAAATTCCATGACATTCCATGACATTTCCATGACATTTGTTACACTTTTTCCATGCGTGTTTAAGTGATACTTACACTTGCAAACTGGTAACAGTCTTATTAAAAATAGCTGCTGTTGCGCTAATGGGATCGAACTCTCCCAAACTTGCTCCCTGTGTAGTAGCTGTGTCGCATCTCAAAATCAAACCAACATTGCTATTAATATCAACCACCTGCCTACATTGCCAAATATAGCAATATAATTACCAAATATTTACCGTTTAACTGCTAGAGCAAAATCAAGAAATGTTAGCTGCCGATAATTGCAAAATAACTAAAAACAGATCCCCTAAATAGGGCACAAAACTGACGTGGGAGACCGTCATCGATGGTTCTTAAAAGAGAGTCGGTTAGTTACACGATTACTAATATTGTGTTTGAAAGTATTCAAAGTAAAATATTTCCTTTCTTATCATTATTAGCCATTGGCATGCTAAGTTACCTGTACATAATAAAACAGAGAAAAGAATTTCCAGGGAAATAAAAAAAAATAGACCTGCACTTTACTATTAAGCTTGCTGTTGTGGCGTCACTGTCACAAAGTATTTACAAGATACAGTACACACCTTAATATTATGAACTTCACTGTCACAAAGCATTCACAAAATCCCTATCTTACTATCACACGTGGCTGTCAATGGTGCAAGCTAATAGTAAAAAATATGCACATGCAACAAAACTGTACATAATACTGTTCACAAACTTCACTGAGGCTACAAAAAGAATTTGGAGAAAAATAACCGCTGCACTTCACTATTAAGCTTACTGTCGTAGTGTCGCTGTCACGCAGTATTTACAAGATACAGTACGTACCTTACTGTTATCAACCTCTCTGTCACAAAGCATTGACAAAACTCCATATCTTACTATCACACTTGGCTGTCAATGTTGCAAGTTAATAATAAAAACTAAGCGCGTGCAGCAACACTGTACAAAGTGTACATCCCACTATTCACAAGCTTCACTGCGGCTACAAAAAGATGAATAAAGCTTGATTTTTGTTCAGGTGGGAAAGAATTTAGCATCTTTAGGAATCTCAGGTAGAAAACATTTTATTGCATGAACATAGGGTTAACGGATGTAGCAACTTGGCCACACCTTGTCTTAAAACATAACATATTTGCACAATATACCGTAGATTCGGGAGTGGAATCATTTTAGCAGAAATATAAAGCCAACAAAACGTTGCAGAACGTTTCAACAGCAAATCTAGCGTCATCATCAAATTTTTCTTGCTTAGAAGAACTCACTTTGCAACCATTGCCTAACAACAATCAAAGAATTATGAGGCTTATTATAGATATTACGCCCATGCTATGAAAGCTGTTTTTAAAGATCAAGTGTGGCCTGGCTAATACAGCTTTAGTTGTAACCTTCTACAGCAGCAGCAAGTAAATGTTATTTTTCAATTTAAACAGAACCAGCCCCAATTTTATTACATTGTTGTCAGCCAATCCAATTAATTACTTCAAATTTTATTCATTCCACAAACTTTAGCTTCTCTTTCAAACTGCATTTGCTTCGCCTTCATGAATTATTTGTCTAAAAGCGTTGGACTTAGCCAGTAAAATAAAACTATACTTTTTTTCAGCTTGCACGGCTAATGCACCTGCCTCTTGGCTCATAGATGCTATGCTTTCTTTCAATAACTTTATTTTAGGTTCAACTGCACGGATTTCATCTTGTACAGCTTTCCTCTTTCTAGCTTTTTCACTTTCAGCAGTGAGTTTTCTTTGATCTTCTAAATGTAATTGATATCTCATCCTCGCTGCTCGAACATTTCATTACAATATGGGGGTTAATGGAATTTCACTGAAATGAACAGGACTGCTCTTCACTGTGTCATACACAAAACGACCAGCAATTAATGACTCCTCTTTCGTGTTCTCCACCATAAGTTCATTGTTGATCGAGAAACCCCTCTCAACAGCAGCTTGGCCATGAGATAGCGTAAAAGTAATTCGGAAAATTACCCTAAGCTTGGCACATTTTGCATTCTTCATGTAGTTCCAAAATTTGTATTCAGAGATATGGTATTCGTCAATCAATAAATCTTTAATACACCAAGTGGATTTTCAATTAAACTACAAACTTAGAAATAAAATTGATAAATTAAGTCGAAGATCAAACTACGACCGTACAATGCACAGTCTACAAATAAACTTCAAGAGATTTGTGCAGAAAAACCAAAAAGCTGAACATTACCAGAGTCTATTGCTGATGGCATAGGTAAAGGAATGGACTTAAATTGTAAGATTATCTTTTTGAAACATTGAAAAATTTAAAAAATTTAGTTCTATTTTTTAGTTCTCCAAACTTTTTAATGATTTTTCGATTTTTCCATGACTTTTAAATTTTTAACAATTTTCCATGACTTTCCAGGAAAATGTATTTTTCCAGGATTTTCAATGATTTTCCATGACCGTGGGAACCCTGAAAAGACCATCCATTTGGGTTTTAACAAGTTGCAACACTTGTTTTTCCCTTTTTAGGCCCTTTTTCTCAGACGAGCTCTGAAGAAGTTTCTAGAGCGCAACATATTTTGCTGCTATTTCGGTGAACTGCACAGTTTTCACAAAAAAAGTCTTGTCCGAACAAAATCTTGTAAAGAAACTGCCCAACGTGTTCTGTCACAGAAGTTCAGAAACAGTCGGCTTTACGTATCAGCTTCTGTTTCAGGCCATACTGTTGATGTTTTTGCTGCTTATGCAAAGGCAGACAAAGCTACTGTACGTCAGGGTGAGAGTTTATGAAAAAAAGCCTTCGGCAGCAACTACGTGACGAGTCAAGAAAAAGCACACCTTTCAGCCTGTGAAGTGCAGGAGTCTCCAACGGCTGTTGCGTAAGTGGCAATAAATTCAGTAAAAGAGCATTTGCACACATCCAGGTAAGGAGTGCCCAAAAAGCATGCGTCGGATTCGCAATTCTAGGGATGGTTGCCCACCTGACTAACTTCCGTTTCCAGTCCCAGCCGTAAACGCCGCCTTCACCGACGTAACGCGTTCCAGTCACGATGTCGTAGTTTCCGCTCTTCTGCATCCTTGAGGCAAACAATACAGGAAAATTAAAAATAAAATTCATGAAATAAATACAACGTGGAAAGTGACAAACCACAAAGAATAAACATGGAAAGTGATAAACCAACGACTTGCATCAAATGCTGACCCCTGAACCCAACCACATTGCTCTGCCGTGTTGCATCCTCCGTGACGCACTCGTCGGCTGAACCCTACTTGGTCAACAACGAAACGGATACAACGTCACAGCATTGGCCTAACGTTGTTTAAGTCAGTTGAAACACCTTTACCACTATTACTACAGCGGATTGGTCCAGAAAAAAATGACAGCATACATTAGTAACTGTGCAGTGAACTATGACGGCGTTAACGGCGCAAATATTAGTGAAGTTCAACCGTTAAGCAATGTTTTTCAACCTGGGGGCGCGAGCCCAGAGGTGTCGTGAACCATTTTTGGAGAGGTCGCGAGTAGATGGTTAATGCACACAGCTGTCGAACATTTGTTTTGTTCGAGTTTTAGATGGGAGTTGTTGGGGTATAGTGGGTTGGTGCAATGGGTCGCAGTACAAAATAGGTTGAAAACCACTGGTGCAAAGCCTCTATTGGCCATCAAGATGTGATGTGACGCAAAAAGAGCGCTGATCGTTATCGCTGAGCAAAAAGAGGCGCACGAGACATATTTCCTGACTCAAGTGCGCAGCAAACCGGGTGTACTCACTCGACGAAGCGAGAGATGAACTTGGGCTGAAAAACAACAAAGCGGCAGATTTAAGGCAGGCGCAAAAAAGAGCAACTCTCGGGAAAAGGACACACCAGGCAGAAACTAACACAGGAATGCAAGCAATCAAATTATAACACAGCCGCAAGTTTCAACCACTTCATCAGAAATATAATCATGTGCAAAAAGGACGCATTCGTCTTCGCTCTTAAGTATTTCGCATGAAGCGCCGGGTCATTAAATGTCAATTAACATTTAAACCAAATCAACAGATCTACGACTACTAGAACATGACTGAAGCCAGCACAGGGTCTAGTACAGTTGGCAACAAAGGCAATACATCTTCTGTCAGCAAGATCTATTTACGGTTGGCTGATCAGACGAAGCGAGGGACGCTCATCCGTCCCGGTAAGACTGAGCATTTCTACGTACAATCTGTGATGCACAGCAAGTTTTGTACCCAGGGCCACTAAACGCTGCTCACAGAAAAAAAACAAATGAAAGGCAAATTTCATTTATCAGGTTAACTTGCCCAATGCTACAATCGTTTGCGTATCAAACCGGTTTCACATTCACGACGACATTCATGTCGAGATTATTCAAGAAAAAAACAGCCGAAATTGCTTCGGCATTCTTCACCAAGCAGCAGGCTGTCGAAACCGCAACTGAAGAGGGCGAGCCACCCCTCTGGCAAGCTAGATGTAAAAACTGGGCCGTCTTTAGCTGACATTTTGATATTTAGTTTTCTTTTGGTTTTCAGTAGTTTTTTTTGCGTTTTTCGGAGTGTTTTCGTTTTTTTTAGCTAGTATAGACATCCACGACAACCGGTTTCACTATCATTTCTTAACATTCTTTCTGAGTGTTGGCTAGTGCCCAGTGGTCCCCCTGCAGCTAAGTTTTACCCCCTGGCTCAAACTTCTGGTTACACCACTGCGCGTACCGAATGTCATAGACCAATTACAAAATATTTGGCGGAAGCAGGGCAGGTCCATGCAGGACATAAATCATTTTTACAGCAAATGCCATTTTTCCTGTTATCGAGTCGGGTTTTCACAACTCGATGCCACAACAACAGTGATGCTACGATTCCCAACAAAAGGAAAAACAAGAGCAAAGAAAAAACGAGAAATGGAGTGCAAAGCAAACGCTCACATGATGCGAAAGATCCGCGTCCATAATGATTACAAAATTTCCGGTGGCGTTTTGAATTCCGTGAATGTAGGCCGTTCCCAGACCGAGTTTCTTTTCGCGCGGGCGAAGGACCTGATGGAGAAAGTCATTTGTCACTATCAGGGCGAAGTTCAAAGTTCAAGTTCAGTGCGACACCGCGATCTACAACAAGCAACACCAAAAAGGTTATAACGCGGCAAAGTTACGGGCTGATTTTCGAGTCAAGAACAATTCGCAAAACAAGAGTAGGGGCAAGTTGATGTTGGAGCGCTGTGTGTAAAATCAGTACAGAAATTTCATTTCCGTCGACCTTCACGACAATCAGCCGTCTTGTTATTTTCAGAAAACTCGGCGCGGCCAACTAAACCCAAGTTTAAAACGAAAGATGACCGGAATAAACGACAAACAAAGGAACTTACAATCCGGTCGCTGCCGTAGATTTTCTGCAGCTGCTTGGCGACATCTAACGTTCCATCGGGGCTGCCGTCGTCGATGACGATTACTTCGTAGTCTAATTCACTGCGCCGACAAACACATTATGGCTCAGTCTAGTGTTTCCCGGACAGTCGGTCACGGTGGAAGACGTGTACAATAACTAATGTGCCTGAAAGCACACAAGTTCGCCAAACGACGAAACCACTTGCACAGGGTGTTTCACAATTGTTGAAACAAAGCGATTGGGCACAAATCCAGGATTTTAAATGATACCACAATGATGATTACATTTATTGAAAGGTGAAAAGATAACATTTCATAATCTGCAACTGTTTGTCCTCAAATCAGAAATAATATGTCAA
>Ga0210059_1013926_pt1 | contig 11947 bp, 5 predicted proteins | sample Ectturendosymbi2_FD_188042 | JGI IMG/M metagenome (GOLD analysis project Ga0210059, IMG submission 188042) | Ecteinascidia turbinata endosymbiont from Florida, USA - Sample 2 (SPAdes) (version 2) | ecosystem: Host-associated > Tunicates > Ascidians > Unclassified | place: Key West, Florida... | reverse complement strand
ACTATTGTGCCATTGTGTTTTCATTTGCTCCAATGTTCGCTAATGGTTGGCTTACTGCATGCGATGGCTTTTATGATGCTTCTGCTTGTTGGCTGAGTCATATGAAACAATAAACCATTGACCATTATTCGATTATCGTTTCGGTTCAAATAAGCACACCTAGATGGTTATGTTCGTAGCGCAAGCTTTCCGGGTTTTTATTGCACGAATGTGGATTTGTTTGGTGTGCAAACTGGGTTTACTTGACATCACTGAATGGGAGCCCTGCATGTGACTGTTGAACACAGACACCTTGGCAGCAGAGATGAGCGGACTGTCATATTTTGCGATCCAGATCCAGTCCTGATTTTTTAAAACTTAGTCCACGTCGAATCACAGTCCAAAAGATTTTTCAAATGTAAAGTCAAGTCCTAATGAAGTCCAAGAAATTTGAAAAATGCAGCCTTTTCACAACAAAATTGCCCCATTTCTTTTCCATTAACTCAGTCCAAATCCTTTCCTGATCCGAAATTTTGAAGAGATTTATAGTCCCGATCCAATCAAAATTCAACAAAATTTTCTATAGTTCGGATCCAGTCCAGTGCTCATCTCTACTTGGCAGGTGATGCAACAAGACAGTGACACTGCTGATAGTGGTAAGCCACGTATATTTTTATACTGTGTGAAGTGAAGTATGAGTAAAATCTGTAGCTGTGTTTCCACAAGTTTGAAAAAACGATTGTTAATGTGAGACTGTGATCAACGTGCCCGAGTGAATAGCTTAATTAAACGATTCTTACGCAGGCTTCTTTTCACACATTATTAAAATACGTGGCTTGTTAGAATACGTCTATGCAGATTTGTGGAAACACGTCTTCATCGTTGAGTTTAGTTTTGACTTCTTAGTGAGCACTAAGTGCGAAGGTATATTTGCTGTGGCGAGTTTTCGTAATTCATCTGCTCAGTTTTTGTAGTCTGCGCGATGTTCGAACTTCAGTAAACTGTCCGATGGTCTTGTCAACATATAGTTCTACTGCTCATTGCTTGAAACAGTTTGCGGGAGTGTCTAATTTTCTTGTTTTTTCACCGCTCATATTGTTCTTGCCGTTGGTTATTCTTCAATTATGACTTATTTGTAGATAGTGCTCGACAAAATTGATATTAGGCAGTTATGAAAAGAAAAAGCATTTCTGATAGCCGAAGTGTAAAAAGCATTTCAGACAAAAGATTGAGAATTGAGATTCAACCAGCACAGACTAATGGTCTAGAAAGGGACAGCGGTTTGCGAACGTCCATTTGCACTGCATGGTCAGTAATCCGAAACGGATAAGCAAAATTTCGACGTTGCTTCCCTGGGAAATTTTCTGCGGGCGCCCTTGGGTGCCTTGATTTCGATCTAAATCTTGAGTAATAAAGCGTAGTGCTGTTTGGTTCATATCTTTAATGTCACTCAAAAAGATAAATGTCAAAGTTGTCAGTTTCCTCACTTAACCTATACTAAACGCAGTAATCAAAAAGCTCTGCGAGTTTGACGCGTGGTGAACAGCCTAAAAACATGAAAAACTAGTAATAGAGTGTTTTGATATTCAAGCGCGAGGCCCCGGGTGTTTACCTGGTTTGCCCAATGCTTGTCCGGCCCTGGTAAGGAGGGGTCAAAGCGAGCACAATGCCCCCGGAACCGAAGCGATGGGGGGACCGAAAAGTCTCAACAATGTCGCAAGTACTTTCTTCAATACAGTACATTTACTCTCAAAAGACCTTATGTTCGAACATGGGGGCGCCAAAGTTGTTCCTTGCCCCAGATACCATCTAACCGCGGTACGACCCTGGTTTCATGAGGAATCTGGTCGAAGGCTTTCTCGAGATCGACAAAACCTCTGCAGACGTTTCCAGCTTACTCCTAAGATTTCTCACACGTTTACTAGAGAGTGAAAGATTTGGTCTGTAGTGCTACAGCCTGGACGAATCGTCCAGCTTTGGTTTAATTATATCGTGTCACCTTTTCTCAAGGCAATTGGATAAACCTTCTAGAGAACTAAGGAGAGAGATGTAGCTTGTACAATTTCTCCTGTGTTTCTTCTTGTGTGTGGAACAATCAGCTCATTTTGTCAAGCTTTTATGACCTTCCAGAACCCCATGCCACCTAAAACACACAAGCAAGATAAATTAACCCCTACTCTGTTCAGGGCTTCTGGCATTTCAATTTGGATTTCATCGCAATCTGTAGCCTTTCCAGCTTTCACTGTTTTGACAGCTACGACGAATTCAGCTGTAATGATTTTATTCCTCTCCGATTGTACCCCGTGTGTTTCTGATGGTGTGATAGGGACTGTGTTCAAAAGACATTTAAAATGCTCTCTCAATCTAACAAATAAGTCCACCTCATTGCTGAGTAAGGAACCATATTCCTCTTTGGTGGATGTACCAACATTAATACTACTGCAGCGAAAATGCCGGAAGCTTTCCCAGTAATTGGAATCTTGTTTATGTCCGAATTCTCCCAAGATTGTCTAATGGCTTCGTGCTTCAGTGTTGATGATGGTCTATCTACATACTGTGTAAGACAACAGAGTTCTTAAAAATTAAGACAACAAATTTGTCACATGAACTTAATGCCGTTCGAAAAATTTATGCTTTAATGTCAAAAATATAAAACGTCACATTTTGCAGGCCATATTTGAAATAATTTCGTTTTGCTCTATGGCGCTGTCATGCCACAGTACACAATCTGAAGCATCAAAGAATTGCATTGTTTGTGCTTTTGTGTTGTAAAACGAAAGTACAAATTGTTCTCTGTTATTTTGTTGAGGCGGTTTCAGGCTGAAACGTTTTGCGAATATGGATCGGAGGATGTGTTAAAAAAGTATAAAAACTGACTTGCCATTTCAACTTTTAAACAGAACTTATACTTTCATTTAGTAAAGCTATTACGTCTGCTTGCGCAAACGGGCTTTACCGCTCTTCGCGATTTAAGATTGTGTGCGTGCCTTTTGTAACCACATGCTCGCACACGTGTCCAGCATAGAAGAACACTGGTTTGGGCCTGCGATTTTTCATTGTTCGTGGCTCATTTCTACAAACGATGTATTGGCTGTTCGTTTACCAGATAACCTCATTTAATATTTCCACAATGTCTGTTGCAAAGATTCGAATGTAGTTGCAAAAAGTCCCATCAGTTTTGCCGTTTTCTTTATAAATGCTTTGAAAGCGTTTGCGTTATCGCCTTGCGTCTGCGTTATCATTACTTCAGTGAAAGTTCGGCGGTTCCACGTTTCAGCACATCCCCAACATAACAAAGCGTTTACTGTTGACTTGAAGGTTGTAAACGAATTATAATGCCACTATGCAGAAGAAGCTGCTCATAGTAGCAAGTGCAAGCGCTTTCATGTAAGTATGGAGTGGTACACTGTCAATAGAAGAAAAAATATTTCGAAGGGAGGCAACAAACATCACTATGATTGGGAAAAGTAAGAGAACAAAAATCTATCGGTAGAATCCTGCTAGTGTAGTTGTATATTCACAATAAAGATCTTTGTTTTTTGCATACATAAAGCCCTAAACAGTGACTATTTGCAAAAAAATATTTACCGGAATCTTAGGTCATTTATTTTTTCCTGAAGCACTTCATTTTTCATTTCATTTGTGAGAAGGCCACCGAAATGTAATTTCTAAAGTTTGTTAAAAATGTTTTTCTTGTGAACACAGGCTTCCGTGAAGCATCAACAATGGGCATGATAGCTTTGCCACGATTGTTTCATAGGGCAAGCTGTGCTGGTTATAGGCATGACTGGTGTTGGGTCAATTGTTAGTGTTTTGATGCTTTTTTGAAGATCTGGGTTGAATTTTGCGATTTTCGCACTTTAAAAGCACTTTCTGGTAAACGCGCGTCTTCCTTTAAAAATGTGGAACAAATGAGATAAGCTACTTTAGGCAATTTTGATATTTTTCATTTTTACTCTGTTTGTTGCTCAATTTCAACAAAAGGTTTGCACAATTTAAGCAGGTATTCAGCTCATGTTTTGTGTAAAGCAATAGTAGCAAAAATAATAGTAACTGAAAACTGTAGAGCTAATGCTGCCTACTGTCCTAATGAAGTATATACAGCTGAGTGCACTGCATGTGGGACTAAACGAAATCAGCTTTCAGTTTTCTTTTGCCATCCGTTTGTACAGCACTAACTTTTGTGTTCTATCTATCTGGATGTTCAGATTTTTATTAACAAAAATCATCTTCTGAAATGTCTTCAATTTAATGTGAACTTCTTTTGGTTATATAATAATAAAATTAGAAAGTGAAATCAAGTACGTTTAAAGAGCAATTGACCTTTTACGATTTGTTGCGTATAAGCACAACTTCATTTTGTTGCGTTGCAAGGATTGAAACAAGTTCGAAATCGACCGCGGGGTTGCTGGCACAGTTGAAAACTCCAAAGTGCAATCAGAGAATGCTTGGAAGTTGGAACTCTAAAAGTTTCATTGAGAAAGCGCCAATAGTGCCCTTCTTTCATTTATTTTACTTGACACGTTCAGCATGGTTAAATTCAAGGCAGTGTATGTTGCGTTATTGTTCTAAATTTTGTTTTGGGATCTAAAACAAGCAGTGGTACTGCCAAAAAAATGCTGACGTTTGTCATTTCACTTTGACAAAGTTCCGTTTCGCAGTTAAAATTCACTCAATGCTGCGTTTTTGACCTGTAAAAGAGGCGATTCACCGGCACCTCCAATTGGAGAGTTGTTAACCCTTTAATTTAACGCATACACACACCTTACATATGGTTTCGTGCTATTCAAATTTCCTATTTATAACTTTTACTTTAATGCGTAGAAAAAGTGAATCGATAAAGTGGCATTTTAGAAAAAATATTGTAGAAATGTTTTTATGATGCTGTAGGCGCTTTTGATGTGCTTTTGCAATTTAAAGGTTCAAAAAACAAAGTGAAAAATGGTAAGGCATTATTTTGCAACAGCGAGGTTGAAACAATGATATCAACTACAAAATTTTTTTAGTAACGAATTATCTGTTTTTCATTACTAAAATACTTCCCATGCTTTTCATCGACAAAAATCTTGCAATTTTTTCAGCTAATTCACAAAATCTCATACTCGTTTCGCCTGCTGCTGTTAGCACCAGGCTTCCAAGCCTCATTGGAAAAGCATTAAGACCATTAGCTTTGCAATCTGTTCAAATACTTACACCATAGGGCATACCAAGCTGTGTAGTAGCAGCAGAGAGCAACTGATCCAGACCAACCGCAACAGTAGGCGATCTCACTACCTTTGTCTGTAAAAATATTTGAACTTTCTAAGTGGAACGCAAATGCAGGAATAGTCCCAAACGTTTGCTTTTCTTCAATCATTATGGTAACGTTATATAAAACTTATTTCAATTACATGTTGCATTATATGATGTGGAGATTTCGTTTATGTTTTCAAAAAATTAACGAAAGTTCGACCGACTCAGCATTTGTTTTTGAGTTTCATACTACGCTGAAAGCCCTCTATGCTCACCTGGACAATAGTATGTTGAACTGCAGACGTCGAAAGCCTGAAAAAAGATGATTTTTTTACGTGTTGATGAAATCAAGTCAGCACCGTATAATCATGCTCATAGTTACATTTGTATAGTGTTCAGAAAATCGGATGCTAAATGTCTAAAAAATCACGAGAATTGAGGTCAAGCATGTGATTTCAACGGAAGGAAATCAGGAAAATTAAAGTTGAGAAATTTAAACCTCTAAATTAGGAAAAAGCGGTGATAATCAGAAGATCTTAGGCTTGTTACTGTCTTTAGTTCGGAAAGAAATGGATGACCTATTTGGTCGGCACTTAATTTTTTAGAGGAAAATTATGGAGCATTTATTCTGGGAATCATAGCCAGCGAGAGAAATCTGGGCAATTTAATTTTCTGGCCAAACGGTTTATGACCCTCATATGGAAGGACTATATCATATATCATACCCACTACAAAAATGCCATGAAGTAGTACTGTATGAGTGCGTGGCAGGCAAGAAGATGTAATATGGATCCAGTATGCTTTGAATTTGATATGTATCCTGAATATTTAATTACAAGGTCACTAAAATTTCATGAAACAAATAACTACTATTCTATATTTAGGATTTGCATGAGACAAATTTTTTTGTAATTTCTATTTCTTCTGGAGTAAAACGATTATCATGCCGGAAAGATAAGTAATTATAAAAATTGTGACTTTAGATTGAAGCTTAAGACAGCATATTCCTGTCAAAATTACTGCAATAGGTCATGGAAAGCCATAATAGCGACACCAGTGCACTCAAAACTGTTCACCAAAGATAATTGCAGAAAGGATTGCTGTGAGTATGATTGATTCAGAAAACCAGATTGCTTTTCCTTGTGCCTTGCTACAACCTTCTGCTACTTTGTTCTGAGCTAATATTAGACGTTTTTAATCTAACACATACACAACCCACATTTTGATGAAATTAGGAATAGGTTTGCAAAATAAATTTGAATGAAGCTCGAAAACGTTGAACAAATAACACTTAAAATCTGCATTCATCTACCTATTAGATAAAAGGTCATACTTGATTTTTTTCAAACAAATTAAAGGCCATTGTTATTTTAGACTGCATTCTGGACATCTGCACCCAAAGCAAGGTCTCCAAAGCCCTGCATGCATACTATTAACGTTTAACAAATATTTGAGACCTTTGGCAATGTTATGGAGTTGTTTTTACCCTGAAATTATTGCTTGATAGACCGCGTGCATCCACAAAGAATGCTCTCATCTTCAAACATTATTTTACCCACAACTACACATTATGATTTTTTCTAATGTCTGTTCAAACTATATGTCGGATTGCTGTTTTCGTAGATGTCAACAATATTTTCCTACAAGAATAGAAAAAATTTGAAAATATAATAAATCTTTGAGTTTGAAAACAACTAATCTTAAAAAATGCCTTTTTGCCAAAATATGTTGTTGATCGCGTAGTGCCAACTCGCTAATATGTTGGGTAAATATCTCTGCGTGTTTTCAAAAATTTGGGAAACTTGTTGCGAAACGCACAAAGCGTATATTCATTCAAAATATTTTAACCAACGCCCATGATGGTGTTGCAGGTGGCATGCTACATTAACCGATAAATGGCAGAAAGCCGTACAATTCGTGATAAACGACAGTAGCTGCAGTACTACTTATGTGGACGTTTAGTTTTGCGGCGATTTTTTGGTGTCTAGTCACAATACTTCAGTTCAGTTGCGTTTGTGCACTTTCCCTGGAAAAGGTTAGGACTGCAGATTTTTCACATTCTAAAGAAAAACCAACAGATTACGAAAGCAATGTGTTAAATATTTTCCGTTCGTTTCCTTAACGCTGTAAGTACATCTGATCGGCATTAACCGCCAAGTTACAAGTAAACAAAACTTTTTCCATTTTATTTCTATCATATGCCACTTATAAGCACAGACAAAACACAATTAGTAATACGCTAACACAACCATTGTGGCAGCTAGTTGCCAATGCGTCTTCAAAAATTATTTAATTTGAAAGATATCTCTCACCCAACACGTATCGATGAAAATTTGTGAAGAGAGTAGTAGGAAAAGTCCTTTTGATAACATATTCGATATTTCTTCAGTGATGTTTTCTTAAATTATTACAAATGAAAACTGTTCTTAGCCACTCTCTTTAAAACCAAATAAATGAAACGTTAGTTTCTTTGTAAAAATTAGGCTTACCTCTCACAACAATTGTTCTCACTGAAAAGTGTATATCATACTTTTTCTTTAGTCATTCCAAATATGACCATATTTTATTTGAAGGAAAACTAAATGGCTTTGGGTGGCATTGTACTGCTAATACCAATAAAGCGGTGCAAACGTATCAACAGAGCAACTAAAATGAAGTTAACGCACTGTATTTTAGGAAAGGCGTGGCTGATGTGTTTGTAAAGTGTTGAATTTTGTGTACACCCTGCTAAAGCATTAAACTTGCGGAATAACCGCAGATGAAGAGATGTCCGCGGAAGCAAAAGCTTTGTTTCCACTTCCGTTCCTATTGACTGGAAAATCCAATGGTGGGTTTTATTATTTGGCGAATTAATATTCAAAATACGATTCTCCCTCGTGTAAAGTAATTCCCTCCACCTCGTTGCGATAATCATTGAATTCATTTCGTTGTACATTGCCCTTTGGTTTGACCTCATTTTTACCTCACGTTTAGACTTCATTTACAGATTCTTGTGCTTCTTTTCCCAATGTTGAGCACTTGTTTTGAACACTCTCCATGGGTATCATCTGTCAACTTTACTACCGCCATTCTGTTCAGCATTCGTTATCTGTTGAGTCATCGTGATGTAATTTACTTTCTGCTGTTTTATTGCTCTGTTAATGGAGTCGGTTAGTTTTCCACTTTTAGTGAAAGAAATTACTTGAGAACGACGTATTTTCCAGCTGTAACTTGCCGTAGGTTGTGCTTTGATTTATTCATGTTAGTCTTGAGTTTGCTTGCTTTCTCTGCGTTTATTTATAAGTTGAGCATTTCGTCCGTAAGCATTGCTTACACGTTTCAGGACTGAGGATGCGTAGATTTACGTGAAATGTATTTCTTATGAAAACCATATGTGCTACCCTTTAAAGGACGGTAAAAACAACAATTAATTGCCAAATTATCATTTTTTGGCCATGACTTGCGAACCGCTAACGCTAGATGGCTAATCAAGGGCTCTAAAAATGCGGACTTTTCGCCTAGTTTATTTTAAAAGAAAAAACGGCTAAATTGCCACTTGAACGTTTTTCTCAGGCAGTGATTATATCATACAAAAATCCCCTAACAATCCCCAATTGCAACGTCACACCAAAAAAATTCAAATCCAGAAGTGACCGGACTTTTCAGAATCTAACCTAGGCAGGGCCGGCCCTAGCAGATGCGGGGCCCAATGCAAGACCTAAGCGCGGGGCCCCGCTCAGCAGTGATTTTATGACGTCATCATGTTCAGTTAACCGTGTTACGATCATGCTATAGCGCAGATATACAGTACACCACTAACACGAGAATTGAGCACGTTTGCTAACGTTCGAGAGGAAATTCGCTAGTTCTGACGAGAGCGTTCTTTGTTTACAATGAAATTTATATGGCGTTTCTACTGAATTCTTAAGCGGAAGGTCTGGCAAAAATTAATAATCTACCTAAACACCATGGCGCGGGGCCCCAGAGGCGCAGGGCCCAATGCACCTGCATCGGTTGCATCGGCATAAGGCCGGCCCTGAACCTAGGAGACTTTCTGCTTCTTGAGAGGAACAGCTCTCTAGCTGTATAGGTCGGCAAATTATGACTGGGAAAAATTCGGGCCACAAAAGTGGTTTTGCTGTCCTTAAAGGGTGCGACTTCATTGTCATTTTGGATACTAATTACTTGAAAATGGATGTGCACAAGCCTGAATTATCGCAGGTTTATGAAAGCAGAACCCAGTTGGCTGATTCCTCTAAAACTTGCAGTGCACGTACACCTAAGAGCTTTTACTTGTTGTCTTCGGCATAAGCTGAAGAATTAAAGTTTTTCTGATTTTTACATGTTTCCAAAGTTCTCTTCAAAAATGCAGATTTTCGCCGATCTTTTAAAGCATTTTTTTCAATTGACAAATGTACATGCATTTCTAAGTGGGCATCAGGTGAAGACACAGAATACAGTAGTTGAGAACGCACAGGTAAAAATTTTGTTTAACCTTATTTGAACGTTTCTTTTTAATGGCAACCACTTGCTGAAAAATCCAAATGTTTGAAAAATACACTTGCAATTTGATCAGCAGTGTAGAAAAATTAGTTTATAAATGGTGCAAACCTGAGAGTTGATAATTGCACTATTACTGTAATTGAAAGATAAGCTAATTCAGGTTGGAAGGTGTGTTGTGAAAAAAGACAATTGTGTCATGATGGCTTTCGAAAAAATGCCAAGCAACCTTTCAATGCAGGCAGTGTTTAGATCAATGATCTTCAACAGGGGTTCCGCGGAACGCTGGTGTTCCGCGGAACCCTGGTGTTCCGTTCCGAAAAACATGTAGTGGGGCTCCTCGTTTTATTTAGGGCAAACGATTTTTGCTTCAGTTTGTTGATGCGTTATTATGAATTTTTTAGATCACCGTGCCGCATTCAGACCCCAAGTAGGCCAGTTAATTATATTGGAGGTTGAGTGCAGTTAATAGACGCAAAAGAAATATTGATAGTTGTTGCGGCACTTGTCCATTGTTGTGCGATTAAGAAGAACATTATTGTTGCATCACAGTTATGCGATGTTGCCGATATACAGTTCACAGTAGAGCAGACTGAGTAGAGAGTAAACTACAGATTAGAGCTGCTGCTCAGACTTTGTGGGTACAAAGTAAAAATACTGTGAAACCCAACTTTTTACTATTTAGTCAAGCTAGATGAAGCAAAATAGCATATTTTCTTATGTGAAGTGAAATAATAACAACAGGGAAGGTGCGGACGGTAATGAGCAATATAGTTCAAATGTAAAAGAGGCACCTCCTCCGAAGCGGACCAAATGTACAGTAATTCAATTGCCAAAGTTAGAAAATGGGACGAGACATATTTTAAATACTTTTTGCCGGATGACCAAGTAATTCGTATTGTTTTAACTTTTGTCAATGGGGGTTCCATGACAAACGCGAACGTATTTCAGGGGTTCCACGATGAAAAAAAGGTTGAAGATCACTAGTTCAAACCCAAGGTTTAAGCGCATATCAGTATTTTTTTCAAATAAAGGAGTGCACGACAAAAATTGCCCATCTGAATCACTGCGTGCCTTTAAGCTGAAAAAAGATCATCATCTCTTGGGAGTGCGCTGAAACGCGTATGATATGGTGAAAACAAGCTTATGTGTGAAGCGTTTGATTCAAGTTTATGGAACCAGGTTTTTTAAAGATTTGCTCTGTTCACAAGTGAAGCTTGCCACATGGGCTAAACTCGTCGATTTAAGCAGTCATTGAAAAAATGTTAAATGTTACATGCACTAGCGTTACTTTGTTAGGGAGTCCACTCCATAACGGAAAATATAGGATCAAGGGCCAGCTTTGCAGGGGATCATTTCAACAAGAAAGGTTTGTCTTCTAATAGGTATAATCGTCTTTTACTTAACCTATGACACCGTATGGCATCGCAGCCTCACCTGCAAGCTGCTGCGATTGCTGCCTGATAGACACATGGTCCACATGATCATGGAGATGGTTGGCAATCGCAGCTTTACCCTTACCACGGGAAATAGACAAAGGAGCAGGTTACGACGCCTCAAGAACGGCGCCCCACAGGGATCAGTCCTGGCGCCCTTACGGTTCAACATCTACATCTCCGACCTGCCAACCACCATCTCCAGAAAGTATGCATATGCTGATGATCTAGCAACCATGCATGCTGATGGAGATTGGCAGGCGGTGGAAGGGGCAAGGACATGGCAACGCTAGGTGAATACCTCCAGACTTGAAAGCTAAAGCTCAGCATCACGAAAACGGTGTCGGCGGTCTTCCAGCTCAAGAACAAGGAAGCTAAGCGTGAGCTGAAAGTCAACTTTAACAAGGAAACCCTGCCCTTCTGCTCCAGGCCCAAATACCTCGGAGTAACGTTGGACAGGTCGCTCACGTACCGCCGACACCTTGAGTCACTCCGCAAGAAGCTAAGATCACGCGTCGCACTCCTGAGGCGGTTTGCTGGCTCCGGTTGGGGCGCTGGAGCAACAACGTTGCGAACAGCCACCCTAGACCTGGTCCATTCAACTGCAGAGTACTGTGCTCCTGTTTGGTGCCGCAGTGCTAATACCCGCCTCATTGACCCCACCATCACTGACGCCTTGCGAATTGTGACTGGATGCCTGCGTCTTACACCAGCGGACAACCTTCCAATCCTCGCAGGCATCCAACCTGCTGAGCTTCGTCGCAGTGGAGCCACACTATCTCTAGGACGCCGTGCCATGGAGCCTGGACATCTGCTCCACC
>Ga0210059_1013925_pt1 | contig 11950 bp, 6 predicted proteins | sample Ectturendosymbi2_FD_188042 | JGI IMG/M metagenome (GOLD analysis project Ga0210059, IMG submission 188042) | Ecteinascidia turbinata endosymbiont from Florida, USA - Sample 2 (SPAdes) (version 2) | ecosystem: Host-associated > Tunicates > Ascidians > Unclassified | place: Key West, Florida... | reverse complement strand
TTTACTTAATTGTGTACTTAGATCAGTCATGCTTGGGTGAGCACACACCAATCGGGGTGGTTAAATCGCAAGCCCAACATAGCAAAGTTGTTAATTTTCACACCCTTCTAACATATTATTTGGAAACAGGACGCCAACACCACTATGTTTTCCTGAAAATACAAGGCTTCACAAACAATGTGGTGGTTTTCACACATGAATTGGTTAGGTGCGCAACGCATGAGCGATTGCGGAAGCTAAACATACAAAATGCAGAATTTGACAGTGAAAACTTCATTTTACAAGAATGAAACCATCATTTTTGAAATCAGCAACCCAGAAAACATGGGATTAAAAAAAAATCACCAGTTTATCTTAAGGGGGAGGCTGTACAGAACAGAAATCACTCAAGCGTGACCATAAAATTCAAATATATTAAAAAATTGAAACGTCTGCCATTCGGTAACCGCTTGACCGATTTTGTTCAAATTTTTTTTGTTGGTTGTTATTTTTGAAGCTCTTTGAAATGAGCCCACTTTCATCAAAATCTGAGAGGGTGGGTGAACATTTTTAATTTTTCTGTTCAATTAAGCATGGAATGACCCTAGATTATCACAAAAAATAGTTAATAAAAAGATTTGATTCGTTTGGTTTTAAATTGCATAAAACAGTTTGTTTTTTTTCAAACAATATCAGTTATGCTATAACAGATCCTGCATCTATGAGGTCTATATTTTATCTCTTTCCTTTATCATACAAGCTAGCTGGAGTGTTTTGTGTTTCTGTTTTTCAGCTGATATAGTTATTTTCCAGCACTAAGGAAAAACATTGACATATACTTGGTATATTTGATTGGTTGAATTTCATATTTTTTACTGAGTTGCTGGTTATTTTCATTTATCAAAAAGTTCTGCATAATAATCATGTCATCAATTGTGGTTCGGCGATTGGCACAGCAGATAAGACGTAAGTGAAGTTTCATTTTGCTCCAGCTGCTTAGCAGAGCATGATCTATGTTTTGTGGAACTGTGGAGGGAAGGTATTTGTGCATAGTTTTTAAGGCTGAAACTTGTTTAACACTTTGAGAGCTGGGGTATGATATATTCGTACTTCGATTTCAGCCTAAAACCAACAGTTGTCAGTTGCCTTTTCAACACCCTTGCTCCTCAGCCAATTGCACTAGAGAGTTGTTCAAGGTCTCAAGCGGATCGGACAGTCTTCTAATCTGCACTCGAAAAAAAATATTTTGGTTGGGGGTTGCGGATTTTTTGTGAGTGACGTCATAAGTGAAGTAGCTTTGGAGCCATATTGACTCATATTGCCTGGCCTAGGGCCCAACCGCTTGGCCAAAGTATTTTGCTGAAGTTTCATTGGAAACTAGGCTTGAGTCTGAGTCTTTTAAGCCGTTAATCAACTTTCTAGTATTTCTGGTTCAAAAGTTATGATCTTAAACAAACAGATTAACTAATTAGTCAGAAAATTTTACTAACGTAGATCATAACTTTTGAACCTGAAACCCGAGCAGGTCATCTAAAGTATCAAAAGACTCGGATTGTAGCCTAGTTTCCAATAAAAACTTTAGTGAAATACTACCATCTAACGGTTGGCGCCCAGGGCCAAGTGAAGTTGGCCAAGGTGGCCTAAAAGTCTTCCACATAAAGTGTTAAAAGACATTTGTTGCCCGGATGAATGTATCGCTAGTTTTTTTTCGCTGAGACCTTTTGGTCACTGAAACATTTAGGTCATTTTTCTCACAGTTGTGGTAAAACTTGTTATAACAGTTTTTCAGCCTATATTTTTAGACATTCTGACCAATATGACTTCTTTTCGGTCAATTCAAAATCAATTTGTTCTATGGCCGAAAAATGGCCAAAGAAAATTCCAGACATTGTATCTAAAAATCAGCCTAAATCAAGTAGTTTTCACAGGTTCTTAGCAACTGCATAACTCAGGGTTCCCACGCGGTATTTGAAAAAAGTTTCAAAATCAGTTTTCAAGACCTTGCAAAAGTATTTAAATTGGCCAAAATGTGCATTGACACTTTGGGAGCCGGGGTACGATATATTCATAATTTGAAATCGGCCTAAAACTAGCAGCTGTCAGTTTCTTACCAGCACCATAGCTCCTCCACCGGTTGCGCTAGAGAGCTGTTCAAACCCTCAAATGGATCGGCCAGTCTTCTAGTCTGCACTCGAAAAAAGTTTTTTTGGTTGGTGGCTGCGGATGTGTTGTGAGTGACATACGTGAAGTAGTTTTGGGCCATTTTGGCTCATGTTACCTGGCCTAGGGCGCAACCGCTAGGCCAAAGTATTTCACTGAAGTTTTCATTGGAAACTAGGCTTATGTCTGAGTCTTTTGAGCCTTTGATCCACTTTCTGGCGTTTCTGGTTCAAAAGTTATGATCTTAAATAGACAAATTAATTAATTATCTCATTGGTTAATTAGTCAAATATTTTTACTAACTTAAATCGTAACTTTCGAACCCGAAACCCCAGCAGGTCATCCAAAGTATCAAAGACTCAGATTGTAGCCTAGTTTCCAAAAAAAATTGAGTGAAATACTACCGTCTGACAGTTTGGGCCCAGGGCCAGGTGAAAGTGGCCTAAAAGTCCTCCACTTATGACGTCCATCAAAAAATCCACCCACCCAAGCAAAAACATTTTTTTCGAGTGCAAACTACAAGACTTGCTGAGTCTTTTGAGCTTTTGACCGGGTCTGTAGCGCTTGCCAGACCAGAGATATTCCCGCGCAAGGTCATGTGTGATCCAGCTGTTTTTGCTTTGAAAAAAGTCAAAATTTTGAAATCGCAATTTGAATCTAACTTCAAAATGAACTACTTTATTCATTATCTTTGTGATTTATGGGAAAATGGTGATAAAAATAGTTTTTCAGTAATAACTTTTTTTAGAATGAAGTAAGGAAAAATTTTCCGCTTATCACTAATAGAAACTTGTGTCTTCCGCATCTTTTGAGCCCAAAATTTGTTTTCTATCTCACGTAGAAGTTGAGTTATGACGAATTCATGAAATTTGACCTCCACATGACCCCGAGGGTGAGGAGCAAGCAGGTTTTTGGGGTCAACCACCTAATATCAATTTTGAAGTTAGTTTCGGCCATGTTTCCAACTTTTTAGACCACCTCAAAGTTTCTATTGCACAATTTTGAAAATTCACTCCACCTTAGTTTGCAGTTCTACATGAAACAGAAGTAAATTAAGTTGATTCATAAAAATATGTTATTTTCAAGGATACTTACGGCACTTTTTAGCCACATAAGGTCAAAGCCAAAATGTCCACATAACTTAGCTCACAAACAAGTTAAAATGTTGCGGTAGCCTATACTATTGCTATTACGTGCACCATTGTTACATGTGATGTACCCATACCTAAAGTGGTCATGTACCCCTCTGTTACTCGACAGGTGCCCATGAGGCCGAGATGAGCACATATTTCTTTCATTTTACAACACTTGCCAACGGCCAAATTGCTCAAATCATTTTGTTACAAGTCAAGAAAGCCAGATTGGCCATTTACACCGTGTAACTGGAAAAGTACAAAACTTATGCAGATTTCGATATGGCAGCTCGACAACCCATAAAATTGTAATGACAAAGAATCAACTCCAAATGTTGATGCTAAGTAATGATCAAATAAGTTAAAAACTGCTTTTGGCCGATTCGAGGAGCAGGTTTTTAACTGGTTTTATTAAGGGGGCCCACAGCTTTCAGGCAAATCATCAAAAGGGTCCATGACTCTAAAAAGGTTGTGAACTGCTGCTCTAGACTGAAAATAGCCTCAAGATATGTTTCACTGTCTTGAGGTTCATGTTTCAAAAATATTTTCTACCTGGTAAAGAAATCTTTGTGTTGTTTTCATCTGACTAAATGCATCTTGCTCTATCAATTTGCTGCATGCAACAAAAAATTATTTTCTGACTGGCCTTAAAGGTAAACCTGCTGTAGTGTGATTCCAGCAAAAGAGTCTTTTGAAACTACCGTTCCATTTCTGAAATTACCAAACTGGCTGTTTCAGCATTGGCATTTCAATAAATATTTCATTTCGTACACTGGTACTAGTGTTATAAACTTCTTTGCATTAAAGGGATATTGCATAAGCACAAAAAAGTTTGAATGAATGTTATTCTATTTCTTATCAGGGTTGATTGATTTAAATCATTTCATTTAAATCAGTAATATAATCAAAAAAATCAAGCAAAAAATCATACACCGTTTTGAAGCTTTGTGCGATTTGTATAACACATTTAATTGGTATTCTAATGGGTTTCACTTGTTATTAAAGAAGACATACTTCTTATGACAACCGAAATTATAAAAGCAATTAAAGTTTCTCAATTGTTCATAGTAACTATGAGGTCACAGTTTCCATGCCAACGAACTGCATAAATGATATGTGGACTGAAATCACAAACATTTGCAGACTCAGAAGTCAGAACTGTCAGAATGCCACAAGTTTTGAAAGTGTGGGCTGGCATGAAGCAAGCCTGTAGACAGGTTTTGAGGTTTGGAGGGCAAAATAAACTGTTAGGGGGGCAAGATCTTTGTTTTCATTACTGTACACGTTTAAAACAAACCTTTCTGGGCACAATACAATTTGTGGGACACAAAAAATTTAGGGACACTGCCCCTGAATGCCCCCATGGCTATGGGCCTGGCATAAACAAGTTCCATCTAAATTCCAGCAAATATATAGGCTGTTGGCTGTAGTAATAGTTGTTTCAAAACATGTTTTTTATTCAGATTCAAAATAACACATACATCATAGGTTTTTACCATTTTATGCATGTTAAATTATAATTTTGCAGAAGCTGAACTAGGGAAAGCTGCATTACAATATTAATCAATTTTAACAATAGACTTAGCACCAAAAAGACTGGCAAGCTTATATTTTTATATAAAGTTCTTAACATGCCATAAGTGTTAAATGAAGTTTATGAACTGATGGTTTGAGTCATTTCAATAAATACTCGTGTTTCATTTTGTACACCAGTACTGATGTTACGAAGTGATTTGCTTTAAGTGTGGTGCATATTGCATAAGTGCAAAGTAGGTTTGAATAAAAGTTCAACTGAATTCCAGTTGCTGTACTAAAAGAAACAAAGCAAAAAAAGTTGTATTAAAACAAAATCTTTACAATTAAAAATTATTACTTGTTTGGTGGTCACACTCTACACATTAACACAAAAAAATCAGATTTAAATAAAAAAATCCAACTTTTTTGATAAAAAAAATCGTGATTTTTATCAACCTTGATTGGAAGTGATAACAGGAGTTAACAATTGTGTAACTTTTGGTAGATTTGAGCAAAACTTCTTGTCACGAAGAGTTTGTATGTGTATGAATATGTTCATATAATAATTTTCTGTGCTCCTTTCATGGGCATATTGGACTATCAAACTAATTAGCAAATTTATTATGCTTTGCAGCTGTTTCTTTGTGTCGCTTGACAACAACACAAAATCAATTCTCAACAAAGGTCAGTTGCTGGTGTAGTTTTATCTATTTGTGCATTGCAATGGTCTGTTTTTGTTGTGATGTTTCTTTTTGTAATTTCATATTCAAATATTTTGTTTGCGAAAAACGTTTATTTTTTGTTACTTCGGTTTTGTAGCTGAAAACCAACTTCGTTGCCGTGTGGTTCATCAGTCAGAGATGGTATGCCAAGGAATCGCACTCAAGAGAGAAATCACATTTAAACATTGGTACCATTGGACATGTTGATCATGGAAAAACAACCCTGACTGCAGCAATAACAAAATGTAAGCTTGAGTTGAAACACCATTCCTTTCTAGAAGTTCAACACAATGTATGATTGGATTTTGTTGAGGATTTGTAGTTGTATTATTCCCAAGCCGAAAAAGTTAGTCTCTGTTTATTAATTAAATGAACAGATTGTTATTCACCACGTATACGTTTATTGGAATCTTGGAGATAGGTTGGTGGTTGCATCAAGTAGATTGCTCAGTAGATTTTTTCATGTGTTTGACAAACGACTGAAGTAAAAAATTTACAGCTTCATTGATTTATGTATTCTAATGATTTATAAGTTCGGATTTATTAATTCAAGCTGTCTGTTGTCCAACATTTTGACTGTATTTTTTACAAAAGCTTTTTATGGTTTCTACAACAGCCATTTTTTGCCTTTGCAAATAATGCTCTTGAAAATGAGGTGTTTCACATGAATGTTTTCGTATGAGATGTTGCACATGAACGTTTTCATTTGAGATGTTGCACATGAATGTTTTCATACGAGATGTTGCACATGAAGGTTTTCATATGAGATGTTGCACATGAATGTATTCATATGAGATGTTGGCACATGAATGTTTTCATATGAGATGTTGCACATGAATCTTTTCATACGAAGGTTTTCATATGAGATGTTGCACATGAACGTTTTCATATGAGATGTTCCACACAAATGTTCTCATATGAGATGTTGCACATTAACGTTTTCATATGAGATGCTGCACATTAACGTTTTCATATGTGATGTTGCACATAAACGTTTTCATATGAGGTGTTGCACACTAAGTTTTGCCTTTGAGATGTTGCACATGAAGGTTTTCATATGAGATGTTGCACATGAATGTTTTCATGAGATATTGCACATGAATGTCTTTTTAACTGCAGCAGTGGTTGCTTTTTAAAGTTTCGCAGACCACTCATTTATTAGTTAAATGGTAGTGGTATAAATAAAAATCATTGATTTGAATGAAACTTGTGTTTGATATTTCGAAAATACCTGTTCTCATCTTCGTCCACATTCAGTACGTGAAGCGGCCAGTGTTGAGTCACAAAACAGTCAGAGCGGAGTATTCATAACACGTTGGTGCTACTGTATGTGGCCTGAAGAGTCGTGTTGCATTTGTTGGTTTTTGCTTTGTTGTTTCTAACATGACTTCGAAAGGGTTACCAGTTTTGTTTTGCTCTCACTTGAAAACGATGTCGTAATTGCAATATGCAGTTGGTGTTTCTTATTCCTTGTTAGTGTCTGGAAAATAATTCTATATTCACGGCAGCAATTCTTTCGAAACATTTTGGCTATAGGGTAGCGTTTCTTAAACATCTGGGGATCACCGACCCCTACTACATCCTAATAAAAGGTGTAGACCCCTTTCAGAAGTGTTGCAAAAATGTTGAAAATAAGGTTTTGATCATCGCAGCAATAAACTAAATGCCTGCAAAGTCTCTTGAGCCTTTCAAAATGTGAGAGCAATGCCAAGTAACACCTTTGGTGCGGCGTGAATTCCGTTCTATTATTCAGCAGGTGCGGGGTGATTTTTGGATTGTCTTAAACTAGTACCTAGACTCAAAATTGAATAACGCAAAAAGTACTTGTCTGATTAGCTTCAAATTTTCCAATAAGATTGATTTTAACAAGAAGAACATGTTTGTGGAATTTGGTTTAAAAAGACCAAGAATGAGAGAAGTTGTTCGATCCTACACAATAACTTGCTGGGCCGCAAATTTCGTAGGTTGACTAAGCGCGTTACTAGCGTCGCACAGCAACAGCTGTCCGATGCACCTGGAGCCGAGTCCGATTGCCCAATTAAAAAATTAATAACTCGCAAAGGTATTGATAGATTGGAACTCAAATTCTCACGAAAGATGCATGACAACCAGAGCAACATTCTTATAAATTTTGGTTGCAAAAAATTTAGTTCTAAAAAAGTTATGGTGCTTTACAGAACAACTGCTCAACCCTGCAGAATAGGATTAAGATATGTAGCCTACGCGCGTCTGTAGTTACGACCCGGAAGAACCTGACTCCGAGTGTTGTCGTTGGAATTACAGTACTTCAAATTTTCAGAGATGGTGCGCATAGGTATGAAGATTATATGTGGAAGTTTTCGTTGCACAAATACGAGTATAACAGAGGTTATCCTGCTACACGCAACAACTGTCAGGACCTAAGTGTATTGCAAAAAGTGTTGTAGCCTAGGCCTAGCAAAATGCTGCTGAATATCAAACTGCATAACTAAAAAAGTTCTTGCTCATATTACCTGAAATTTGCGAGTGTTGTGCAGGTAGGTATCGAAAACATTATTGTACATTTTCATTGCCAACACATAATTACGAAAAACGTTATTGTGTGTTATGCAACAACTGTCAGCAACTTAACTTATTTTTAAAAAGTCTCGTAGCCTAGGCTTAGCCAAATGTTTTGATGTCGAACTTCGTAACTCAAAAAGTTTACAGTCAATTTGCATGACATTTTTAGGATTCATGTGTCTTGGTATGAAGAACATTTGTGGAAATTTTCGTTGCAAAAAAAACAAGTACGAAAAAAGTCATTAAGTCGCAAAGTGAATGACATACATATATGTCGTTCGTTCCGCACCCGACGCATTTGAACGAGTAAGCGTTGTCAATCCACACTGAAGGTGTTAACCCTTTAAATCAAATTCACGACCCACTTAGGCAGTGTTCGGCAAACTTTCGTTTGGGTCGGCGATCAGCTTAGTGGTAGAGTGTCCGCCTCTCAATTGGAAGATTGGGTGTTCGATCTGCTCCCAACGGGCGAATCGCCGTAGTTGTCCTTGGGCAAGAGCGTTCACCGCAACCGCCTCGACAAAAAAGATTATTTAGGCTTCGGCCTGCAACCAATTGTCGTTAATAAATCTGTCACGTTGCATGCGATCCAACAAAAAAAACTTTTGTTATGATGCCCCAAACCGCCCTTTCAGTCGTAATTAAAGGCCACGCTCATGTTTGAAGGCTCAATTTCAAAATTATGCTGTATTCAGTTGTTGCATTACAAAAATGCTATGTTTATGTCATAAACCGTAAAATGACAAAACCAATGCTTTGTTAACGTCAAACAACCAATACACAGTGACCTATGTTCTAGCCCACGCAACTGGCGCAGGATTGTAGCTCTTACGAACCATGCGGTCCACAACAAAGGTGTTGTGCGTCCCAATAAAAAATACTAACAGACCCACAATTGCGTCGTGGTCCACAATTTGTCCACCACGATCTTGGGCAGCGTTTCCCAACAGTGGCTACGAGAGCCGCATGCAGCTTCCAAGCACCCTTTGTGCGGCTCTTGGCAGTCTTTCAGTAACCCACCTAATATTTTGTATAACAGACTTCGTTAGTGCAATAAAACGAAACTTGTCAATTGACTTGTGTTAAAGTTTCTAGTGCGGCTCTATAATTAAATCGTAGATCTGAGTTTGGCTGCATTCAGCTAAAAGGTTGAAAAACACTGTTGTTGTGGTTCACGAACACAGGTTAAGAAACCCGGCTATAACGTTTAGACAGGAATCCTGGCTTCATCAGGGTGGTGCTCGTAAATAACTTTGCTTTGTCGAACCTTTCAATTTTTGTTCAATGTTATTTTGAAGTTAGCTTTGCAATGAAATTTGAAATACAGTCGCAGAAGAATGAAAATATTGTGAAAAGGCTGCTGTGAAAAAGCAGCATGATTCAACTGATGTCCGGAAGCAAAAGCGTCGTATCGCAGAATGTGGCTATCTGTCAGAATATATTCAACTGGGTGCAATGCAATACCTCTCCAAACAATCCCTGCACCTCAAAAGCAACTTTTATTCTAAAATATTTTGTTTCAGATCTATCGGAAAAAATGGGCTCCGGTAAGTTTTACGCTTATGACCAAATCGACAACGCGCCGGAGGAGATAGCGAGGGGGATAACAATAAATGCGTCACAAGTGACGTATGAAACAGACAGACGTCACTTTTCTCACGTGGACTGCCCGGGTCACGCAGATTACCTCAAGGTAATACTTCTTAATCACACCGCCCAGGATAATCTTTTCACGTTTTATGCATTTCCAGATTTTTTGCGTCAAAGACAGTTTTTGGTCCGTTTCATGTAATAACGTTTTTGTCTCTAATCATTGTAGATATTTTCTGCCAGAGATCAACCGATATATGGGTTTTGCCGATATATCGGTATCGGCCAAAACGGCCGATTTCATCGGCCTCAGTAGGAGTTGACAAAACGCTGTTATATTCCTCACGCATCCAGACAACTTGCGCAAGAAAGCACAACGAAGCAAGTCAATACAGTTATCTTACAACAACGCTAGCAGGTGCGGTTTCATAAACAAGCAGACAAGATTAACCATGGAGCATGCGTCGGCCATCGCAACCGAAACAAAAGTATCATCGTCAATCAGATTAATTACAAAACATAGGAAAATATTGACATTGCTGCAATTTGAAAAAATTTAGCTCATAAATCCTGATTTTTGAAGTTTTTGAAAAAAAAGGCAATGCACAGAATACATTATGTTTTTGATAATGAAGCAGAAATTGAGATTTAAAACTTTTGGAAATATTGTCGGCCCATGAATGGCCGATATATCGGCATCGGCCCCAAGAAAGCCATGTCGGTCGATCTCTATTTTCTACACAAAATGGTCTCAAAATGAAGCAATGCGTTCCTGTTGACACTGCGACACTCTACGGGCTCGTTGCCATGGTGACAAAGATGCCAAACTCTCTGTTGTATTTTAACCTCTAAGTTTCATAAACCACCAGTTTATGATTCTTAGACTGTTACTTTCGTAACACATCCCAGATCTGAACATCTGTGAAGATAGATACTAGATAGCTTAAAAAACTTAACGCACAGATTAATATTCAAAGCAGGATCCTCCCTTGTGTGAAATAATTTTTATTTCCCCCTTTTTTTGTCAGCTTCCGATGTTCATTTATATTTTTTTGCATTCCGTTTTGTCCAATTGTTTGATCTCGTTTCTCACACAGTTAGTATTTTCTCTTTTTTTTGCCGAATATTGTGCCTCCTTTTTCGAAGTTGGTCCTTTTAAAATCCAGCTCTCTAGAGTACGTCAGTCAACCTTACGACCACAAGACCACACTTCTGCTTCCACACCCCACTGCCTGCTATGGTTGAGTCACCATCGCCATGCTGCTTGTAGCTATTTCATTTGAGCCAGTTCTTTCACTCCACTGCTTGGCCGCACTAGATCTCGGGGCAGGTGTTGAGGAGCCATTCATTTGTCTCAGATCACCTCGAACCGCTAGGCCATGTAGAGGTCGATGGATTGGACAGTACAGGACAATATGTTCAACGGTCTTGTTTTTTCTGCGCCACACTCACAGGCCGCAGAAGGGGCCATACCACATTTGTACAGGCAGTAGTGGAAACGCCTGACACACTTTAAGGAGAGTAGTGTTGGCATGACACACAAGCTTGTTGGAGTCCAACAGCAACGGTAAACGGTTGTGATTGAAATCCCCCGACACGGACACAAACATCTGAGCAGCAATACAGTGACTTGACGGCCTTGTTCTTCATCTTTTGACCCAGTTCTTCAAACCACAGCATGACCGCACTAGTCCTTATGGGCAGGTGTTGAGCAGTCATTCGATTGTCTCATCGTCCAGAACCGTCAGGCCATGCAGTCCATGGGAAGGTCGATGGATTGGACATTGGAGGACAACATGGTCGACGGTTTGTTTATCTGCGCCACACTCGCAGACCGCAGAGGAGGCCACACCCTATTTGTACAAGCAGGAGCGGAAACGTCCGACATCGGTGCGGAGATGGTTAAGACGGACCCAGGCTCTTCTTGGGATGGTCATTCCAGGGGGGTGCCGGTGTCGGGGATGAAAATGCGGAGTCTTGTGGAGTTGTCCTCCCACTCCGCATTCCACTGGTGATCCGTCCACAATGCGCCGCACGTATGTTGCTGTTGTCAGATTAACTGATGAGTTGTTGTGCGGCGGGTACAAATGGGTGTCTCGATTTGAGGCGCCGTGCATTTGCACTCGATGGACGGGTGAGTATTGAGTGGAGCAGATGTCCAGGTCCATGGCACGGCGTGCTAGAGACAATATGGCTCCTTTGAGACGAAGCTCAGCAGGTTGGATGCCTGCGAGGATTGGAAGGTTGTCCGCTGGTGTAGGACGCAGGCATCCAGTCACAATTCGCAAAGCGTCGTTGATGGCAGGGTCG
>Ga0210059_1013923_pt1 | contig 11951 bp, 9 predicted proteins | sample Ectturendosymbi2_FD_188042 | JGI IMG/M metagenome (GOLD analysis project Ga0210059, IMG submission 188042) | Ecteinascidia turbinata endosymbiont from Florida, USA - Sample 2 (SPAdes) (version 2) | ecosystem: Host-associated > Tunicates > Ascidians > Unclassified | place: Key West, Florida... | reverse complement strand
AAAGGCTCAAAAGACTCGGACTCGAGCCTAGTTTCCAATGAAAACTTCAACGAAACACTTTGGCCTAGCGGTTGGGCCCTAGGCCAGGCAACATGAGCCCCAAACTACTTCACAAAATGACCCCAAAACTACTTCACTTATGACGTAAGTCATAAAAAATCCATACTCCCCAACCAAAAATTTTTTTTCCGAATGCAATCTACTAGACTGGCCGATCCGTTTGAGCCCTTAAACAGCTCTCTAGCACTATCGGCGGAGGAGCAAGGGCGTTGGTAAGGCAACTGAAAACTGCTGTTTTTTAGGCCGAAATCGAAGTACGAATATATCGTACGTTGGCTCTCAAAGTGTTAACAATAGGGTGAATGGGAACGCAGCAATCGATGTCAGGAGTGAACAAAACCGAAAATGGCTACGAAGCTTTGCAGTAAGCCACGTTGTTTTATACCAGTGGTTCCCATCCTTTGTTGATGCATTCCTCCCTTTGCTCCTTTTTGGAACTTTTCATTCCTCCCCTATTACGCAAATTCAGCAGGGTGGCTGAAAGGGCTAAACGTCATTTTTGCGATGAGTCTGATCACACGTTGTGGGTTGAACCATAATTCTATTGTCATTGTTGTCTCCTTTCAATAAGCCATTATACGGCAATTAGCTCCGCTTGGTGGCTTCAAACAAGCATCAAGATTAACTGGGAAAAAGTAAAAAATCACTCAGAAAACTTGGAATGCACTTAAACATCTAACTATGCAGGTATCATTAATGATATACTGTAATAACCCAATAGATGGCGACACTGTGAATTTCGTGGTTGAAAGATGCACTGTCAACTTAAAAAAGAAGTACAACACTTACAGTGAATAGATAACTTAACTAGAAAGTGGAAATTCCTCCCTGTTTGGGAACCACTGTTTTATACGGTGTGAAAAGAAGCATCAGTGAAAAAGAATTGCTGGTAACAAAGTGCATTTTTTGGGACTGTTGCAATAACGTGGGGCATTTTTTTGTGGTGTATAAAGGATAAAGTGTTTTGTGAATGTCAATTTGCATTGCATCTCCAGCAATCTGAAAACGACAAGCACAAGGTTGACTTTGCCCCCCCTGGAAAAATTTCTGCAGACACCTATGTAGATCACAGTACTTAGTGGTGCCCTATGGCTAGACACTGCTTATTTTGATTGGTCTACATCACAGACAATGTATTTGGTTATTATGTTCTTGTTGGTATGTTAATTTATATTTATAAATTTTCAGACTTCAATGAAAACATAATATCTGCTGTTTCAGGTTATTAACAATTATGCTGTAATGTTATGCTAGTGTTTGGGTAAACTTTATTTTTGGTAATGAAGATACTTCACTCATTATTTGGATTTTTGCCAAGAACTTTACAAACTGAGTTTTCAAGGCTTTTCGGAAAATGCGTTTTCTCAGCTGCTCAGTTTAATCAAGGTTATAATTGTTCATGCAATATCCCAAAATACAATCAAGGATATAAAAAATGTAATACTGTAAATTTTGTATTGAATTCATCATGTTTAACTGGATACCAAGCATCAGTTTCACGAAGCCTTACTTTCTTCAGATGCTGTACCTCAAATTTCCATACATCCTCCACCATGGTATGATTGAAGTATTTTTGTTTGTTTTTTTGCGCAATAAATTGCGTTGGTTTGAAAAGTGTGTCCACATGTTTAAATCCCTCACTTTTTTACTTGTGATGCAACATTTTTATGTTTTAATCGATTCTTTATGGAACCCTTACAAAGTGACATGATGCCTTTAAATCAGTGGTTTTTTAGCCAGGGGTACATGTACCCCTTGGGGGCTACGAAGCCAAAATTTTCAGGGATACATGTCCTGAATATTTAAAGGTTTTCTTGAACGTTTATCGTAAATCTCTGTAGTGTTTTACAACCCCTGTCAATAAAGGAAGTAGGCTGCCTCACATGGCTGTCACACATTGTGCGCTGCATTGCCATACCCTTGCAGCAAAGTCATTACCTACCAACTGAAAAATGTGTTGTCGATTGTGGAGAGTGCAACCAATTTTATCAGAGGACATGACTTGCATCACTGTCTGTTCAAAGTTTTTTGTAACGAGGTTGGAGTTTGTTCTTTTTTACCACACAGAAGCAGGGACGTAACAAGGTTAGATGGCGTTTTGGGAAAGAAGCAAATTTGGTGCCCCCATTTTCAAACCCGAGGTCTTTTGGAAGTAAATGTAATGTATTGAAGAAAGTAACGTACTTATGTCATTATTGGGACATTTCGGACATTGTTGCGACTTTATCCCCTAGTGATTCAGCATCCAGGGAATTAGGACCCCCTTTCTCCCCTCATTCATTATGTCCCTCACATACCCTACAGGTAGATTCAGCCACCATAACGACTTCCCTCCATTCAGGGAACAGCAATGGACACGATCACAGGTAGGTAAAGGATATGTGCTTTCAATATGGATTAGTCGCATTGGATCAGGTAACTATGCTAATTTTCCACAACTTGATGGAGTTTCCAGTGGAAAAATATTGTTGCCCGTTGTCATTGAAATAAAAAAACATTTGCAAGTGTTACAACAGTCGTTCCATGGATACTTTCAACCAGAAGTTTATGTTTCACACGGTTGGATGCAGGACCCATTAATTTTTAACCTAGAATCGATGGATGACAATGATGGAATGAAGTAAGATTTAGTTGAAATAATAGCCAGTAGAAAAATTAAAATAGAGTTCCATTCAATGCAGTTAGGTACCGTCTGATGCACGCAACTCAACACTTCCCCACTTAGCAGACAGCTTTGAAAGTCCTTATGCCATTTTCAACAACTACTTACGTGAAAGCAATTTCTCAACTCTCCCCCAAATCAAAACTAAGGCTAAGCATCGTTTAGAGCCGTGAGTGGCTTGTTTAGAGCCGTGAGTGGCTCAAACAAAGAGCCTCGCTACAGCATGACCATGGACAAAAAACAACAGAAAAGAGTTTTACCTATATACGTTCGATTGTTGGTGTACTTTGTATATTCGTTGCAATGACAGTGTGTTAGTATCAATTACTATTTGATTTCAGACAAGGGGTACAAGAAAATTTTATGGAAGCTTAGGGGGTAAGAGTGCGTAAAAAGGTTAAGAACCACTGCTTTAAATTCAGCAGAACTAATATCAGCACAGCCTTTCATTTGTCCTTTAAAATTTATCAAAACATTGTGTTTAACATCCGTTACTCAGTGTCTCAAACTCAAATTTATCCGAGGGCCAAATGAGGACTTAAAGTAATCTGAGGGCTGCATTATGACTTCCGAGGGGCTGCATGATGATGCTGATGCAACAGTGGTGGTATGTGAACCTTACTAGAAACAATTACATCTTATTTCTTGCAACAAGTGTTGTGAGTCATAGGCAAATCATTTCTAGCTGTCTCTATGTTCGTTTAAAAAGAACTTGTTCACTCGCTGGCCAAGCGCTTTTAAACACCAATGAATAATGTAAGTAACTTCGATGTTAATCATTTGATAATTCCCTAAAAGCATCAGGAGCTACACAAAATGCCCTTGTGGGTTGCATGTTTGAAACCTCTGCGTTAAGTAGTATGGTGGGTTGAGCACGCACCACTAAAGCCAGTGGATTAAATTTGATTCTTGGCAGAAGACTTGAAAAATAGCATTTGTGACCTTGCACCTATCTAGCTTTGTGCTTGGCATTAATGAGTGGGTTCAAAGATAGGGACAGACATATGAAGATATTTCTGAAATGAGAGTGGCCATATCATATTTCGCTTTTGTCTCTTTTTCTAAAAATGCCCACTGGTTAACCTACTGAACAAACATACTAGATGATAGCCATTTTCCTGTTAACTTGCACTGTCTTTTTGCAATGTGAGATGTTCACGTAGATGTTTATCGACCAGCAATATTTTTCAAAATCAAATCAAGGCAAAATCACAATTACTCAAAAAGCAAAGCCAAGCCCAAAAGAAGTAAACAAACTATTGCAACAGCAGTAACATCACATTTGAATGTTACGGAACACAAATAACACACATTTAAAAAAAATTGAATTTGCAAAAAAAAAACACATGAACAGGGATGAAAGGGTAGAACACATTTCATTGATTTTTATGCAAATGAGAAAAACCATATGAAGAAAAATATCATTGAACCATCTAATAATTTAATTAAATGCAATGAATCATTGCATTCAGGTGCATGCAATGATTAACAACCTAGTAGGCTGATGTCCATTGAAAATTTCTGCAAAGCACTTGGTCCTTTCAGTGGCAGATGCTAGCTGTGCTATGCCAATAAACAGCAGTAAACTATGTACACTCAATATTTTCCAACAACATCTTAGAGGCTAGGCTATGGAAGATGTAAAGATGGGCTCTCTGTTGCAAAGCAAAAATTGTATGCTGGGTGAGAAAGGGTTATAGCAACCCAGGCAGAGTTTCATTGTGGCTTGGTTTACAATTTCTCTGTCATGCCCAGCTTTTTGCAAATCGGTCAAAACCACAATAAATGCCACAGTTGTGACCTAGCACTCCCTAGACAATAGTGTTGATCATCCAGCAGACTGCAACCACATTCAAATTTGAAATTCGGTTAGGTTCCCGATGCAACTATAATTCGACCATCAACTTGAACTGATGAGAAGATAATCACCTAAATGTTGAAAGCTGAACCAGATAACCTAGTCAACAGGTTTGTCTTGATGTCCCAGCACTTTGATCTAACCTGCATAAATCTGTGTAGTATTTGTACCAATAAAAGCAAACAACAGGAGCTGCCCCCATGTTGCACAATACACCTGATGTTTAAAGGACACATCTAATCACTGACTAATTTTCTTTCTAAATGTAACATTAGCACTAAATCGAAATGAACATTGCCAACAGTTTCAACACCATAACCTTAACACCAACATGAGCCACTGTTGGATGTAACAAAGTGCCTATCTCAGTGTCACACAAACACAGCTGTTCTTTTTTGCAAAACAAAATTACATTTGTGTTCTAATAATGAAGATAAGTTAACACCTTCATTGCTGGGACAGTTTGAATGAACCACATTTCTAGCATCACTTAGCAACTCTATAACTCACCAGCTATAGTGCTAGAGAGCTGTTAAAACCCTCAAAAGATGCAGTGAGTCTTCTAGTTTGGATTTATAAAACATTTGCAAGTGTTGGGTTTCGGGTATTTTGTGGGTGACGTCATAAGTGGGATAGGTTTAGGCTTTTTTGGCTGAGGTCATAGGGCCCTGGGCCTCAGTTGCCACATGCAATTTTTTGACTCAAGCTTTTAATGGAAACTAGGCTAAAATCTGAGTTTTTTGAGCCTTTGATTGGCTTTCTAGTGTCTCTGGTTCAAAGGTTATGGCCAAAAATACTAAGTTTGGGTAAAAATAGATTTTTTACCCAAGAAAGAATCTTTCTATGTAGCAATTACATTACTTGTCACTTGTATTTTACAAAACAGGCACATGGAAGTATGGTTTGACAGGATGCTGTGAATAATTCAATGCAAATTTAGTATTGGGTGATATGAGTTGCATTGTGTACATTTGGCAAAGGCAGCTCTGTTCTTCTGTTCTCTCATGATTTCCTGTGCCTCTGTATGCTCCTCAACAGTCAACACCTTATCAAAAGCATTCACTACTTCTCTAAAACAGATTTTATCTGAGTAGTGTGCTCCAAATGCTGAATTGCATTAGTGACATTTGTGTATCGTGCTTGTAGTAGAACATGTCAATTTTCATGCATTGTATAAAAAGTATGGGTTAAAGTGCAACTGATGTCTTGCTTGCTTACACTTTTGTGCCCTTTGAAAAATCTAGAAATCTTTTTAGCATTACTGGACAGTTTTACATGCAACCTTACCCATATACAAATATCTCTATTGACAATATTGTGCTCTTAACAGTAGCAAGAAAAAGTTTGACCAACAACCAGCCTACTTCATAAAATGAGGTTCAGTATACCTTTTACTGCTGGTGTTGGGATGCATCTCCCTTGTATCTATTTTTGTGCAAGGAACAAGTTAATACATAGTGCTGCCACTGACTTGCCACCACAAAAGTATCCATGTGCCCTAGCAGAAGCAAGTGAAGATGGATGCAGCTGACCACTTTTTGACACTCCAGAGGGAATACAAAGCGAGTATAATGAAATTAAACTGATGTTTAACATCTTACTTTATAAGCAATAAAACTGGGGTGAAACCATTGTCTGTGACCCCAACAAAAGTGATTATTTGGATGGATATTTATTTTTCTCAATCTGTAAGGTATTTTTAAATTTAATGCTTATGTTCATTATTCACATATTCAGTGACCTTCAAAAAATATGTATAAAGAAAAAGAATGCTGAAGAAAAATAATGTAGGTTTGTGTTATAGGATATGCATGAACTACATGCTTTATCAAGCAAAGATTACATACAAATCAGTGGTTTTCAACCTTTTTTATGCAGTGACCCATTTTTCAACCCAATGTAACGTAACGACTCCCTTCTGAAAATTTTCAGTCAGGCATATGAAATGCAGTTGTGTTTGCACAACATAAAATCACAATGAATTAAAAACAACGTACGATATCGCTATGTTGAACAAGAACTCATTAAGTTCATGCACATGGCAGCATTAGTGAGAGAAACCTGTGCCATATAGGAATCACTCCACAGCCCAACTCATTCAAAACTACAATAACTCCCAAGTCAACTACCATAATCAGATAGCTAATTTATGAATACAGCACATTCTTACGTCACGAAGTTATTCGTGCGTTTCCAAATATACTGTAATGGTCATAAGCACACTGGGTCATTTCACGTCAACTGATCCAGGCAATGCAACCAACCCTCTCAGATTTTTATGAAATTTGGTATGCTTGTAGAACTTCTTTTCCTGATTCCAAATATACCATTTTTTTTTAAATTGGCCAATTAGAGCCAAAGTTATGAGTGTTTAAAGATGACCACTTTTTGTGTTCACTGAAGCAGAAAATTCATGAAAAATTTGGTGGTCTGACTTTATAGATCTATAACTTGACTAATACGAACTTTTAGACCTTGTTTAACGCACCTTCCTTGGTAAACACTCGGGGACAGTATGAATTGTCTACCCAATCAAAAGATCAGATAGAGAGTACATGGTTATCATACAACACCAAATGAACTTGATATTTTCTTTCACAAAGTCTTTGGTGGTGTCCATTGTTTGTATTTGTCATACAACATATTGTGTGCTTGATTGTTATTTTACCAAATGCTTGTTATGACACTTTTCGTGTTTAGTATTATGTCTTCTAGCAGTGGTAGGTGGTATGTAGAACACTAATGCAAACTACTGTCTTTTTGTGCATGGTTTTCATTTTATTTGCAGACTATGTCTGATCTACATGCTCTTAACACTTTGGCACCCGAGTGGATTCGGGGATTTTCGGAAAAAAACGCCAAAACGCACGTGGCTTTGTGCGGGAATATCTCCGCTCCTATACAGGTTACGGATGTGGTCGAAGCGTCAAAAGACGCGGCAAGTCTTGTAGTCTGCACTTGAAAAAAATTTTTGCTTGGGGGATGCGGGTTGTTTGTGAGTGACGTGACAAGTGGAGGACTTTTAGGCCACCTTGGCCCACTTTGCCTGGCCCTGGGTGCCAACTGTTAGGTGGTAGTATTTCGCTGAAGTTTTTACTGGAAACTAGGCTACAATCCAAGTCTTCTGATACTTTGGATGACCTGCTGGGGTTTCAGGTTCAAAAGTTATGATCTAAACTAGTAAAAATATTTGACTAATTAACTAATTAGATAATTAATTAATTTGTTCATTTTAGATCATAACTTTTGACCCAGAAACACTAGAAAGTCAATCAAAGGCTCAAAAGACTTGGACTCAAGCCTAGTTTCCAATGAAAACTTCAGCGAAACACTTTGGCCTAGCGGTTGGGCCCTAGGCCAGGCAACATGAGTCAAAATGACCCCAAAACTACTTAACTTATGACGTCACTCACAAAAAATCCGTACCCCCCAACCAAAAAATTTTTTTCGAGTGCAATCTACTAGAGTGGCCGATCCATTTGAGCCCTTAAACAGTTCTCTAGCGCAATCGGCGGAGGAGCTAGGGTGTTGGTAAGGCAACTGAAATCTGCTGTTTTTTAGGCCGAAATCGAAGTACGAATATATCGTACGCCGGCTCTCAAAGTGTTAAAAGATTTGCAGAAAGCGGAACTTTGTGTGTTTGCACAATGTAAACAATTGTTCAGAGTAATGGTGCTGAAATGTTGAAACCTGATTGTTTAAACCATGTGTATAAGAATTCATGTTTTCATAAAAAGTCGTGCTGCTGATATGAGACAACTTGCTACAACACTTGGTTAATCACAGTTACTGCTGTTTATTGAGTAAGGTATAGGCCTAGTTTGTCTGTTCACATGTTCACTAGCAATTGTGGCTTTTTTCGTTGTGGCCAGGCTAGTAGACAAACCTATTCAACAGGGCTGCAAAAAGCCACAATCTGCAGCATTCTCTCTCTCAGTTGTCCTTCGGTTCGACGATGACGCTGCTCAACGCGTTTCCTTGTGTCGGCGCATGAGGCTCCTCAGTCCAAAGGCTGAGGCGCAAACATGGCCGCATACTGTACAGGTGGATCCCTGCTGTGTTGTCGTTGGATGTGGTTGGTTGCTCTGTTGGTGTCTGCATGCACGCTTTGCTACTGCCACATCAATATGTTGCTGTTCAAAGGTTACCAGCCCCCTGTCGCAAACTGCACGCCCTTCTCAATCCCCGGCCAATTCCTCAAGTCTGTCGAAAGGGATCCCGCATTTACTTAAGGACGACTTAATGTGATCCTTAAAACGCTTCTTTTGATCCAGGTATCCTTATCACATGGCCAAGCCACCTCAGTTGTCTTCTGAGTAGTAACATCTCGAGGCATGTTGTGCCTGCTCTGCGGCGAATCTCAACATGAGGTATTTTGTCCCACCAGTGCACGTTCAGGATAGTTTGAAGCCACCTAATGTGAAAGGCCTTGAGGGCTCAGATGTGACGACGGTACGATGTTCATCCCTCACATGCATAGAGCAGTGTCGAGACGCAAATTGCATTGTAAACGCCCATCTTGGCGCCTGTGGAAAGGTCACGGTTCGTAAAAACTCGCTTGGACAGCCTCTCGAAGGAAGCGGACGTTAGGTTAACACGATGTTGAATATCCGCAGTGAGATTACATGTGGAGGTAATGATACTTCCCAGGTACGTGAACTGTTCAGTGAGGCCAAGTTGATCCCCGCTGATGTAAAAAGTTGGGGGCAGCGACGAATCTGAGGGAAGGTAAAGGACTTCCGTCTTTTTGGAGCTAACGACCAGTCCTGCGCTTGAGTATGCAGAAGAGATTGCATCCAGCTGTCGCTGCAGGCCGTCTGGTGTGTGGCTGGGCAGGGCAGCGTTGTCTGCGTATTGTAGATCAAAGATGGTGTTTGTTACTTTCGTCACCGCTTGCAAACGGCAGATATTGAACAAGCTGCCATCGAGTCTGTACTTGATGCAAACGCCATCTGCAGCAGAGATGTTGTGATGAAAGACGAGAGTCGCTGCCACAAGGAAGAGGTTGAAAATAACAGGTGCTAGGTCACAACCCTGTTTAACTCCTGTGTTAACACCAAAACTCTTCGACAATTCTCCTCCCTGCATGACGTGGGCACTCATATCAGTATGGAATTCTCGTAAGATGCTAAGTAAATGTGGAGGGCATCCAAATTTGCCCAGGGCTTGCCACAGCAGATCACGATTGACGGTGTCGAAAGCCTTTGTAAGGTCGGTGAAGGCAATAGAAAGGTCACAATGTTGTTCCCTGCATTTTTCCTGAAGAAGTCTTGCAACGAAAATCATATCAGTGGTGCTGTGCGCGTGACGAAAGCCACACTGAGATTCCGGAACCACTGTGTCAACGACGTATGTCAGAAGACGGATCAACATTACACGGGCAAGTAATTTACCTGTGACAGGGAGAAGGGAAATGCCACTGCTGTTGCCACAGATAGCCCTGTCACCTTCTTGTAAATCATTATTATATTAGCATCTTTCCATTGTGTGGGAAGAATATTCGATGCCCACGCATTCCTAATGAAGGAGTGGAGTCGCCATAGCAGCAGATTGCCCCCATATTTGAAAATTTCAGCAGGTATGCCATCAGGGCCAGGTGCCTTATTGTTTTTTAAGTTATTTGCTGCAGCTGATATTTCTTCTATGGAAGGAATAGTATCAAGTTCTGATATGATGGGAAGTTACGGCAGCTAATCAGCTATGCATTGATCCACAGGATTGTCCTGATTTAGCAGTTCCTGGAGGTGCTCCGCCCAGCGAGAAAGGATGTCCTTCTTATCTTTGATTAGGGTGATCCCATCCTTTGTACACACAGGGTGCGTGGAATGGGATTTCAGACTGTAAACAGCCTTTATTGCCTCATAAAACTGATGCGCCATATTTGCATCCGCATAGTTTTGTATTTCAGTAGCCTTGGAGAGCCACCATGTGTTCTCCATTTCGCGCAGTCATTTTTGCAGTTGTGAACGCTGCAAGGCCCATCAGCACTGAAGTTCAACTGAGTTGGGGTTTCGGAGTTTAGCGGCAAATACTGCGTTCCGCTCGTTAAGCAACGTTTGTATTTCAGCATCATTGCTGTCAAACCAGTCTTGATGTTTTCTGGTTCTGTAACCAAGCGTATCTACAGCAGCATCCATGACAGCCTTGCTCAGTGTGTCCCACTGTTTTGCAGCATCTGAGCTGCTTTGAAACGACAGAGGTGAACAATCTGAGACCTGTGCAAGATTAGACGATATGGCTGCACGTAGGCTGGACAGATCTGCTCTTCGGCCCAAGCCGCTGAAGTTAAATCGACGCTGAGGTTTCTGTTTTCAGGCTGGGGGCGAATGCGTATGTGGAGCGAAGTGCGGATGAGACAGTGATCAGTCCAACACTCAGCGCCACGGATCACTCTGGTGATCTGTACGTCTTGGAGGTCGACTGCTTTGACAAGAACGTAGTCTAGCAGATGCCAGTGCTTGGACCGGGGGTGCATCCATGTTGTTTTATGTTTGTGCTTCAGTTGGAATAATGTGTTGGTCACAAAGAGACCAAACTCTGAGCAGAAACTAAGAAGCCTATGACCATTGCTGTTGATGTTACCTATGTTGTACTTGCCCATGACATTTCCCCAGATCTTAGAATCAGAGCCAATTCTTGCATTGAAATCTCCAAGTACAATGAGCTTGTCCCTGCAAGGTACCTGCATTAACATGGATCGCATAGTAGTGATCTTTAGTCTCATCGTCAGATAGTGGTGTTGGAGCATACGTGCTGATGAAAGTGGCATATCGATGTTTTGCGAGGGGAATTCTCAGAGTCATCAGACGTTCTGAGATCGCTACTGGAGATTCAGGTAGAGTCTGAAGCAGTGTGGTGCGAATGGCAAACCTGACACCGTGAATACGCCGGGAAGTCGCTGGAAGTCCCTTCCAGAAAAAAGTATAGCCACTGGCCATCTCGTTCAGTGAGCCTTCATCTGCGAGCCTAGTCTCGCTCAATGCTGCAATATCAATGTTGTAGCGTGACAGTTCGGAAGCTATGAGAGCAATTCGTCAGTGAGGACAGCTGAGTTATCTGCATCCATCAGGGTTCGTACATTCCAAGTAGCAACTTTGATGTGTCGAGATTTTACTAATTGCTTGCGTTGTCGACTGCTGGGAGGGATGCCCTAATAGTCGCAGACTACCGTTCGGGTCAACAATGGAAAGACAATTTTTGGGCCACCTTTTCTAGGCCCCTCCTCTTATTGAGGTGAGCAGTGTTGATCCTAAATAGGGCTGCTCAGTCACCCAGGAAGCTGCCGAAGGAGCTTGCTGTTCGTGTCCCAAGCTCCAGCGACCATCTGACCTGAGCCACCTACGTGGGAGTAACAGACTAGAGGCTCCCAGT
>Ga0210059_1013921_pt1 | contig 11952 bp, 8 predicted proteins | sample Ectturendosymbi2_FD_188042 | JGI IMG/M metagenome (GOLD analysis project Ga0210059, IMG submission 188042) | Ecteinascidia turbinata endosymbiont from Florida, USA - Sample 2 (SPAdes) (version 2) | ecosystem: Host-associated > Tunicates > Ascidians > Unclassified | place: Key West, Florida... | reverse complement strand
GCACCATTTGATGTATTGCTTTTTGTATTATCATCGCTGACATCAATGCCTTCTCGCACCCCATCAAGTCCCTTCTCGCACCCCCAGGGGGTGCAAGCACCCCCAATTGAGAACCGCTGGCCTAGAGCCTGACCCTTACGAAATCCGCGCATCAACGGAACTGTAGTCTCTTGTACCCTACAGCAATTGCAAACAGAACGGAAGGCAATCAGCACAATATCTTGTTAGCAAATCCAACAAGCAACAAACTTCAGCGGCGGTTGAACGTCAACACGGTTTCTGAAAATACAACGGAAACGACTAAAGGCATTCTAACAGCACAGCTAAACTGAGTAAACAAACTTCGTCCGATTAGCTAAACGAGCGACAAACGATTAACAAACAAACATGCACACGACTGCGGCTCTTTACAGTAGATCAAACACGCTATAGCGCATGACTGTAGTTCAACTAACTGCGCTTAACTAGGAAGTGAGCAGTTCCCGTAATTCAACAGTTAACTGGAGAGGCACTTGGCTGGCACTATTTCAATGAATAAACACGAACTCGAAGGCACGACAGCTAACTTGCACTGGATTCACTGTGAGCTATCGACGTTTAAGAGAATTAGGAATAAACGTATATTACATACCAATTGGTGTGAAATCCACAGCCCAGATCTTTGGTCCTTTCGGTGATCAAAAATACTCTGACTCAGTTAACAGAATTTGGTTTAGACACGAGAGCCGAAACCTTGCTAACTCGAAATCAGACAGGGCTGTGGTTTTACTGCACATTATGCGAAGCGAAATAGAAAAACAGTTCATTTTGGGGCGAGATTGTGCAAACCGTCGAAGGCCGTTGCTGACCTACTTGAGAACAACGAGGGACGATGCACCAGGAAGCCGAAGCAGGTCAACTCGGCGCGGAACTGTGCAAACCGTCACAGACGGTCGAGAACCTGTTGACCTACACTAGGAAGCCACGGGAACCGTAGCGGGCAAAAATAAGCACGGTAAATGTACGGATGCTGTCAATTAATGTTGTGAATCTATAAATTAAACTCCCTTTTGAACGTAGAGAGTTGCGCATATTAAAGTACTGGTCATTGGATGAACAGCTTGATGCTGTTAAGCAATCAAGTCGCTGGTCGTCGTTACACTTTGCATTTGTATGGCTTTTCGCCAGTATGAATGCGCATGTGGATTTTCAAATTACCCATTCGTGAAAAATCTTTGCTTCAAAATTTGCATTTGTTTGGCTTTTCACCAGTATGAATGCGCATGTGGAGTTTCAAAGTATCCAACAGTGAAAAATCTTTGCTGCAAACTTTGCACTTGTATGGCTTTTCACCAGTATGAATGCGCATGTGGAATTTTAAATTAGCCAACTGTGAAAATTCTTTGCTGCAAACTTTGCACTTGTATGGCTTTTCACCAGTATGAATGCGCATGTGGATTTTTAAATTAGCCAACTGTGAAAAATCTTTGGTGCAAACTTTGCACTTGTATGGCTTTTCACCAGTATGAATGCGCATGTGGGTTTTCAACTTAGTCAATTGTGAAAAATCTTTGCTGCAAACTTTGCACTTGTATGGCTTTTCACCAGTATGAATGCGCATGTGGGTTTTTAAATTAGATATTAATGAAAAATCTTTGCTGCAAACTTTGCACTTGTATGGTTTTTCACCAGTATGAATGCGCGTGTGGATTTTTAAATCACTCATTCGTGAAAATTCTTTGCTGCAAACTTTGCACTTGTATGGCTTTTCACCAGTATGAATGCGCATGTGGATTTTTAAACTAACCAGGTGTGAAAAATCTTTGCTGCAAACTTTGCACTTGTATGGCTTTTCACCAGTATGAATGCGCATGTGGATTTTTAAATTAGCCAGGTGTGAAAAATCTTTGCTGCAAACTTTGCACTTGTATGGCTTTTCACCAGTATGAATGCGCATGTGGGTTTTTAAATTAAACATTAGTGAAAAACCTTTGCAGCAAACTTTGCACTTGTATGGCTTTTCACCAGTATGAATGTGCATGTGGATTTTTAAATTACCCATTTGTGAAAAATCTTTGCTGCAAACTTTGCACTTGTATGGCTTTTCACCAGTATGAATGCGCATGTGGATTTTTAAATTACCCATTCGTGAAAAATCTTTGCTGCAAACTTTGCACTTGTATGGCTTTTCACCAGTATGAATCCGCATGTGGCTTTTCAACTTAGCCAACTGTGAAAAATCTTTGCAGCAAACTTCGCATTTGTATGGCTTTTCACCAGTATGAATGCGCATGTATCCCTTCATCCGAAGCACTTGCATACAGGCATTGCTGCGTTCCTTGCACAAATGCTGCTTTGCTTCAGTGTGAATTTCCATGTGTTCTTTTGAATGCAACCTCCGGGTAAAGTATCTGCTGTTGTTTTTGCACTTCAATTTCTTTCCTCGTGTCATGGGAAGTTTCGATGCTAGTTTCTGGGTAAACGATTTTTTGTAATTCCTGCTCCTTTCTGGGGTTTGTTTATTTTTTTCGCTTTTTTTGCCGATTGGATTCATCATAATCCGAAAAGTTTTCTGAATGTCATCGAAGTTTTGATGCTGCTTGGCAGAATTGTATGCTAACTTCTTCATCCTTTTCCATGATGTTTCGTTATTTTGCATGCACGAATTTGGTTCATTGATTGGTTGAATGCTTGCCTGCTTGCAAAAATTCTGATTTTTAAACACAAACCTGTTGCTTTGGTGAGGATTTTGTGTTTTCGCTTTGTTTATTTCGAACGTTTCTTGAGAAACTGTTGGAAATATGCCCATAATGGAAAGTGCTTGGGACTGGTTGAAACAAATACTTTGCTTTCGTTTGCTGTCGAGCTCCCCATTTTTTTCTAAATTTCGATGTAAAAGTTCTTTCTTCACACCTTTTCTTTTTTCCTCTACTATGTTCCCAGTTTGACAGCTTGTTTCCTTTGAGTTGCAACACCTGAAAAAGTTGTTGTTTCTACAAAATGATTTGAATCGGGTTTCGTTCACGTGTTCAATTCGATTTAAGGCGTTCACAATCCGAGTATCTCCTTACGTTTATAAGACCGTTCATATTTTTTTAAACCTTTTTTGGCGCTGCATCATTAATCTTTTCAATGCCTTTTTCAAATTTTATTATATATTTTGCCAATTGTTTGTAATACTACGAGTTCACGAACATATACATTTCATAATTTAACTTCAACTAACAATAATGCTTGCAAAATACTTCGCAGTTTTCTAAAGAATCATATCTTGTTCTAAACCAGCTATGTCCAAGCGAAATGCATTGCTGTACCAAAAGTAAGCCCCTTTGTCAACGAGATTCCTCATTGAGTGACTTACGTTGTTCTCACCAAACTAAAATTTAGCTTACCGGCAAGTTACTGAAATCCTTCAAATCCTAAAAGCAAAGATAACGAATTTTTGGCACCTCTAATCACATCCATAAGCGTACGGGAAGGCATTTTACTGTGGGGGCAGAAAAAATTTGCCCTGAAGCTAACTTTTTTAGTTTAATTCGAATGGAGCCTGAAACCTCTTGTAAATCTGTTCTATACAGTTGAATTTTTCATAACGGCTTCGTCTGTAACGTCAATTCGCCAATAACGTTACATTTTATTCGGTCCAGATCGCACCTTTTACATGCATTTCAATTCGCTTATAACGTCAACGTCAATTCGCCAATAACGTTTTTTTTGCAATCCCCTAGAGGTGCGGTTATAAGCAAATTCTGCAGTTACCTTGCTTATTAACTCAAGGGGGTGAAGTTCCTTGCATGTTGTGTTCTCCCAGACAAGAAGCTTTACGGTAATTGCCTTACTGATGCAAATATGTACGCGGCTTCAATGGTGCAACGCAAAGCGACGATTCCGGATCGAAGGGTGTGACTCCCTGCACCTGCCTGTGTTATCATTGCTGTGCGCTTGAGCAAGGCACTTAAAGACGCGCACAGCGCACTTAAGGGGCCAAGCAATCTGCACGTGCGTGCGGCCCGCTTCTACTAAAGATTGCACCTCGGGAAATGAAGCACGCACTCAAAATACATGTGCCATAGTGTGCCTATACGTATTGTGTCGTATTCGTATACTGTGATTGTACCATGTACAGTACTGTACGATGTTCCTATAAATGTTGCCTATAAAACACTTTCCAAGTACTTTACACAAGTATTGTCATTTGTAACACTGGTCCATATTACTCGTATGTAGTAGAGATGGCACGGGCAGCTAACAGTCCAGTCTTCGGGGCGTCCGCTGAGGATTTGAAACAGTCCGCTAACAAGTGACGTCATTCCGGGCCGCTGCGGCCTGTTCGCCAATTAGGCAAAAATTTTCTTCTCTGCAAAGTTTCAAAATCTAACAACGAATTTTGCGGTTCTGCTAACGTTCCGTTTCACTTGTTTCCACGCAAATCAGTGAACCATGTTATGAATCAATCAAAGCAACAAACACTTTCATTTATAGTCTGTCTCTGTCGCTGAGGTTTAGGTGTAGGGTTTGGGGAAGGCTTTCCTAAACTTTTTCTGGCCATATACCCCTTCAGCATTTCGATAGATGAGCATGTACCCCTAAAATTTCTTATGACAAAAAGGCTGAGGAAAATAACGAAACTATATTTATCAATACGCGTATAATGATTTTAAAAATAATATTCACTGGTGTATATCTTATTTATAAATATTTCGAAACGAATAATATGTAAACATATTTTTCCCATCTGTTCTATTGCTAACTTTAAATGTACAGATATTGCTAACCTTAAATGTACCCTCTAGATAAGCAAATGTTCCCCAAGGGGTATATGTACCCCAGTTTGGAAACCTCTGGTTTAGGATTACGGTTGTTAGGGTTTAAAATTTAGGTTTAGGCTTAGTACATTGCTAGCAAGTGTAGTGCAGCCTAGCTCACACTTGTCGTGCGTTAATGTCACGTTACAGGCGGCAGACGAATAGATTTTTAAAAGTGAAGGTCCCTTGACGGACCTATAGCCATTGCCTTGAAACTACATGGTTTTAGTGTCCAAAGGACAGTGAACTGAAAACTTAAGTGTTGTTACTTCGGTTTTGAGGTCATGTTATAATACGGGCCACGGGCCGGTCCAGGCCAAAAAATAATTTGTGGTTTAGCAAAACGGGCCGGGCGATTTCTTATTAGCTCCGGGCGGGCCGGGCTGCAAAAATTCTGGCCCGTGCCATCTCTAGTATGTAGGCCTACTACTCAAAGAACATTTCACGATACTTTTCCCTTATCTTGCCACAAATCGCCCAATCCAACATTAAATTCTGAAAAAGATGTCGGTCAAATTAAAACAACTTAAATCTTTGAGAAAAACGATATGGGTTTAAGAAACGAAAATTTTCCAATGTCACGCACATTATTATGTCCTTTGGACCTGATAGTTCCATAACTGTTGAAGAAAATTAATATAAACGCGAAGACAAATGAGGACTAATTATTGAAAATATTGGCTATTACCTGATTTGAGGCAAAAACCTACTCAAACAAAATACTTTAGGCCATGCGTCGTTTTAAAAAGAAAAATTACTAGGACAAGTGCATTTCGTTTTTTTATGGCTGCAAAGTAGGTCATACTTCAACATTTTTTAGTAGCATGAAGGGGAATTTCCGCAGAAATAAGTTTGCAGTAAACATGGTAAGACGGCTTGACGTCCTAGTGCCCTAAAAACTATAAAGCCTTAATTTTTCTTGAAACGTAACAAAAAACGACACACAGTATGTAACATTTTTGTTTCTGCAAAATTAAGTTGTTTATAGCAAAACAGTGTGTATAAAAGGTAAAATAAAAACGACAAACCTCTCTTTGAATTGACTTTTTACATTTTTTTCTACATGCCAATACTGCGTCATTCGAGCAGTTCCAATCTGCAAGAAATGTTTTCGTACCAAATAAATAGATATGGGTTTCTTCACTAATATTTCACAATTACCAAGACAAACAAACTCCAGGAAACATTTTCACTTGGAATTCTTTCGAAAGTACAAAATATACTTAGCAACTTCTAAGCACCAACAATAATTTGGGGAATGTTTCTATTCATTCAAACAGATAGGTTCTAGTTGTACAGATATTAGACGTGTTTCATACATGGCCAACGCCGATCCTGAAGTAACAATTTACGTGGTCGTCCGCTACTATAACCTGTATCAAGTTTGTTAAAAATTTTCCAAGGATATAATATTAAGAAATAGAGCTCAGTAAGAACATTTTACTATCAATTTATACCAGTGGTGTAGGTGCAAGGAGTAGGCGTTTTGATTTGTCAAAAATTTGGGCAAATAAGCTCCGGAATTTTAGCAATATTATTGAAATTATACTTCCTTGTTATTGAGTGTACAAATAAGTTTATTGTGTCATAGATTAGAAAACACATTAAATATATATGAAATCAACAAACTGCTTCTAATTACTTCGCCTTTTAGACTGTGAGAGTTGACGAGTAACTGATTCACATGAAAGCTTGGCAAAAGAAGGCATTTCATTTATGCGCTTTATTAATTGTACACTGAAAGACTCGAGTATACTGCAGGGCACCTATACTTGATATCAGTAGAGTCCATGCCAGGCAAGTTTTTTATTAGAAGCTTTTTGTTTTTAAATTTAACTACAGTGTGTTTGGATGAACACATTTTGCTTACAGTTTGCTGCATGTAGCATTTATGTACAGTTGAACAGATAATGTTGTGAGACCCATGGCACAAGTCATAAAATACAAGTAAAATGATACAAGTCACAACACGTATACTGCATGTTTTCAGAGAAGAAAGCCAAATTTATAGCACTACCTCAGCTAGGTGCGGGGTTTCTTACTGGCAGCAACAGCTGGAATATAAATGGAAAATTTTAAAACTGCGAGGAAGATGCTCAAGAACACTGAGCCAGGTGGCTTCTGACAATGCTCATGCACAGGATAGCGTTTTTTTCAGTTGCGTTACTAAGAACCAAATTTCAAGTACCAAGTTTTCTATTTTCAATTCTATGCTGGCAACTTGGTAGAGGAAAATAATGTACCAACAGCCACAGAAATTTGTAGGAAGTTTTTTTGGGTAAATTTGGGCAAAATATCGTTTGCACTCCCCACAAATTGCCTGCTACTGCACCTGTGACTTACAATATTCAGGAATTTAACAATATTTTGCCCGTTTTAAAATGCATTTGAATCGAAATCGGGGTCATTATCAACTATAAAGGTTGTAGTTAGTCCATGTTCATAATTCTTTTATGATGCAGGACCACAGTAAAAAATGCATTTACTGGAGTTCGAAAATATTTTATTGTACGATACGTAGAAATATGTAAACAAACACGCGCGAAACTTTTCGTGGGAACTCAAAACGGTTCACTTGTGGGAACAGAAAATGCGCTTAATTTATGTTCTGCGATTCTAACTTTGCCTGCGCGAACCTACGAAAAACTTTCAATACACAGAAAACATTTTTTCCAATGAGTCTGTACCCTGTTGGTATGCCTTCCGTCTTATTCTGGTGTAAGTTTGGCTTTATCCTGTGAACCTATCACAAAAGAACGCACTGATCATTTCGTAAGGCCACTTGGTCTTGCGCTGATGAGAATATGAAGTTGACTGGCCTATTTGTTGCACAAAAAGTACAGTTTTTGTGAACCATACAGTTAAAAAATGCGGTGCTACTATAGCGTGAGGTCTGCCGCCTTATATCCCCTACGCAGGTGCAGCCTGAGGTTTACCGTGTCAGTTCTCATAGTGTGAGGAAGTTAGGGTATGTGTGAAAATATGATTTTTTACCTTTCTTTCTATAATACAGAGATAGACCTCACGCTATAGTGCCAACGGGAGGTCAGTGGCGTGCAGAGGTCTGCTGATGCCCGGGGCGGCTGCTTGATTGGATGCCCCCCCTACCAAATTCTAGTATTGGGCAGTGGCGTATGGTGGTCATTGTTACTGGACATACGCTGTTTGTGACGTCACAACATGACGTCATATTCGCATTTGCAAACAACGTTTTGGTGAAGTTTGTTGACACAATATGCATATTTAGCGACGCCGGAGCTGTGGTAGGGCAGAGGAAGCAGTAAAACAGTTCAAAAGCAGTTCAACAAAAAATCGTTACCAATTATGTTTGTTTCTGTACATCAACAATGTTGACCTCAAAAATACTAACAGAAATTATAGAAAATAATTCTGAATTTCCTGGGTGCTCAAATAATGCAATGAATTTTTTCTAATCGATCTTGATAAACTACGGAATTACCTATGATACTGTTATTAAAAGCAGTTGTGTTGGAGGTGGAGGTGCATTGGGTGCAAGCGCACCCCCAAACGTTTTGATTTGCTGAAAATCTGGGTAAAAAACTAAAAATGCCACCCAAAGTTGCTTGACTTCAAAAATGTCGACCAAAGTTTGCTGAAAAACACACGAATAACTTGTTTGGACGTCACACCAAAAAAAGGTCTTTAATGATCTTTCTGGGAGAAACTTTATAGGCAAAAGTTGCACAAAAAACTTTTCGTGGCAAGTTTGGGGAAAAGATCTTTTGCGCACCCAAAAATTTACCTGCTCCTATACCAATGATGAAAAGGCACCTCCACCTCCACTGCCCCCCTTTTGAAAGGACAAAGGAGGAAATGCCCCGCCATGCCTCAATTTTCTGGCATCCCTGTGCATATTATTCTGCGCGCATTCTATTCCCTGTTGCAGGCTACAATGTGTCACTGTAATGAACATAAATTATTATCAGCGGTATCTTAATACAGAGCAGTGCCATAACTGCAAAGATATCCATCAACGCGTTAAAACAGAGGAGTAGTAGAACACACTCAGTGCTGTGCTACGTCAGCACAGTTCACAACTGCAAAAATACAAGGCTGCGCGAATGTCTCGTCGAATACCAGTCGATCAGAAGCTTTGCGGCTGGGATGGCGGACACCCAGGGTTGACAGTTTGAAACTTGTAAACTACACAAGAAATGAGAATGCGCATAAAGTACGCAAGAAAATTTTCGTTTTTTATTATGTGGCTGTTATATGCAAAATTGCAAAGGATAAGATCAGACGGGTTTGTTTGAGCCATTATGATCAATCCGCCTGAACTGCCAATTAATGACCAAGATCGAAACGAAACACATATTGCAAGCACAGGTGTGCAACTGTATTAGCACAGAAAACGAAATGGGAAACTAGTGATGCATCACAAAATCAGATAAATCAAGCACGTTGAAATTTGACAGTTTTTAAATTTGGCTCAGAAAATCAATTAAACGTCCATAATTATCTTCAGTGTTGATGTAATTAGACCCAACCAAAATAAATCACCCATTGTTTCCCACTCTTTACTTTTCCTTTGAAAAATGTACTATGCAGTGAAAAGTAAAATAAGCAGCACACTTGTACGGTTAACTGTAAATTGTTTTTTAATGAAAGAAAACGAACAGCAACGAAATTTGATCGACTTGAAAAAAGAGAAGAATAATTCGAACAGTTTGAGTAAATTCTACTGGTTATCTTCTTCAGCTCTGTAAAATCGGTATATTTAAATCAATTTTTCTGCCTTCTCTGCATCCAAGCTGTTTCTGATGTTGGACCATACCAAATCATATGTTGAAAAAATACACTATATAGATGCTGAACTAGCAGGCATGTACATAAACTTTGATGTGAAACTGCAGAGTTTTTGTGGAAGTGGCTTTTCTCTGTTTGCTTTGCGCATTCTTGCCAAGCCTTTTACCACTTTGGAATGAATTGACCAACAACACTTTGCGAAAACAAAGATGGTGTACATTTTTTACCCTAAAATTTTGATGCCATTATAGGTATAACAAGATATTATTGTGTAATTCTGCAAATGGTGATATTGCATCATGCAATAAAAACAATTCAGAATGGGGTTTTTGTGTTTTTTTTTAAACAAAATCTTGTTTCTTTTCAAAAACCAAAAAAAACATATTAAAAAAACAGTAGGGTTGTTTTTATCAAAAAAACGGGTTTTTCTCAGCCCTGATTATCTTTCAATTCTATTTCGTGATTTTCTCTTGATCGCACGATCTGGAACAAGTCACGTCACTATTAGTTTGATTGGGTGTGCGCCGCACACCTAGACTAAATGTTACTGGCATTTGAATACGTAAAAATTAGTGTTGACAACAAAACAAGTTTTGAAAAATTAAATCCATGCAGCATGTTTTACTAGTTTTACAATAGGAAAAACCATCTTGTTACAGCATTTAAATTTTTGTAATTTTACTCTTTGGATGCCCCCCTGCCTTAGATGCCAGGGGCCGGCGCTCTGCACGCCACTGCGGGAGGTAGATCTCACGCTATAGTGTGGTAGACCTCACGGTATAGTAGCAGCAAAAATGCAATACAAAGAACCTGTTTAGTGAGGAAACCTGGAAAATAAGGCAAATACAGAAAAATAGTAATATCAAGTCAAATTCAGTTTTCTAAATATTCAGGCCCAGCCACAGGTCTGTAGCAAATCAAAAAGTTAGACCAAATAAAAAAAACGCCCCACAATACACATATGATTAAAAAGTTTACTTCTTTAAAGAGTTCTTCTTCAGTCACTACGGATAGACTTGTTCCATCAAAGCAGATACAAGATTCAATGCTTGTCTCTTTCCACCCAAATTGAAATGAAAATGTTGAGTTGTTCGTACTTGCCATGATGTTTCACTAAAAAAACTATTTTGTTATCAAACACTAACCTTGTGCTATGGCAAATTTGCCAAATTCCGCCCTTGGGTGCGTAAATTTCAAGTTTTTCAACAATGTTTTCTAAATTCAGCTTTTTCACACACTTATTCTGCTTGACATCACCTTCTGCATGTTTGCTTTTCACACTAGAAATTGAAATTAAAAAAAATGATTGCCATCGGAGAACCCGAGCCGCAAGCGCGCAAAGCTTCACAGATGGCAGCAAGCAACGGAGTTACACGACGTGATCACTGTTATGCTTGTTCGCACCACAGATATAGGAACTATTCTTAGCGGGCACATCACATTCGCGGTGCTTCGCGCATCGACGCTGCGCCGATCGAGAGTGTTCAACGACATCCCCTGCTGTAGTTTTTGCAACTAACTGCACTGGTTGAAAATAGATCATTCACAAACAGTGGCGTAGCCAGCCAAAACATTGGGGGGGGAAATGTTTTTATTCAGGCGAATAACGCTATTTTGTTTGGAAAAACGCCTCTCAAAGCACAAAATGGCTATATGTTCTGTTCCGCAACTAGAACTGAAATTGTTTCAAAATATTGATAGTTACCGGTTTCTTATATGTCAATAACCAGACTTGCAAAACGTCCAGACGGTTCCTCACTCGTTTAGTAGAGGAAGCAAATTTTCTATCACCTGCAATGAATACCGCGTTTTTCATACAAAATGAAGCCAGTTCTGCAACAAAATCTTTACAGTCTAACGCATTTAACCAAAATATTCTAATTCTACTCAAGTTAAGCAGAAAACATAGCGAGTCCATAAGCTTGTTAAAAGCAGTATTTTAAAAATTTATCGCATTGCAAAAAAGGCTCTTACCGATATGCGGGTAATTCACCTTATTAAATTTGTCAAGACAATGCTACCATATGCAGCAAATAAGCTATATGGACAGCATCTACCGGCACGTCCAGGAAATAAAATTAAGCTCTGCCATCTACATGGCTTAACGTTGAATTTAAGAACGCCTCACTTTGAGTAAAAACTCACTCTTTTTTTAATCATCTCAATTCTCGATATATTTTTATTAGGATTTCCTCAATTTTTGACCAAACATAGCACATGTAAAAACTATGCGGATGACAAGGGACTCACTAAACCTATGTTGAAAAAAAACACTCTGTGACGTTTGTGAAAAATTTGCATTTTTGTGGTAGATTTCCGATTACTTTGTATAAATCATTTTTGTTTTTAATGGAAGCTTCTAAATTTTCTTCAAAAGTTCCTTCCAAACTTTCTACCAAAT
>Ga0210059_1013919_pt1 | contig 11953 bp, 8 predicted proteins | sample Ectturendosymbi2_FD_188042 | JGI IMG/M metagenome (GOLD analysis project Ga0210059, IMG submission 188042) | Ecteinascidia turbinata endosymbiont from Florida, USA - Sample 2 (SPAdes) (version 2) | ecosystem: Host-associated > Tunicates > Ascidians > Unclassified | place: Key West, Florida... | reverse complement strand
CTGATCAACTATTGTGCCATTGTGTTTTCATTTGCTCTAATGTTCGCTAACGATTGGCTTACTGCATGCGATGGCTTTTATGATGCTTCTGCTTGTTGGCTGAGTCATATGAAACAATAAACCATTCATTCATTTTTAAATGCAATATTGGATGTATGTAGCACCGGGGGACCAGACATGAAATGGGGCGCGGGGTTCGACTGCCCCCCGCTAGCGACGGCCCTGAGCCTCAGAAACATATATATTTCAAAGAGCAAAGTAAAAACATGGAGCGAGGTAATACCGTGTGCACTCTACTGTGGGGAAAAGGAACATTACAAAAATTATGAAAAATGCATTGAGTTTATTAATATAATTTAACAAGTTTAGGTGGTTGAATTAAAAAAGTTAACGGGCCGTCGTTCGTCCATGCCTGCCTTAAATTGATTATGCTACATCACAACAAAAATATCCTTCAAAACTGCATGTGGTAAAGTTAGCAGGCTAGATCAATTGTGGTCAAATAACGCAAAACTTTTTTTAGTAAGACTCATGTTTCTTTAGACTCTTTTGTACACACAGTAATTTCATTAATATTGTTAAAAAATTTCGAAGTTTCTATGCCCGAATGTTTAGGATTTTTCCCGAAATTTTGACAAATCAAAAACTTTTAGAGGTTCACTTTCACCCTCTGCTCCTTTGTACACCACTGCTCCGCCGACACGAACACAGACTTCTGAGCAGGAATGCAGTGATTTGACGTCCAGTAACAGGCAGCCTTCGACATCGTACTACTGCGATACTACTCAAAGGTATACTCCCAAGATTTCTCAAAAATTTGTAGGATAGTGACAATGTGTTCTGTAGTGCTACGTCCAAGAGGAAAACCGCATTGGCTGTCTTCCTACTTTGGTTCATATTATTCCGCAATGCACTTTCCTTTCCTGGAAGGCTAAGGATAGAAATACCTCGGTAAACGTTGCATTGCTTTCCGTATCCCTTTGGGTATGGGATGATCACCCCAGTTTGCCAACCTGTCGATACCCTTCCACAACGCCATGGAACTTCAGACATACGAGTTAGCTAAAAAAAAGCTATTCAACGCCATGAAGGTGATACGACACGAATTTTTTGTTCGCATCAATCGAACCGTTCATTCTGTTTCCAAATCACTAGTTTTTATCAATATTGGCGCCGCAGTTCAGTTGTGGGAAGCAAAGTTCGACAGCAGCCGAATGCGGAGTCACAGTGCTGTGACGTCATCACATAACAAATTCCAGGTCAGATTTCTAACCACAACCTGCAGTGTCTTGACAGGGAAGGCTTCGGTTTGATTGCAGCAGACAGGTTGCAGCGATTGCACCTTCCTCACCTGACTGCACCTCCTGTGTTTGAATGGTAAGTTAGTGACTGGGTTCACCAAGTCCTGTTCTGCACATCATTAAAGCTAAATCTGATTGAATTGCTGGCGAGTTGAGAGAATGGCAGGCTTGCAAAGCCCATAAAGATGAGGTGCTATATCTTGCGTTAAACCCAGTTCCAGAGACCCGTTCATTGCTATTCTGAAGTAATCAAACTCATTGTTGCTCCATGTTTCGAAGTGATGTTCTGCCACAGCAATGCCGCACTTCTCGCTTCCGGGCATCTTGTTCGACCCACGTTAAAAATTAGCTACGTTCAGCCATTGTCTTCCACTGACCATCTGACACGCATAACTGGAAGCTATTTATGCAATGTTGCTCAGACAAGGCTGTCAGTAGTTGCACTGACGACGTACCTACTGCAGGTAATACTGGAGGGGCACAGACCTGATACAGTTTACATTACCACCGCAAAGCGTCATGAAAGTGCAAAAATACGTAGAATAATTTGGTTTCACCAAATGCAAACAAGCATGATGCACATTTTTGTTAGCCTTTTACCTTTTATCTCCATAGCTATGTATTGAGATTGTTTTCAAGGTGTCAAGAGGCAATGGCATCATTTTTACACACAAAACGTTTGTAACACTTTTATTTGTAACATGTAACAAGAGTGCCTTCAGCAAGGGCCGAGCACGTAAACGCCAAAGACACTTTCTATAGGGTGGTAAGATGCAAATGTGCGTTACCGTAATTGATGTTTTCAATCAAAACCACCAACGCTTTCACGAAAGCTGACTTTACATGTTTAACACAGAAACATTGCTTGTGACTGGTGTTTGGTGACTGGTGTCACAAACTAAACGAAACGTGGCAAACGCTTGTCACAACGTTGGCGAATAAGAGCCATCACGAAGGCGCATTTAACAAAATAACAGAACAAAAGTTTTACGTACTATCTTAACAAATAAGAGAATGCAGTTAAAAAATTAAAAATAAAAAAACTAACACAAAAGCAAAACAAAACGCATTAAACTTCACAGGTTTGTAAAACTTTATCCGTTTTGGCAGTTAAATGTGGCGGACAACAATCTGCATTTATAACTAGGAAACCAGAAAAAATTCTGACAAAATTTACAGCTCAGCCAAAACTTTATCACGTACTCGGCAGTACATCAGTCAAAAGCCGATAAACAGACAATTGGACGTTGCGTTGAGCCCGACTTTATTTAAAATACGGTTGGAGAAGGTTAGTGACAGCTTTGTCTGTTATTCCACATATTCTTAACCGATAAACGTCAAGTGATATCAACTAAACACGAAACGCAGCCACGCATCGAATAATTTGGAACTTTGTAAAAAGTCAAACTTTAAGAAGTCATTGCGAAGGTCAAAGCTCACAAACACCAGTAACAGAACATCTTCATCCTTGATGATGGTGGTCTGAAGATGAGAGCAATGAAAATTGAGTTTCAACGAAGATAAGCGTCTCAGTGCTGCGTCCACTCGATCTTTGAAAGGTCGATACCCTCTTGCTCCATTTCCCACAAAGGACTCATCGCGCGCAGCTTATTTACCTCTTCAATCACACGTTTCACGGTGTAGTCTACTTCCTCAACCGTGGTGAAACGGCCAATACCAAACCTAGAAAAATTACAGATGCGTTATTCATGTTAAACATGTGAATGAAAGACAATTTATAGATAAATCCCCATAAAAACCAGTGCATTAAAAATAGGTTAATAGCACTGGTCCATGAGTAGGCAATTAATTTGGCTCGGGGGCCACTGTAGAAGGCCGTACCTACTAACTGAAATGGAAGCAAGTCTCAGCACCAACATTTACTGTGATAAACTGGAGGAACTTTCAGGTTTGCAGATTTTTCCTGAAGGCTTCCACGTACCACCAATTGCCCACACCTGCGCTAGTACATACACCAGGGGTGGCCAACCAGTCAGAGACCAAAAGCCACATTTCTTTACTGTGTTACGCAAAGAGCCACATCATACACATGGGCACACATGAACAGCACCCCATCCTTACACACACATAGCTTTGCTCAGCTGATTTAATGTAAAATATCACACACCAACATGATAATCATAGAACTTCACAAGCCATTTGTTGTTATGCATGTTATTTACTGGGATTTCTGGTAATTGCGTAAGAGCCGCGGGTTGGCTACGCCTGATATTGATGTTCAGTTCAGTTTATTGTCACCTGGACCACATAGACAACATGTGGTCAGGAATGCAGGCCAGCAAACGACGGCCGTAGCCAGTGATTTTCAAGGTGTTTTGAGGGACCGAAAAGGTCTCAAATTTTTCCAACGGTCTATCAAAATACAGCAGAAGCAAGCTGCATAACAACCACCAAAATACACTAAAACCTCGCTTTATAACCATCTCGGTACTCCGAATAGTTGCGGTTTCTCAAAATGTACCAAAGTTCACCAACGTCAAACCTGTAAAAAAAACTGGCCGCAGCTGTCAATGGGTCACCGCCCCCACAAGTTCTTGTAAAACAATAAAATAAAAGTGAAGCACTGCTGTGAAAGCAAAGAAATTGCAAATAAAAACAAAGACGTTACAATAAAGTAACAACACCGCACAATGAAAAAAGCATAAACACTCTCAATTCAATGAATTTAAAATCCAACATAGGCATCCGAAAACCCTCAGTCTACATGTAAGCCACCGCCATAGCAGGACATACTACATGGTACCTCTCAGAAAGGTAACATCGCAACTCACCGCGTAAAAAATAACGTAACAGCTCATAGCCCTACCACGTTACTTCATAATAAATGCCTGACAAAGATAAGAAAATTATTAGGCATCCGCAGTTTTTATAGACACATATGTTGGAAACAGTTTTCCCGCTACAAGTCAAGTCCATTTGTATTTGGAAGCGCAGTTCTTATCCATGCAAAGCTTTGATAACGTAGCACTTGGGCCTACGTAAAACGAGTTACACACAGCCAGTAAACAAACAAACAAGCAGAAACGAGATATACGTCCAACAAGCTTCAGTGTACCAAAATCAGCCCAGTCGTAAGGTCACAGTTCATGCACGACAAAGAAAATATTAACGGAACAAGATCAGACAACCGACGTTCGCTCTACAACATATTAATAGCGGCACTGCCGAACGACCGAGAGCGTAACATCTTGATCGTTTCCAATTAGGATGCCGTTTGACATGGGCAAAAGGGCTTACGTGGCCATTGCAACAGAACGACACATATTTTGGTTCTTGCTTAAATAGCGAAATAGAAGCGGAAGTAGTTTCGTTTTGTGTTGTGTAGAAAATGATACTATGTTATATTTAGAACTTTCGCCAGATTATGTACTCCAGGTTTCTCAACTTGTGGGCCACGGAAGAATTTTCACGGGCCACGGCCTAGTGTTATTGAAATTTAGTGAGTTTTACAAGTTAACCTGGAATCAGTGGTTTTCAACCTTTTTCGTACCGCGACGCATTATAGCAACACACTATAACACAACAACCCCATACAAAATTCGAATAAACCAAATGTGATACTTCTGCGCACATAAAATATCTACTCGCGACTCCTCTAAAGTAGTTCACGACCCCTCTGGGGGTCATGACCCAGGTTCAAAATCACTGCGTTAAATCGAAAACGTAGGGTAGCTCTTGAGTTACGTCATAATATGCTCTTTTTCGCCATGTGTTAGAAATTATTGCCACATGGAAATTTCCACGTAGCCTATAACACGTTGCAGAGGTAGCCGGAGTCACATTTTCCGACTCCGCTCCTACCCGAAATTTTTAATCCGGATCCGGGTCCAAAATATTTTCAAGTTTGAGGATTCGACTTCGGTTCAAATTCCGGCAACCGTCGATGCAACCGAAATGCAGCAATGTTTAAACTTAAACAATGACATTTATTAAGACCATGCAGACTCCTGCTACTGCCGAAAATAAGAAGTGACTCCGGATCCGTATGCTTTCTAACAATAAACAGGCTCAGCTTTCGCATTGATTCTAGAGCACGTTTTGTCATCAAATGTTGTTTTAGGTGTTTTTATTTCTGCTCTGTGCATGTGCAACAGTTGTCGCATTGAAGAAGTTGCACAGTCGGTGGGCCATGCGCAACCGTCGACAGAGAGTCGTCAATAAGGGGGCTTGACATTCAAATTTGACAAAATTCAACTGATTTATAATGTTTCAAATTTCAATTTGGGGGTCTTGGAGCTTTGTTTAGCTGGGATAAGCCCACCAAACACCCCCGTGGCGACGGGAATGGAGCCACGGACCCTCTATTTTGTTTCTTAATTCAGCCACATGCTTGAAAAGATTGAGAACCAGTGATGTACTCAAATCCCTCAGCTACACCTGAGTTATTCGCACTTGCTTGATAAAATGAAAGGTTTTCATATGTCTAACAGAACCAGCAGTATTTGAATTCAGAACGCAACCTAAATTCTGTGCTTATAAGAGCTGTCAGGTAGTGGCGTCACATCGTCTACATAAAAAAACGACGAAGAATCTTGTTGGTTGTCATGAAACCCTTTGCAAAATTGAATTTCCCATTAAACTAACCTTAAGTACTCTGAAGCATGAGCAAACAACTATCGTCAAACATATGACACACATGGGCGTCGGGGGGCAGGGGGACCTTGGCCCCCCCTGGATTTTTAAATTTGCAGAAAAAAAGGTTATTTTCTTAGTTTCGAGTAGGAATCACCACTTTTGGCACGCCCTAAAAAAACTTTTGAAGAAAACCATTAGTGCCCCCTCCCTGGAAAAAATCCTTCCGACGCCCAGCTTGATCGTGCCGTGTATCACTTAAATAAGAAACCTGAGCTTGTTTATTCCTTGGGAATCTTCCCCATTCCTCACCTGATAGAAGAATGGGCGAGGACGTCATCTGTGCCGATCGCCCTGAGAACGTAAGATGGTTCGAGTGACGCCGACGTGCAAGCGCTTCCCGATGACAAGGCGATGTGTTTGAGAGCCATCAGTAAACTCTCACCTTCAATGTGTGAGAACGACATATTGACGCAGCCTGAAAGGACACCAGCACATGAGTAAAAAAAAAGACTGAATGTTAGGCAAGAATTGCATTAAAGTGTGTACTTCCAACGTTTCCCATTCTGTATGCCAAACAGTGGGCTACAGGAGCATAGCAATTTATTTTCTGCTATTCTGAGCATAACATGGTGTGACAAGAGAATAGCCGTCGTGCCTAGTGTAGAATCAAAAGCTGGTAAAAAGTTCTGTTTCGCCTACATACATTTTTCCAAATAGTTTCTTATTGCTATTTGAATATAAACTGCATTCTGCAATTGCAAGCTATTACGACATATTGATGGAAGTACATTTATGACCAAGTGAGAGCACACCCAGTTCTACTACGTATCTAAATACAGACCGACAAGCAATTTTACCAGAGAGAAAGTCTTTCAAAGCCAGAATAAGCTGAAAAAATCTTATAGTACCAGGATAGTTTGATTCGTAGTCGCCATTCCAAATGACACCAGGCAAGGCAGCTGTGATCCTGTCTTTTAGTCGCTCGGAAAGCAGCTCAATGTGCTTGTGGTCGAACTCCATATCGTCTTCGCAAAGCCTGCAGGCTTCCCCGAAGCCAATGATAAGCGGTGCCGGAGCTGTGCCGCTTCTCAAACCTCTCTGTCGACACAACCAAAACAATGGCCAAAAAGCGTAAAAAGACAAAAGTTTTCACCGGGCACTACTAGACGATGTTAACATTAAAATCAAAACAATTTCCACACACGCTGATGCATTTTCCTTATCCATAGGACTGGCTATCAGTTGCCATGAATTAAAATATTGAAGAGACAGCTAAAACAATTTTTAAAGCGGTGGTTAAATCGATTGAGCACTTCAAATTGTCACGGGCTTAGTTAAAGAACGCAGGACATTAACGCTACAAAGCTGGTTCATTTAATTTCCTTTGTTATCACCTAAGGAAGTTAGGCGTAGTGACTTTGAACAAAATGTAGAAAGTGTTCTGAGATAAAACATTGATGATATTAAAACACCTATCTAGGCAGTAGGCACCTACACTTTGAGGTGATTCTAACACGCTGCAATGATTAAAATGAAGTTGACGCTTAAATCAATCAATGCGTTTCGGTTATTCACTTATGAAGATTTCGATGTGTTAGTTAACAAATCCGTACAGTTGGTTGAACGCGCGCCACCAAGCTGGTAGACAGGGTTTGAATCCTGCTCGGGTGATATCGAAAACTTGAAAAACGGTACTTGCGGCCTGTCCAGCCTTATGCTCGGCGTCAATGCGTGGGTGCGAGGAAATAGTTCATGCGCAGTGGCTGCCGTCGACTCGTAACCGCCAACCAGTACGACATTCACTGCGAAAGCAGCCGCGTTTCGCAGCGCCCACGGCGCAACTCCGAAAGGAGTACAAACAGGAGTATAACAAAACCGAGCCGAAGTTAGTAAACCACAGCATGGTTTCTGAAGCAAGAAGTGGTTTGAGAGTTTTACTTTTAACTTCCTGTATACCACACAGGCACACAACGTCGGTATGATTTCAAACCCCCGCAAGTTACCATGGTTCACAAGTCTATATTTGCTTCCACGTTCAACGGATCATATTGTTAATGACATACGAAAGACCTGTTTCACTGCGCAATATTCATCCTTACCGTGTATACTCGCGTATAGGTCGCACTTTTTTTGCCAAAAAATTAGGTGCGACCTATACACTGGGCATAAATACAAACACCACTCCTCTTCTTAACGGATGTCCATAGAATCAGTCCAAATCAAATCCGGTCACAAAAAGATTCGATTCTGTCTCACTGATCGGATTAATTCGAAAATAAAATGGTATTATTACCGGTACCGGTTGCATACTTTAACCTGTTGCATGCTAACACCAAATATATTCATCACTGTTTTTCTCTTCACTCCTCATTTATCACGCCGAAAAAAGGGCCAATAAGCTATCTGCGTTTTAGCTGTTCTACTTCACTCTCTTCATTTATCACGCTGAAAGAAGAGCCAATAAGCTGAAGCTATCTGTGTTTTAGCTGTTCTGCTTCACTCCCTGAATTTTTTGTCAAATATTCACCAGTGCGGTACCAAAGTTATTTCTCTAGGCGCGTATCTACTGATTAAGGTGATACAACGATGCACGTCGTTACAGCGCAACAGCTAATATTACAAGCGTGACAACTCAAGCCATTTCAGCAAGTCAGCAGTACGCACTTTGCTTTCTCATAAATTTTACTTCAGGCTTACTGTTCATATCATAACTTGCAATAAACATATACCGTAATTATTAATGGCTGCAAACCCTAATTATGAGTAAGAGAAAGAGTTATGAAGTAGCTTTTAAGCTGAAAGTGGTGGATTATGCAGAAGAACAGGATAATAGACCTGCAGAGAGGAAGTACGGAGTTTCAGACAATCACAAACTAGGGGTGCGACCTGTACACGAGTATATACGGTACCATCCAAGTAAACTACTGTGTTTGACTGAATAAAAACATAAATTTTGTCTCATAAATTACATCAGAAAACCGCAGTAAAATGCTTTTGGCTAAAAACTTCAATGAAACTTTATCACGGTTTGCATACCAAGTTCAGGCACGTAATTACTTGATAAACGCGGAGACTACTGTCTTAGACTTAAGGCAATCGCCACACTATCCAACCGCACCACACAAAACCGTGTGATAGCAAGTCTTATCTCGGCTATGTATGTAGTTATTCAACCAATAACTGCATGAAGCAAATGCAATGAAGTGATCAAATCTGTCGAAAAAATGTACAGGATAACTTGCATTTGTTTGTTTTTTATTTTGAAAAAACACATTCACAGTGTCAAAAAAATATGAAACATCCAATTCAAAGTAGAACATAAGACAAACCTCCTGGCCTCCCCCACTTTGCAGTGGTTCCAGACGAACTCTAGGCCTTCTTCGCACATATAAAGCACCTATTCCTTTAGGGCCATAAATTTTGTGACCGCTGATAGACATCAAGTCGATATTCATTTCATTGACATCAATTGGAATTTTACCAACAGCCTGTCACAGACAAAGCAACATTAAGGGTGGCAAGGCTACCGCAGTCCGCAACATGAGCTCAGTTCAAACAAAATGGCTCACGTTGTTGCTATGTTTTGATGAATTTCCCATGTCGCAAGTAGTACAAAAATTTAATCGTTACATTCAGTACCATCTAATGAGACACCAGTAAAAAGTAAATGTAAAACGTAGAAAGCGTAGTTGCAAGATGATCCGGCCTAATGACCTAGAGTTCTTAATGGCGGGTGTGAAAGGTTCGCAGTGGAAGCGCGAGCACGGCAGCGACATATGGTTGAGATGTATTAAATACATTGTTTTTATCATTGGTAAATTTATTATCATTTCACTGTAAACACTACAATCAAAACAAAGCGGACAAGACAAAATCTCTGAACAAACTGGAATGTGAAGCCGATTTGCGATGTGCGCTGACTTCAACAAAGCCTCGAATTAAACTAATAGTTTCCAAAAAAACTGTTGCATCCTTCGCATTTAGCAAGATAATGTCAAACAAAGTGTTGTTCTGTTTATTTGTTTTTTAGGTTAGAAGAAACGCGCGTATCAACGACTAACGCTAAATGGGCTGCAACTGACAGAATTTACGAACCTCTGGCCTAGAAGGATAGAGTGCGCGACTGCGCGCTATACGGAAGCTCGCAGGCTGATTTTCGAGGAATTTAAAAACAAACTTGCGGCCTGTTCAGTTTCATCCTCGCCATCAATGGATGAGTTCAAAGATAAGCGTTACGCTCTGTGCTGGCACTGACCTGCCACAAGCGCAGCATTCACTGCGGAAGTAGCAGTGTGGGCCACGGCACAAAGCGGACATGGGCGGGGTAGACCATTCTATAATGGAACTGAACTGTAGAACAAGCCCCTAGGCCAAACCAGGCGTAAGATTTAGGAAATGACAGCAGTTCTTGTCGACCACTACGTTAAAGCGTGGCAGGTGGTTGCAGGGCTGAAACTGCCTGAAAAAGTGAACTAACACACCACCATAAAGATACTTCCATGCCTTTCCGACTGCTATACTTGAAACAAACTTATTTATTTACATTTAAAAGCTCTTATTCAACTTCATCTGAAACAGACATATTTGCACAAAAAAACAATGTAACTACTGGAAAGATTTAGTCGAAATGAACAACGTTGCGCACCATATGCCAGTTCCGAGAAAGGCACTTATCATATTGATCAGAACACTTGGGGGACGAGGTTTTATGGCAGCAGTGTCACATTATGACTTGCCTGAGCAGCGTCAGTGTGGAAAAAAACTTTCCTGTCGCGGCACATCGCTCCAATGTCAGCTACGTGCTGTTTCGTTCCGATTTCATTGTTCACATACATGATAGAAACCAGCGAGGTGTCAGGTCGAAAAGCTTTTTCGAGTTCATCTAGATCAACAACGCCATTGCTCTGCAAGGTACCATGATATTAGCTAACATCTAGGCAAGTGCTGAAACTTTGGTGCTGTTACACTAACGCAAGTCTGTGAATTTTACCTGAACAGGTAAATATGTTACGGTGAAACCCTCGTTTTCCATCGCCCTGCACGAATCCAATACGCACTTGTGCTCGATCTGTGATGTAATTATGTGTTTTTTCTTTGATCTGCAACGAGTATCAAACAAATTTGAGACGAAACTGAGACGAAATTTTACAGTCACTGACAACCTGAAATGCTCACATGCAATATAAGAAACTGACACGCGATATGATGCTGCGGAATCATTCCAAGTTCAGGCGATTCGGTAAAAAAGCCCTCAGTAATTAAATGCAAAATGGTCACTGTACCAAGAAAAGAATTCCCACTGCGGTCAGTTCAACTATGATGAATCGATGAATATATATAGTTTAATTATAAATCAGCATGCAATCACATTCTCGTTGAAACTTGTTGAGTGCAATCAAAATACAAGTTAACGTTTTTCAATTAACTTTCGCGTATGGCTAAACTTGTGCGAGGGGAGGTTCAAACTGCAGAATTCCATGAGTTTTCTCACATGAAAAGTGCTGTTGATTTACACAGTAGTAACCCATAGGGAGTTAGGGTAAGTACAGTATATTCAATCGCGCTTGGAGATGTACGGAAAATGTGTAACGAAAACGCAGGCACAAGGTGGTGAACTGAAATGCGTTGTATCAAGAGCGGGTAATTCTAACTTCAGCCAGAGTGAAATACAGGCAAAAAATTATTCAACTCCAGCAGATCCGCACTGCTTCTTTTAAACTAAAGATGACAATTCCGAACAACTTTAGCCATAGTACTGAAATTGAAGTTAATTACAACTTGCAATACATACCCATAAAATCGTGCAACACCCTTGACAGCAAGGTTATTCGATTCAGTAGCTCCACTTGTAAAAATAATTTCTTTCGGATCAGCCTTAAAAACAGATGTACGCACATGGCAAGAAAAAACGCATTACAGGCATAGAGATACTATACCAAGGGTGGGCAATTAATTTGGCTCGAGGACCACTTTGAGAATGCCGGGTTTTGTCGAGGGCCAGGGCCGGATTAAATGAATGCAATTCCCCGGGCAAAGTCGTGACTGCGACAAAACCC
>Ga0210059_1013918_pt1 | contig 11953 bp, 8 predicted proteins | sample Ectturendosymbi2_FD_188042 | JGI IMG/M metagenome (GOLD analysis project Ga0210059, IMG submission 188042) | Ecteinascidia turbinata endosymbiont from Florida, USA - Sample 2 (SPAdes) (version 2) | ecosystem: Host-associated > Tunicates > Ascidians > Unclassified | place: Key West, Florida... | reverse complement strand
CCGTTTGCGTTTTTTCCTTTTTTACAGCGCTTTTCTCCTGAATAACCAATAAGAACCTGCAGCAAGATCACTGCAGTTCTATTGCTATGCACAGAAGATGATAACAGTTGTTATCGAAACGTTTGCAAGATGTCAGTTGTATCGTTTGCTTTGGCCGTAGTATTTATTATAAGGCTATTTAGCACTTCCGCTTTTCGTGTACCAAAAATGATAATCTCATTTTAAACAAATATTCGTGCTAACTCCTGAAGACCCAGATTTCTGTGGAAAAGTTCCGAAAAGCAAAAGCCCTGTTTCACAGTTTTTCCAAATATTAACTAACTAGTTTTTGCGGTGAAAGTGCAATTCTAATCGGGCGCAGAAACCACTTTGAAAAATTAATAGGTTTCGTTTATGTTTGCACCCTGAGAACTCACCCCACGCACTCTTCAGCTCCTGGAAGAAGCAATGGCTTGGTGATCTCCAAAGTTGGCGGTTTTCCTATTAAATTATATCGAATCGGAAGCTTGTCACCTGAAAAAGCACACTCTTATGTCACAACCAATTAAGATATTCCTGATAATTCAGCTTTAAATCAAGTGGATGTTCCGTTTATATACAGTGCACATATTTTCTGCCGGATCAATTTGTTTAGAATTGTTGCTAAATCAGCCTATGTTACGAATTAACAGTTAGCTAAACAGCTCATTTTTTGCAAAGCTCATTTAATGCAAAGAATCACTTGGTATGGTTTCATTCAATACAGGATTAAACGGACAAGAAAAAAGTTAAGACTGCCTGTGTCTGTTTTTTCCCATTATTTCTATAGTAGCAACTCCTGAAGTAATCATGATGTTAGTTATTAGTGGAATTATATACATCTACCCAGTTCATAATAATGAAGTTCCCGTGCAAAAATAATATTCCTAATACTGCATTTTGAATCTTTACATCGTTCTTAGCACAAATCTGACGATAAACATTGAAAAAACACTTTTTCTGCAAAAGTTAACATTATCTCACCAAGATAGCGTTTAGTTGCTGCAAATGTCATCGCTTTGTTAAACAAAGCCATCTGATCTAAGTCAAACTCAACATCTTCTCTTGAATTTCCGAGTCTCAGATCATTAGTGCAGTCCTCAGCATTTCCACTCAAACCATCTCCACTAAAAGGTGTGGCAACAACTACTGTGTCAATAGCAACGGTAAAATTTCCAGAGTGTTGCCATGTAAACCAAACATGAGTCCATTTCTGCAAAGTTTGTAAGAGTTACAAGTTACTTAAGATTTACTGCGAATTCAAACAGTTAATCTCAAGTGTCTAGGTGTTTAAAAACATATTTTTGAGTACAGTTTTTGTGCAGGTAACTCACTCCATCAAAAATCGGCTTTTGGAATAAAAATAATTTTTATGTCCTCTTAAGGTTTCTGCACAGATACTGTGATGAACTTTCTGTTAGGGCATGGTGATGCGAGGAGACAGGCAAATTCACCACATTATAGCAATCTCTAAGTTAAAAGCAACAAAAGTGACTCCAAAATCCTTATATTACGTTCGATTTTTCCGCATTCAAAAAGTAGTAGAAAATTAGAATTGCTTTTCAAATAGAGCTCAATGTACTTCATACAAAATATTATGTCAAATACGATGCGTAAAAATTCTAACTATTGATTAACTGCCATACAAATATTATTGCAGCATAAAGATTGTGGTGCTGCATTGCGTAAAAAATGCTTTTAGAAAAACGTCTTTTGCTTTTCAGCAGGTGTTTCATGAAAACTGAGCGACCAAGACATTCAAGCAACGCAACCAGAAAGTATTCTTTCAAGAGCCACGAACGTTATCTTGCGTTTCAAAGAAAAAACGGGTTTCTCATTTTATGTTGTGCGTCAAACGCGAGTTCAGTATTTTCCTACGCGGAGCTCTGCATGGTGTCGAAAGCACGACAGGTTTGCAAACAACTTTCACGTTCAAATTATCGAACAACAGGGAAGTCTCTTCTTGTATATTCGCCTAATTGCTTGGATTGTCCAAGGGTTGTGTAAGAGCACTCCGACGACATCGGGAAAGTTTAGTTGGATTACTTCATAGCTAGTTTTTTTCCCCAATCCCCAGCACTGTCAAATGAAAGTAATACATTTCTGCCCCGGTTCCAAAACAATCAATAAATCATCCATTCTGACGAGGACGTTTCAAAATATTCTGGAGAAACTTAAAAATTACATTATACTGACGATACATTTTTCAAAACCACGAGACATTTGTCGCTTAAAATTTGTGTTTGTTGATTAACACATAAGGTACACCCTAAAAACTAAGAATTCACTTGACAAAAAGCATAAACGTTTTTGTCTTTTTGCAAAGTTCCTACGCGGTATCTCCTTGCAACACGGACCCATTTTTGAGCTGCTATGTAACTAATATTTTTAACGGTATGCCAATTATTCTCTTTGTATCAATGGGTGCTTTGAGCTTAAAGAATTATATCCTTGTGCAGGGGCGTCGTACCAGCAGGGGCGTACCGAGGTTAGACGGCGCCAGGGGCAAGGAACAAGTTTGGTGACCACATTCTCGAACGTATGGTCTTTCGGGAGCAAATGTACTGTACTGAAGAAATCACTTGCGACACTGTTGGACTTTTCAGCGCCCGGGGCATTATGCCCCCTTTCCCCCTCGTTACGTTCCTGCATACCAGAAAAACATCTAGGGGAACCAGGTATAAATTTTGAAGTGAAGAACACAAATGATCAACGATTTCTGCGCCCGCAGCCACGACTTTGGTAACGAAAAAACATCAAAAATATTTTTGTTGTTCACAAATATAAAGACCTGCGATTTCCACAGTCTTATAAATACAATGTCACTAGCGTTTTGTTGATTGATGACACTCTGATCTGTGGGTTGCATGCAAGGGCGGTTTTTCTACACACCGCTCAATAATTCTTCGCTGGTAAGATGCAACATTTTTAAGCTGCCGCTGCGTAAAAGCGCAAGTTAAGTATAAACTTACACGATGCACAAGGTTTATTTGATGGGAAGCAGTCAATACTGCAGTCTTCACTCTTATTTTCATCATCCGATTTGCGGTGAGATATACAGCGACACCGAAGCAATTAGCTTGGTTCGAGGCTCCACCTAAGAATACAAGCAGTTTAAATGTAACAAAGGCTCAGGATGGTTTTGATTTGAACCTAGATGGTTTGAAATAAGGACTGGCCGATCAATCGCATCAGCACTAAGAGCTGCTTGAGGTTATTCCTAGGATAGGTGCGACACGTGAATGAAGTTCAAACAACAAAAGCAGTTTACCTTACGAAGAAGCAGCTCTTTACTGTAAAAAAACTACGGGAAGCATGGAGTGTTCTCTTCATAATTCATTAACGAAACAAAAAGGGATACAAGTTGTTGACTAGACGCTTCCTGTCATTTCTAATTGTCAGAACCTTGACTTGACGCTATCAACAGTTTTGCAATAATGCTATAACGACAGCACAAGATTTAGTTTCATTTTTAATAGCAATCGCTCATCTTTACTTGTTTTTTCCCATTTAAATGAAATGATGATATATTTATTTTCAACTAGTCTTTGTAAGGCAGGAAAGTGAAAGATCTTTCCAACTCAACAAATTTGCGTGAACCAACTATACAGACCACTGTTTAAAACAACTGCTTCTTCCACAGAGGGCCATTTCATCACTCTTATCCAGAAACTTGCAGTCATGCCGTGTGAGCAAACGGCAATGTTGTCCAGATTTCCCCAACATAGATCGCCTGATGTGTAAGCAAGTTGTCCGCTGCATTGCAAAGTATAGCTGTGTTTCAGAAGTAGGCAGGAAAAGTAATAAAAGCAATCAAACCGTGTAATAACTAGCATGAAGTGGACACAGGACGGCTCTAACACTCTAAACCAGGGGTTCTTAACATAGGGTCAGTGAACCCTTTGGGATGCATGAAAATGTTTTAGGGAGTCCTTTAAACAAAAATCCAATCATGAAAATCCGCTCGTTTTTATCCGCCCATTTTGGCCACTATTCAGCCTAAACGTACCACAACTGTAGTCTTGACATGCACCTCTAGGCCTAAGTAGACAGCATTTATGGTGCAATAGCCCACACTGTCCGCGGAACTTTCTGCTATAACTTTGCACGTGAAAAGGCTTGTATATTTCGTTAATATGCAGGCCGTCTGTTGTTATATTCATTGTTTGAAGTATTCGGGAGTCCGAAAGAAATAAATGACTTGGGGGTCTGCGAGATGGAAAAGTTTGAGAAACGCTGTTCTAAAAAATTTTTGACTAAAGGACATGAGAGGTTTTGGGCCATTTTTTGCCGAGACGTTTGTCTTACTTTCAGTAATTTTCTTTCACACAGGTCCAAATGTTACTTACGCTGTTAGGCAGCTTGAATGTCATAAAAAATCGCGTAGTTGCACCACGACACTCCAGTTGTTCGATTTGTGCAAAATGCTTTGAAATCATTAAACCCATAAATCATCAAGTGTTTTTTAGGATGTACAAGACCCACGTTTTGATCTTTGTTGCTACCACCAAAAAAATCATCACGACCTGCAGCCTTCCCAACCTTCCGTGTTTTTTTTACAGCTAGTAATACTTCGGTCGCAATGATGGTATTTTCCTCCCCCGGATGTACCTCCTGTATGTCAGATGGTGTTTCAAAGATCGTTGTAATACTTCTCGATATACCAAGAATGTCTTCCTCATTGCTGAGCAGGACAACATTTTGGTATTTGATCAATCTAGCAATATTTTATCTTTCACCACGGACAAGCCTGGTGGTTTTTCAGAACACGTCGTTAGCTCGCCAGTAATTGGAATCCAGTTCATATGCAAAATTGTCCTATGTCTGCATTTTAGACTTATTTTTTGCCATTATTCGCCACACTTTGTGGTTTCCGTCTGCATACCCGAGCAGCAGATTAAGCTACAGCTGCCTTGTACAGATTCCACTTTCACGCTCCCTGTGCATTTTGGGAGGTCTCGGAACAAGGACGTCACGCTCTCTGCAAAGGTCCTTCTTACAATTTTATCCGCCAGGGCCTCCCGTTTTATTGGCATCGATATCAACATGTGGTATCGATATCAGCATTAATCACGCATAGATATCAATATAACAAACAGGAAAAACGTCTTTACACTTGTTGAAAATGCCAGGCTTGTCCATGGGAATGTCATTCCTATGGGAATCCCATGGGAAACGTCCCATGGGATGGGATGGGACAGGCATAAATTGCTACGGGATGGGAATGGTACAGATAAATATGTCCCATGGACAAACCTGGAAAATGCATACTGCCAATCGATAAAATCTGTAAGTTTTTACTGAGTTACTAGCTATGTGTTTTGAAGAAAAGGTGCACTCCGTCAACTGCAGCATAAGTGTTGTGATGGACAAATGCTTTCGAAAAATTAGATTTTTCAAACCACGATTTCTATCATATTCATGTTATGCTTAGTCGTCTGGTATGAATAATGTGATTGCATCCTATATAGGTTTTATTAGAGTTTTAAAATAATTCAGACGAAACCTGACCTACCTGCAGCCCGCTGCGGACTTTTACTAATAGCTGAAAACAAAATTTCAAAGCGTGCTTATGTTTTTGCCTGAATGCGCTGCATGACAATGCAACAAAACATAATAGGCAGCTTACTTGAATCGAGCAGCCCTTCTGAACACTCCGTTGACCAACGTGCCGTAAGAGTCGCTCAGCCACCTCCACATAAGAGGTCTCCAAGCAAGCTTACCGACTTCTTGCAAACTTTGAAGCTCGAAAGGAGGTGAACCAAGATGCAAGAGGTCATCAAATGTAATAAGCACATCACCTGGAAAAAGGAAATTAATTAATATTATGTTTACAATGTGACCCTTGTCGGATACAGACATGCTTGGAAATTGAACAAAAGCTCTCTGGTTTGCTAACTGAGCCTGGACATCTTGTATTGTATTGTGTAACGTCTTCACTCCCACACGCACAGCGTTAGACTTTAAACATGCATCGCAGTAAAGAGAAAAACACAAATACACGAACTGCTTTACATTCACTTCTAAATAGGACTTTGTGATTTTTGGACCGGCTAAGCCAGTTTTTCAAGATAATCATACGTATTAAAATTTCCAACTCAATAGCTGGGTCGTCATTTCTTCGTCCGAAAAACATTCATACCAGGAGTGGGAAAACTATACGGAAAAATACACTAAACGTTTTTTTAACAGACAAAATATATCATACTAGGTCTCTTTGGCCCACTCTCTCAGACCGAAGAGCGATTCAAAGTTCGAAAGTGAGACAAGACTTGAATCTTTGTCACCGCAGCTCGACACCTGAAAATTTTTTGCCTGGAAAATGAAACTCGGCCATAGACCCCAGGTTCAGTGTTTCAGAAACAAATTTTTAGTGAATTTTTACGAGGATTCAGCATGAAGGCCGTTTCGCTTGTGCTTTGACGCCTTCCGAAATTTCTTTGCGTGACTAAAAAATGATCATCCGTGCTGTCCATTTCCACATTGATTAAAGGCAACCAAGTGAAGTCTTCCAACCTTTTTGTTTTTTTCTTGACCGAGGATTGACGTTAAAACCAACAATTTGAACGACTTGAACATTACACTTATGCCGTTCCTCTTTTATACGAAGTTTAAATTATCTCCATGAAAATCTTACGTGAAAATGGACACTGCGTAAGTTTCGAGATAAAGGATTCGAAATCACTGTCGTCAAGTTTCTAAGGTTCAGGGACCACCAATATTTGGAACAACTGATAATTCAGGCGTAAGAACAACTTTATGTCGTTTTTGTTCTTTGACTTTATTTTTAGGAAAAAATGTAATTTACAGCTTCAACTTAGCAAATTTGACGATTCCTTCAAATTCGATTTTTTTGCTAGCACGAGTCTTCTGCCGGAGACCGATACTCTTTGCACCCCTCCCTCCCCAGAAGTAAACTGAGGCTCACCAAGACAGGCATTAAGACAAGTCTTGAGACTCCGTCAGTCATTTCAGCTGCTATGAGCAAGTGCTGTGTTCAGCGAACATGTTATCGACAATTAAATATGAAGTGTGCTAGCTTTGGGCACAATCTGTCAAATCAAGAACTACACAACATAGCAAACATCAAAAAAAGACAATTAGAACTCTAGTTTTGCTGTAAGCTTTTGAGGAATCAACCGGATAGGCTTTGTTTTTCTCTTACTGCGATTTTTCAAACTTGCAAGTCTCCACTAAGGTGATAAACAAGCAAATCAATCGAGCAAATTTTTTAAGGAAATCAATTTCACGTAGCGCTACGCATCTTCAGTCCTAAAATATTCAAGCAATGTTTACGTGTAAACGTTGAAAGGCTGAAACAAGATCAGAGACAGCAAACGAACAAGACTAATAAAGAGTAAATCAGAACACAAGTGCGACATTTAAAGCTGGTAAATCCGTCTTTCCCAAATAATTCCTTTCACTGGAATTTCAAACATCTGGTAAAGAATATGAAACAACAGAAAACTGTGTTTGAGCAAATTTTGTTTTTACAAAAAACATCACAAACGCAAAACTGCTGTTGTATCTTGGTTCAGAATTGCCTCTAGGCAGCGTTACTGCGTGGGAGATAAACTGACGTATAGACTGTAATTTGCCAATGACTGGAAAATCTTCCCTCCAATGTAGTGGAAAAGAGTAGGCGCAGCTTGTCTGTTTTATTCATATTTGAGTTCGGGTTCTGTTTGGTGTATGCACCACACAACAGGGAGGATGACCGGTGCCTTCACGTGTCCCTCCCTGCACCACATTCGCTACAAATGTCAACTAAACCTGTCACTACGAGAGCAACCACTGCTACCCGCGCTGGATGTGTTCGGCATGGGATGGGTCATAACACGCCCTTCTCAGGGCGCCACAGCAGAAATGCTGCCGAAGATGACCCACGACCCAACACACTCCAGCTGAACACCCAGGGGCTCACTGCAAACAAGATCTCCGTCATTGAGCAGCTAGCCTATAAGAACAAGGCTTTCATCATCGTCCTGCAGGAGACCCACTGCACAACTGCAGACAAGCTAGTGATTCCCAACTTCTCACCAGCTGGGTCAGTCCTGAGCAGGAATCACAGCCTTGCCACGTTTGTCCATGAGCGGTTGGAATGGTCACTGGTCGACAAGTCTCCAGAACAATCAGAGACTGAGTGGTTGTGCATAGGCGTCGCTGGATATAAGATCATTAACGTCTAAAACCTCCACGCTCGCGATTTACACCATTGGCCATCCCGACGTTTCCACACCCCAGTCTAGTCTGTACATTGGTGACTTCAACTGACAACACGTCAACTGGGGTTACAACAAAACATCTCCTAACGGTGAGAGCCTGGACTCCCGGGCAACATCCAACAACCTAGGACTGTCCAAAGGAAACAGCCAGTTTCTTCTCTCACCGATGGAACATCGGCAGCAACTCGGACCTGGCCTTTGCGAGTTTCGGCCAGGACAGCCGACTGCCGGACAGACGTGTTCTAGGAAAATTCCCGAGGTCACAACATCGGCCTTCTCTTATAACGCCCCGAAGCTCAAGGTTCCTTCCCACAGCGATCCGGTGAAGTGTTGGAACTTTCGCAAGGCTGACTGGAAGCGCTTTTGCCTTCTTACAGGTGAATCCGTCGAGGGATTGCCACCTCCGGACATATCAAACATTGAGAAGGCATACCAGGAGTTTTGCGAGAGCCTACTATTCGCGGCCAAACAATGTATCCCACGTGGCCGTCGGAAGATCTATGTGCCATGCTGGGACAAAGAGTGCGAAATCCTCTATTGCTCCTTCACCGCAGCCCCAGTGGGGACTGACAGAGCCGCTTTGTGCCTACCATCCCGGCTAAAACAGAAGAAGCAGGAGCGATGGCAGGAAGCTGTTAATTTGATCGACTTCTCGAACTCTAGCCGCAAGGCGTGGGGAACCATCAACAAACTTACTGGCAGGTCTGGACGCTCCTCTCGCCTGTGCCCCGTCTCGGCAAACTCCATCGCCTCGCAACTCGTATTGAACTGAAGAACGGGGCACACAGGACCGGGGACCGAGAGTCCACCAAGCTCGTCAACAAGGAGCTGTCCGACCAATGGAAGATTCAAAACACCTGAGGGCCACAGTATCTCTGAACCCTTTAGGCCGGAGGAGCTTGCTGCTGCCCTCAGACGCCTGAAGTCAGGAAAGACTCCGGGATTAAATTCCATCTTCCCGGAGTTTATACTCCACGCCCGGTGGGCTCTCAAATCTTGGTTTTGCGACTTCCTCACTTCCTGCATGCGCCAACTCAAATTATCAAAGATCTGGAGAAGAGCACTAATAGTTGCGATCCCTGAGCCAGAAAAGCCACTGGCGGACCCAAAGAGCTATCGCCCCATATTTCTGCTGTGCGTCCCTTTTAAAATCCTCGAGAGAATCATTATGCTCGTGTCGACCCAACCATCGACACATTGCCACCACGGGAGCAGGCGGGCTTTCGACACGGGAGGTCGGCCGTAGATCAGGTTACCCTGTTGACATAGGACATCGAGGACAGCTTTTCGGCTAAAAAGAAGGCCGGAGCTGTGTTTGTCGACCTCACAGCAGCCTACGACGCTGTATTGCACCACGGCCTCACCTGGACGCTGCTGCGATTGCTGCCTGACACATGCTCCGCATGATCATTGAGATGGTTGGCAATCGCAGCTTTACCACGCCTCAAGAACGGCGTCTCACAGGCAGTGACGGATTTACGCATAGGCCAAATAGGCCATGGCCTAGGACCCCGCTCTTTTGGTGGCCCCGCGCAACTGTTTCCTATGACGGCTCAATATTAACTAAAAATTTGCGAAACTTCGCAGAGGCATGATTTCACAATTTACCTTGAAAAGAGGGTAAATGCAAATGTCTAATCTAGACTCTTATCAGTACAGTAACAACACAATACTGTGCATGTGGCCGTGAGAGAGATGCAGGCCGTCTTTATGAAAGCGGTTGCAGAAAAAGAATGAAAAAGAAAAAAGATGTACTTGATTGATGTTAAATTTTCCATTGAAACAAAGCTCGCAACAACACCAGAACGCCAGACGCTGCAAAACTCCGATGAAAAGCAATATTGTGAGTATTGAATCCTACGTTTGGTTGTTTATACAAGATTTCCCGCAAAGCCATTGCTTGTTGAAGCTCTAAATGTTAGGTAAATCAGCTAGAACAGTTTCTCGTGAACTTAACTGGAAAAACGTGTCAACATTGGGCTTACTTCATATGGTTAACCGAGGATGTTGCGACAATACTTTGCTGCTGTGCAAACTTGTCTTCATGCTGTTTACCATCGGCCAATGGCATAGCCACAGAGGATTAAAACACTATATTTTGCACTCCTTACAAAATGACAACTTCAAAACGGCATAAATAAGCCGGGTCCACTGAACGGATTGTGCTTGTTTGGTTCATAAAATATGTGGTTACTATTAGGCTTCTATCAGAAAAAGGACTTTACGTGCAGATAATTAATCAGATCGACAGCTATAGACGATATTTTCAAGAGCCGCAACACGGTCCCGCAAGAAAATATATATATCTGAAAAACAAACCCAACAAAATCGCTAGAAATCACGGAAATTTAACGAAGAGATCTGCTGAACTACGCAAAAGAGCTATACATCCCAAGAAAAAATCGCAATGCCATTCGTTTTTTAGAAGAATGTAGCAAAGGCTTTGCAAAGGACTTCTGTTGAAGATTTGACCAAAGTCGGCACAACAAACGATAGATTTTTGAGGGGTCACGCACACAAGACGGGCATACGTTCACGCTTTTCAGACAAAGGGCCAAATAGGTCACACTTGCGTAGGGCTCCAAAACCTAAGATGGCCCAGGGCCCGCGCTCCTTAAATCCGTCCCTGCCCACAGGGATCTGTCCTGGCGCCACTTCTTTTCAACATCTACATCTCTGACCTACCAACCACCATCTCCAGAAAGCACGCATATGCTGACGACCTAGCAATCATGCATGCTGATGGAGACTGGCAGGCAGTGGAAGGAGTGCTGAGTAACGGCATAGAATAGGTAAGTGAAAACCTTCACGCTTGAAAGCTAAAGCTCAGCACTACAAAATCGGTGTCGGCCTTCCATCTTTACAACAAGGAAGCTAAACGTGAGCTGAAAGTCAACATCAACAACGAAACCCTGCCTTTCTGCTCCAAGCCTGGATACCTCGGAGTAACGTAGGACAGGTCGCTCACGTATCGCCGACACCTTGTGTCACTTCGCAAGAAGATGACATCACGCGTCGCGCTCCTGAGGCGGCTTGCTGACTCCGGTTGGGGTGCTGGAGCAACAACTTTGCGAACAGCCACCTTAGCCCTGGTGCATTCAACCACAGAGTAATGTGCTCCTGTCTGGTGCCGCAGTGCTCATACCCGCCTTGTTGACCGCGCCATCAACGACGCCTTTCGAATTGTGACTGGATGCTTGCGTCCCACAACAGCGGACAACCTTCCAATCCTCGCAGGCATCCGACCTGCTGAGCTTCGTCGCAATGGAGCCACACTGTCGCTACCACGTCGTGCCATGAAGCCTCGACACCTGCTCCAGCGCTCACCCGTCCATCGAGTGCAGATTCACGGCGCCTCAAATCGAGACACACATTTGTACCCACCGCACAGTAACTCATCTGTTCAGCTGACAACAACATACGTGCGGCACACTGGGCGGATCACCAATGGAGTGGGAAGTGGGCGGACAACCTCACAAGATTCCGCATTTCCTCCCAGAGTGAACCTCTCAAGAAGAGCCTGGGTCCGGCGTAACCACCTCCGTACCGGTGTCGGGCGTTTCCGCTCCTGCTTGTACAAATGAGGTGTGGCGTCCTCTGCGGCCTGTGAGTGTGGCGCAGAAGAACAAACCGTCGACCATATTGTCCTCCAATGTGCAACCCATCGACCTCTTCATGGACAGCATGGCCTGACGGTTCCGGACGATGGG
>Ga0210059_1013917_pt1 | contig 11954 bp, 6 predicted proteins | sample Ectturendosymbi2_FD_188042 | JGI IMG/M metagenome (GOLD analysis project Ga0210059, IMG submission 188042) | Ecteinascidia turbinata endosymbiont from Florida, USA - Sample 2 (SPAdes) (version 2) | ecosystem: Host-associated > Tunicates > Ascidians > Unclassified | place: Key West, Florida... | reverse complement strand
TAGCTAAATCAAGCAAGTTGAAATAGAACAGTTCTGAAATTTGACTGAGAAAATCAATTAAACAACCATAATCATTTTCAGGGTTGATGTAGTTGGACCCAACCAAAAAAAACACCCGAAAAAAAACAATAAAACCCACCAAAAATCCCACTCTTTTCCTTTGAAAAAATGCCATGAAGTAAAAAGTAAAATAAGCAGCACGCTTGTACAGTTAACTGTAAATTTGTTTTTAATGAAATCAAACGAACAGCAACGAAGTTTAGGACTTGAAAAAAGAAAAGAATAATTAGCACAGTGTGAGTAAAGTCTACTGGTTATCTTCTTCAGCTCTGTAAAATCGGTACATTTCAATCAAATTTTCTGCCTTTTCTGCATCCAAGCTGTTTCCGATGTTGAAATATAACAATTGTTGAAAAAACGCACTTTATACAGTGATGGGATTCGACCGGTTCGCAAGAACCTGTTCTTGGAATTTCTTTAATCCCAAGAACTGGTTGTTGGGTCAGAGGTTCTCAAGTGGTAGAGAACCGGTTGTTAGTGAGTCCTGGAGTGAGAGAACCTGTTCTTTTAAAAAATTTGAATCCAACCACTGATTGTATAGATGCTGAACTAGTAGGGCATGTACATAACTTGAGGTGAAACTGCAGAGTTTTGTGGTCGTGGCTTTTCTCTGTTTTCTGTACGCATGCTTGTTAAGCCTTACCACTTTGGAGTGAATTGACCAACAACATTTGCGAAAACAAAAATGGGTTCATTTTTTACCCTCAAATTTAAATGCAATAATTGGTATAATAAGATATTATTGTGTAATTCTAAAAATGGTGTTATTGCATGATGCAGTACAAACAATGCACAATGGGGTTTTTGTGTTTTTTTTAAGAACAAAAACCTGTTTTTTCTCCTATAACCCAAAAAACGGATTAAAAAAACAAAAAAACAGGTGGGTTGGGTTTTTATCAACCCTGATTACCTTTCAATCCTTTTTTGTGATTTCTCTTGATCGCACGATCTGCAACAAGTCACGTCACTATCAGTTTGATTGGATGTGCACGCCGCACACCCAGAGTACACGTCCCTGGTATTGAAGAAGTTAAGAATTACTGGCATTTGAATGCGTAGAAACCAGTGTGTTGACAAAAAAACAAGTTTCGGAAAATTAAATCCATGTAGCATGTCTTAGTAGCCTTATAATAGGAAAAATCGTCCAGCTACAGCATTTTAATTTTTGTAATTTTCCTCTTTGGATGCCCCCCTGCCTTAGATGTCCGAGGCCGTCGCCCCGTTCGCCCCCCCTCTGCACGTCACTGATTACAGGGATGTAGGCGCGAGTGCAAGCGCAGTAAGTGGCATTGTGACGTGACAAACTCAAACTGTAAACTCTTCTGGAATTTGTACTGCCGACATCGACTTTTTCCGTTGTGTGATTTTATAGTACAGTAACGATAGGCTATGGCAGCACGTAAGACAAAGCTAAATAACTTTCAATCAAGGAAAGAATTTTGGAAATGAAGTGGTTGCGAATCGCGATAATATATGAAACCTTTAGGAATGCAAGTGTGACGCGACCACCCCAGCCGGCAGCCCCGCTAACACGACCAGTTGAGTGCTGTCCAATGGGTGGTCGTGCTACCGGAGTTCCATTGTAAATATACTGTATATCCAAATGACATTTTTTGGATAGATAAAATTTTCTTCAAAAATTATTTTCAGAAAAATCAGCTTTTCAAACCAGATTCCCGACGAAAATAACACGAAGCAAACCTTAAAACTATACCTAACCAAAATTTAACCTAATCTTACCTACCATAATACCCCAGTTTGATATGTCCTAAACTGATATGGTAAAAATAGCAATTGTAGCCTACTCATGGCAATTCAGTATTTCATTTTTCTGTTCACAATCAAGGACAGATCATTAAGAATATTATTAAGAATAAAAGCATGCACTCACTTATCCATAACTGTTGTTAAACTCACTTTAATTATTTCGTATGGTTTTACGTTCATTCATAAGACATAACACTACTGAATTGTTTTTATTTTTCTACTGTAACTTAGGATATAAATTGGCACTCAACAAATTTATTAACTAAAAGCACATCTTACGACTTACTAAAGTCGAAAATAGAATGAGTCATTGAGTTTCGCGTAAGCAATCTTAGAGTTACTTGAACGAAATGTAAACAGAACTAAGTCGTGCTTGATATGGGTTTAGTTGTTGTTATCAGTTAACGTTGTTACTCGGTATCTGCCGACTTTTCTTTTTATTATTGCGTTTATTCTGTTTTAAGTCAGTTATCAAGAATTGTACCAAATAATGGCGATTCACATTAAAGTAGTATGTACCAAATATCCAAAGTTGCAACTTAGAAGTTAAGAGTACCAGAATTGGTATTTAACTACCAGTTAACATCGCGAATTACGTAAGGTCTTCACTCCCACACGCAGCGCTCTACTTGAAGCATGCATCGCAGTAACAATAGAACACACAAGTACATGAAAGTACAAGAGGATATATACCTACGTGGCGTATACACCAACTCTGGCAGTCGCAGTCCTGCCTTATAACACCACGTTTTATTATCCTAAGCTAAAATCTAACTACTTTCACCGTTGTTCAAGAGACTTGACACCACTTAACAAGTTCACAACTTCCTTCGGGGCTGTCTGCAGGACCGATGTTCAAATGACGTGGATACCGGATGCGCATCGGAAACCCAAATAAGACAAGCGGATGGAATTGCTTAATTTTTTAGACCTTGGAGTACCAACTTGTTAGTGAGTGTCGGCCAGACCACACGCCAAAGAATAAACTACTTTATGTCAACGAGACAATTTCAATGAGTGAGCACAGAGCGCCTACTCATTAGTTCAAATTTGCGATGGTATCTTTTCCAGCGTATTGTATAGGCCTATTGTTCATATATTAGCCTACACTTTTTTGCGGACATAGGAATTGGGAGTCACCTAAATGTTGGGTGCCCCTGGCTGTAGCCCAGTCAGCACCCCCCTTAATCCGCCACTGTGTACGCAATAACACACGTTCAATCAAAGCTGAGTAGTGACTTTGCTTTAAGACACCACCAGGCGTGTAGCCAAAAACTTTGATAGGAGGGGCAAACAACAACCAATTTTCAACATTTAACGATTTGATGCCCTTTCTGTTTGAAGAATCGTCCATATAACGTGCATTTGTCTGGCATTTTTTCCTGAACAGTTGCATTTAGATTTAAGCCGGAAAATAAAGGTCTAGTACTAGTTTCATTGAATTGACAAGTTTCAAAAGTTTGTTTTTAGTGAAGTTGCAAGATTATATTTTGGATGAAAGCCACAATTTGCTCGTAAAAATTTCCTGCAAGAGCGCTTGTGGAAATCTCGATGTTATTAGTGCTAATAGTGCAGGATCTGCTGTTTTGTAACCAATATTGCAGTTGAGCAAGTTGTAATCGTAACCAGCATTGTGGTTGCGCTTTTTATATTTACACGCTTCTCATGTACACCAAGGTATAGCCTACGTTCAATCTCAAACGAGTAGCGGTTTTGCCAAAAACACAAATTCCCGAAGATAGCCATCTACAAAAAGTACGTGCGCATATAGGACGTGGATTCTTTTGTCTGCCAATTCTTGAGTGACTGGTTGACGTAGGCCTGCGCAGCTGATAAACGTAAATGCTAGAGCTCGTTTGAAAAATGCTTGAATTTTGTCAGGCCCGTCGCCAGGATTTCGCAGCAGGAGGGACAAAAACCACAGAGGGGCCCACATTTTTTATATACAATAATGGATGTATGTGTACAGCAACTGGGGGCCAAACATGAAATGGGAGGCACATAGGCCTATTTTAAATAGGGGCCTGGCACCACTGGTTCATCCCTCGCTGGCGACGACCCTGCATTAAACGCTATATATGAATTGCAACTGCAGTACAATTTTTGGTCACTGCTATACTTGCACTAAGCTTGCATCCCAAAAATGATTAGGCATTTAGCTAGCTATTCAGAGTAGACTAAAAGAAATATTTCACGATGTGACGAAGACAATATTGTAAAGTGCGAATGCTTCTCAGTTTTGCTCTTATCATTTGCTTCGGCTAGTAGAGATTGCACCTTTGACGGTAGCGCTTTTTATGAACTTTTTCAAAAAGTTTCGGGTTTAGGATAAAGGTTTAGGTTTTGGTTTAGGATTTATGTTTAGGGTTTTAAGATTTTGGGTTTAAGTTTTGGGTTTGGTCTTGGGTTTGGTTTTAGGTTTTGGCTTTAGGACTAGGTTTAGGGTTTTAGATCACATGACAAAGACCATATGCTAATCCAAGTGTATGGTCTTTGTCACTTGACCAATTCAACCAATCAGGTTCGCCTAATGGCAAAATAACTCCAGCAGTGCGTTTGCTTCTGATGGCAAAATAGACACTGCCTTTTTAACTTATGGAAATTCCAAAAGGCTTTGTCTATTTTGCCTCATGAGGCAAAAGCACTGCTGGAACTATTTTGCCTTCAGTCAATTGCATTTGGCTAAAGGCAAAATAGCTCCAACAGTGCTTTTGCTTCACGAGGCAAAATAAAAAAGCATGGTTTTACATGGGCGGATCAGGACTGGAACGGACTGATGATTTTCGAAAATTTTGCGGATCAGGATTGGATCAGACTCAACTTTTTCAGATCAGGACTGGATTTGGACTTAAAATTTCACAGTCCGCTCATTGCTGCTTAGTGCTTCTTAGTATATTTGCAATTTCCACCAGAGGGCATTGCTCATGAATAGAGCTTGCAATTTGCGTTTGCGGCGATGATGTTGAATACAACACAAGATAACTTACAAAATTATTTACGACAAGAAACATGAAAAACTTTAGGGGTCCGCACAACAAAATACAGTAGAAGTGTTTGAGCTTTTAGCAGGGTAACAGAAACCTACCGCCATTTCAGCGGCCCATGGCATCTTCTTCCACACTCCGCTAGCCCCACTCGCGAGACGTGGCAGTCTCTGTCGCTGCCGCATTGTTGCTGTCCAGTTTAACTTGCTGCAGTTTTTCACGCATTCGGTTTTTCACGCGTACCTAAATTGCGTGGAGAGCTCTGCAGCAGGTTAACCTGCTTACTAGTATAAAACTCATACAGAGTCTTTCGTTTCGCATTCAACATATGCAACTACTGGGCTAGTTACTAGCAGCTAGCAGTCTGGTGTGGACACTATGAATTGAATCCAGTGATCCAGTGCCGTGGTTACTGCATATTTTCTACAACTGCTGGGTTAACAGTAGGCCTATTCTTGAGGTGCCAACTCTCCTAGCCTACAGCAAATTAAAAACTTAAGTACCTGTTTCTTTTATATCTGCATGTGATGATACAGTACTCAAAAGGCATGCAGAAGAATGCATTTACTTAAAGTTCAACCAGTGAGTTTGCGTAGGCCTAAATAATTAAATTAAAGTTCTTTTTATGTGAAAGTGAGTAAATTTGTTCCAAATTATTTCAACTATCGGGTTGAGAAAATTAGATGCAAGCAGCAGTGCAAACAGGCTATTATATTATAATAAGTCATTAATTACTGTGGGGCAAAGTAATCGGCAAATAGAACAATGTACAGTAGTTTCATTGGCATTAATAGATCATCACTTTAATTTGCAGAAATTTTGAAAGTCAACTGTAAATTGAGCAAAAGGGTTGATGTCACAACCTGAGACATTTCCAATGGGAAGATACTAACACTGAATAATTATAATATGACGCATCAACTTTCCATGCAGTTTTAGGTTAGCATAAATCTGATTTTTTTGCTGTCACATAAGTTTTTGATGTAGTCAACATGATCTACACTGCAGAAAAGAAACACTGTTAGTTCTTTGACACTCAAGCTGTCTTTTTCTTTTAGTGTTTATTTTACTAGCAAGTTATCAATTTTAGCAATTCATATATCGATAACTACTCTTCCACTTAGTTCAGACATGATGTTGTTACTATAGGGAAGAGTTTACTATTAGTTTATAGTTTACTATTCTTTTATGGAATAGTTTACTATTCCAAATGGTGTTGCTACTATTTGGAACAGCTTTCTATTTCCAAATAGCTTACTTGTCCTTATTAATATATATCCATCCAACTTTTGCAAAAAAAAGTGATGAAAACTTGTTTATTATCATGCTAACAACTTGCATTTGTTTGCTTGAATGCAAGTCACATTTGAGAAAAAATATCCATATACTACCGATGTCAATGCATTGGTGAACCATGAAAAATATTATGAAAAAACAAATACCTCATCTGTCAAAGGTTTTACTCAGTTATGCTGTGAAATAACTTTTCACATTGTTCAGCATAATTTAACAACTTGAAATTTAAAGATTTGTAGAACATAAATTGCATGAAAATTTGTGTGCCTGTGGTGCTCTGCTTAATTTTGTTTAAAATTGATGTTACAGCTTTCTTCTGCATAGTAGTGTTGTAGTTGAATATAGTGCAAGAGTGTTTCACTGGTGTGTGATGCATTTCACAACTCCTTTGTTACTTGCATTTGCTTTTGCTAATTTTTGCAATGCTGCTGAGATTAATGTAGCAAATACTCAAATATGGGGTCCAGGTTTGCGAGGTGATGCCATGCTACCTGTTCGTTACTTCTACATCCAATCATTTGACAAAAAGAACAAGATGTGAGTAAGGAATGTATTAAGTTTTTTATATTTTCAAGTACTTATGCTGTTCTGGATTTGGGTTGATGTACATGAAGGTGTTAGAACGTGAATGAAGACAAAAGTGTTTTCTCACCAAAGCAACAGTACAGCTATCAGCCATGAACGGTTTTCTGATTTAGTATGCTTTCAATAATCCTTTGCATAATGCCGTTGACTCTCTAGCTATGCAAACATACGTAAAGATCAAAGTTTGTCATTAGAAACACTTTGGCATGCTGTTCAGTGTGCACAAGCCTGCATATCCCTAACATTAAGGTTAGTGTGTTCATTTTCATACCAATTGACAAGGGTCGTCTACGTATGAAACTAAATCAAATGACAGTGTTCTATATATGAAATAAACTAAATCACTGTGTGAAGCACTTCATAACTTTTTTATCAAAAATTTGATGGAGCATTTCAGTCACAATAAAACCAATTTATATTTTCTGTGAATCTGCTAATTTTTATTATTGCTCCTGGAGCAAATGTTTATGTCTGCAAGTGATGAGATACAGTGTTGGGTGTAGACATTAATACTGTTCAGTGATTTCTTAACCAACATACTGCAGATTCATTATTCTACCATTCATTGATTTATTATTTATTGATTCATTATTCACATTCAATATTCTACCAGTCTTTCGCTGCATCTTTATTTGCTGAAAGTACAACCTTGATTTTTTATTTCAGCATAAAAAGTGATCCTGGTGATGATGCTTTTGCTATGTCACTAAGCAACCGTGCTGGCGGAAGAATTAGAGCTTGGAGGCAAATTCTCAATCTTCACAATGGAACCTTCATAGCAAGGTTTCGTTTGTATGATTATTCAGGAGATCTCACTATCAGTGTTACTCACAAGGGCAAGCATGTTGCAAATTCACCTTATGAAATGAAAGGCAAGTTTGTCATTTTCATATGGTTCATTGCATTTTTGCATTTAGGTACTGTACAAGTGGCCATCAATATATTTGGAAAAAAGAAAAAATGTAATGGTAAGCAAACAATCAGATACACTTACAGAAGCTCTACTGTGATTTTTTTTTCAAGTGATTATGCCACCAGTTTCTGTCTCTTGATGGAATGATGTTGGTGACAGCAGGTTAGCTGATCATTGAGCCACTTCATCTTTTACATTGTAGTTTGGTGTCGTAGTAAAAGTAGGCACCTATGTTCTTTCTACTGCTACTGCAGACAATACAGAAGCATGCACATTTTGAGTTACGCAATATCTCCAGACAACACCGTCTTTTTTCTATAAGCGAAGAGCAGCAATGTACTGTACTTGATGTACATACAAGTTTGAAATGAGCATTATCACATAGCCTTCTCGTGCTCCGTTGGTGTTGTTTTTTTATTAATTGGGTGTTGATAGTCGGAAGCAGGCTGGAGCCTGATCTGCGCTTTTTACTGGAGCGCTTGAGTGGAACGCTTCGGCCATGGAGCGCTATCGAGGGATTGGCTGTTTTCATTTGGTGGTTTTCGTTGCAGAGCAGTGCTTAAGGGACTGAACTCCACGGGTTGCAGTGTCTGATAAATCATGCTTTGCATCAAACAGCAATTTGAAGTGGAGCAAATTTCGACAGATCAGCTTGTTTTGCTTGTTGTAGCTTGTAGTTCTCTACCTAGGAAGCATCACATTTGGTATGACTTTTTCTGATCTCCCCTCGCTTGCTTGCCCTCAAGCTGAAGTTCTATTTTCAACCCTCTGCGATTTTTTACTTGCCTTGTTAAACTAAAGAAACTTTAACCTGGTGGCAAGCTTCTGAGTAATCTGGCTGTTGGTTAAACTTACAAAAGTTGAACTCGACAAATTCAGTCAATATCTACTATATCCTTCGGTAACCGCGTAGTGTATGTGTCTTGTGCTTGGTACACAGCGCAATGTAGTTACTCGCTGTTGCATAATCTGCTAAAAAGTTAATCATCTCTGGGGTAACGAGAACCTTCCGGGTTAGGAAAACTTGAATTGTTTTTTTGATGAGTTCTTTTCAACTAGTACATCAGATAAAAGATTAATTAGTGTTTCAGTATTTGTGGTAAAAGTGAAATTATTGTTTTTATCTCCATGGGCCTTGTGATTAGAGCAAAGAGTACAGCTTCCACTGTGGCCAACGCCATTTAGTTGTGGGTGAGTGATCTTCATTTGAATAAGAACTGGTGATGCCTACAATTCGACTTGGAGCTGATGATGTCTATCTATTAGGCGAAATATATACTCTGTAAGATCTCAGTGTCTGATTCTTTGCTGGGATTAGACAGTGGGTGAGCGATCTGTCGTATGTATGTAGAGAACACGCAATATGACGTTGTAGATTTGACTGACTGCGAAGGTGTTAAAGTTGTTTTTAGTCAGGTTCATTCAGTGCTGCAAGGTATTGCAGATCTTTGCGTCATGGGTTAGTGGACACACAATAAAACATTCTGCGCTCCTAGTTATTTAAGAGGCACACCGAAAGAATTTGTCTCATCAAATCATGAGAGCAAATCGAAAACCACTTTGATTATGGGATCTCCAAACTTTTTGTCAGAGGGCAACACAAGCTATTACACAATAGTTCGAGGGCCGGACTTCTTACGTAATGTGATTGTTTCGGGAAAGGTTACATTCTACCAAATCAACAAACTTTCCGTTGATGTATTATTTTTTCGTTATTGACAAAATGGCTTCGCGGGCCGTGGTTTGGAGACGTCTGATTTATGTGGTTCTGTAGAAAACGCAGTTTAGCGGAAAGTGGATGTAGGGTCGGCGTTTTTCGCCACAAAAACGGCATCTTCGGTTAAGGTCTGATATATTTAAGTAACTACTCTGCACATGTCAGACAAGCAAGTAATCTGTCTGTAAATTTTAATAGGAAATCGATTTGACGTGACACGTCAGTCCTTTTAATCTGCCAGCAATGCTAACAGGTGAAATGTTGGAAAGCTAAAGATAGGACAGAGAAAGCAAACAAACTCAAGAGTGAAGTGAATATAAAACACAAATTTTGACCATTGAAAAGCTGAAAATATGTCTTTCCAAATAATTGCATTCACTTGAATTTCAAAACTAACTGACGCTTCACTGAGCAATAAGGCAACAGATCCATTTTAGCTTGAAACAACACGTCGTATGATTCAGAACGTCGCCAGAAAGCGTAAGCAATACTGCATTTATACTGTTGGCAACCAAACTCTATCGTGCGCATTTGAAAACGCTATAACCGATGTGAAAAAGATCTGATGTATTTTTTAAATTGCACATCCATACTTCAAAGAGCAGCGATCATGTAACACCCACTGTTCTTTTATGCTTCAACAAGTAAGGCCATTTCTTGACTGTTTTAAATCCTAAACGACAGGTTGAGAGCGTTTTCAAGTTTGTGGTGCATCAGCCTCCATTTTCTGTAATTTATACTTGCGGGATAATCCGGTAGAAAATAAGCCTATCGTTGGAAAGTCGTGAAAAATGCAAACCATTCGAAAAGTTTGACTGCCCTCAGTTCGTTTTAAAATTTCAGTGGAAACTTCACAAAAATTTTGTTCCAAACTTTTGTAAAATTTTGTCGTGAACTCGTCCATGTGTCTTGTGTGCCTCTTTCTGAAATAATTTATTTTGTCTTGTTTTAATTCTGAGAATTGCTTTTTAATGATTCCTTAGAATTGCTTTTTTCTGATTGCAGACGTTTACGGCGACGAATGTTTTTGTCCTCTGAATGCCAAGCAATGGATGACCGCCCTCGAGTGTCCGGCGTCCTTCAAACAGATCGACAACGATTTGAGAATTCACCAAACAATCGAACTTTCCACGCTTCGGCAACGCATGCTGGAGCGCTTCGCGCAGCATCATTCTATTTGTCATTACGCGGTTAAAAATAACGAGGTGATCAAATTTTTGACTGAAACTTTTTGAACGCGTGTCGTTGTGGCAACGGGAGGACTGTTTTCTATGACAACGTCTGTGTCAAATGGGTCGCCATGTTAGTCACGACTGGCAAAATTGTATGTAACCAGTGATTACACTGCACTTGCGGACTGCGGTAATGACACGGTCACGTCACGAATTTCTATTGTCGAAAGCCAGGGTTCTACAGCATCACCCTTCAGGTATGAAGTGACTCCATCTTTGTGTATGACGAACCAAACCATTTGATTGCAACTATTACGGAAAAAGCAAAATGATTTGAGCTACTGCTATTGCTGAAGCCAGAGGTCGTTATTTCTTGGTGCTCTAGTTCAGCCAAAGCCAGATCAATCTTGTCGCTATTACTACCGTATTTACGAGATCAGTGTGGTTCAGCATCAGGCTCGCGGGCCGCATGTGGTCCGCCACAGCGTTTTCCGTAGCCGGCGGAAACATTCAGAAAAAATCTTGAAATCTGAGATTTGTTGAAAAGCGTGTGTGGTTAAATTGGTCTGACTGAATTGCTTGCGCTGGATAAGGTGAATTTGCACAAAAACAATGGTTAATACTTTTTCTGTGTACCGCTATTGTTTTTGGTTTATTCATTTATTTTACGATCAAATTAAAAGGTACGGCCCTCCGCTGTCTGGATGACCTCTGCGTTTTTTTCGGTGCCCCGGCGTTCGTTGTCTTGAAGAGTACATCTGGCGCAATGAACTCCGTTTCACCAAATAAATCTGTCTATCTATTCGCTTAGCGCGGCTTTCTCAAAATGGCCCCCAAGCCAAATTAATTGCCCGTCCGTGAAAACTGTAGAGAGCTTCTGGAAATTAGCCAGCAAAAATAGATTTCCCAAACAGAAAGATTTCGCGCTAACAATGGACTCAATGTTTGGAAGCACATACGTGCGTGAGAGTACATACATTTTCTGTACTGTACTATGAAGAAAGTCAAATCCATAAACGAAAATCGAATGGCAGAAAAAAAACGCTGGACGATATTCTCCGACCTGCTAGTTGCTTCCACTGATACTGGTATTGATATAGGAGCGATGTTGTGTCAGGGAAGTCTCGACCACAGGCATCCCACTGATCGAGATTTGTAATAAAATGCTATTTCTTTCCTGACGCACTCACTGATTTTTCCCTTTTTCAGTTTTAAATCTTGTGGATACTGTATGTTCTTTTGTACATCATTTTGTTGGAAGCGGCCCGCGAGCTGTCACGTTTTTGTAAAATGGCTCGTAGGCCAAAAGTAGTTGGACCACGCTGTACTAGATCGTTTGACGCGGCAGTAGTGCTTTTTTTCCAACTTTTAACGTGCACGTGCTACATCCTCGTCCTCAACGGGGGTTTGCTTTCCAGGTTTATCGCGAATGTCACGGAAGCATCACCGGTTTTAAGATG
>Ga0210059_1013916_pt1 | contig 11954 bp, 11 predicted proteins | sample Ectturendosymbi2_FD_188042 | JGI IMG/M metagenome (GOLD analysis project Ga0210059, IMG submission 188042) | Ecteinascidia turbinata endosymbiont from Florida, USA - Sample 2 (SPAdes) (version 2) | ecosystem: Host-associated > Tunicates > Ascidians > Unclassified | place: Key West, Florida... | reverse complement strand
CAACAAACTTAGTAATACTTGATTCTCTTTGCTTTTGTCGAAACGTTATGTTATGCCATGCACCATTGTGCATCTGGTGAGAACTAAGCTCCATTGTTTTTTGTTGTTTCACATAATAGCCACAACATACGAAAATTGACAACAAATACTTCATTTGCTATAATTGTATCATGCAAAGCACGTATCTCGTCTGATGATGACGCTGTTCAAAATCATAGTTAAACCTTTCGCTGATGCATTTTTACCATATGTTCCTTCCAATGCAATCTTATTTTTGATAACCCTAATTACAAATGAACGTACAGGTAGAGGAATACACAAATGACACTGCGCTCTATATCTACTGCAACCCACTTCCTTGCTTTCCAAGGTTGGCGTTTGGCGCCGACTGTACATTTTTCACTGGCCGCACAACTCTGCTTGACTGCACGTGACGAAGAATGGCGCGATAATCAACCACTTGAACTTTTTCTCGCTTCTCTTCCCTATGCTTGACTGGTAGTGAAGTCGAACTGGTAGTGATATCGAATGGCGGGAACGTAGTAGTGATATCGAATGGCGGGAAACGTGGTAGTGATATCGAATGGCGTGAAACGTGGTAGTGATATCGAATGGCGGGAACGTGGTAGTGATATCGAATGGCGGGAAACGTGGTAGTGATATCGAATGGCGGGAAACGTGGTAGTGATATCGAATGGCGTGACTGGTAGTGATTTCGAATGGCGGGAACGTTGCCTTATGTTAATAAAAAGGAACGTTAATGCATCACTTTCCGAATAACTGCTCATGTTTAACGTTTCTTGGACGCACTTTGCTGCGCAAACAAAGAAGAAAAGATAAATATTGATGCAGCTTGTCACTTTCAATGTGTCATTGTTGAAGACTATAGGATTAATTAAGCAGCAGTACAGAATGAACTCTTGATGAACAAACTGTGTAATTCCTGCTTCTTTCCATTACGGTTTCTGTTGTCTAAACGCTATCTTATGCCAGCAATATTTTTCATGTGATGACAAATATGCAGCATTGCTTTGTTGTTGCTTGATATTAATGTTGTTTGACATTAATGCCCACAAGATGCAAATTTCGACAACAATTGCTTGTTATAATTGCGACCTGCAAAGCAAATATATCATCTGCTGATAACGCCGTTCAAGATCATAGTTAAGCCTCTCTCTGGTGTTATTTTACTGTGTTCTTTCCAATGCAGTCTTATTTTGACTAACCTTCATTAGAACTGAGCGTACAACTAGAGCTATAAACAAACCATGCTGCCTCTATCACTGCCATAACGTAATGCCTTGCTTTGCAAAGTTGTACAAGGCTTTGGCGCCAACTGTAAGTTTCACCATTCCCTGACGTCTCTATGCTTGACTGCACGTGACGAAGAATGGCGCGAAAATCGACCGTTTTTGCTTTTTTCTCGCTCCTCTTCTATACTCGTTTCTGGATGTTGTAGCGGATGGCGGGACGCTTGCCTTATTTCAGCAGAAAAGAAAATAAATGTTGCATTTTTTTATTCCAAACTCGTGCTTAATGTCGCTTTAGGCACTTTGTTGGATGTAAACCCAAGAAAACCGAAGTACTGATGGAACCTGGCCACTTTCTCTCTTTAAGCAGCAGGACAGAACGCCCTTTCGATCAACAAACTTTGTAATACTTGGTTTTCTTCTTTGCGATTTCTGTTGTCGATACATTATATCATGCCAGCACTATTTTGTATCCCGTTCGAAATCAGCACAATTGGTTTTTGCTGTTTTACGTGAATACTGCAACATACGAATATCGACAACAATTACTTTATTTGTTATAATTGTATCATAAAAAGCAAATATCTCTTCTGTTGGTGACGCTATTCAAAATCATAGTTAAACCTTTCGCTGATGTTATTTTACTATATGTTCCTTCCAATGCAATCTTATTTTTGATAACCTTCATTAGAAATGAGCGTACAGGTAGAGTTATTTACAAACGACACTGCTCTCTCTACCACAACCCATTTCCTTTTTTAGCAAAGTTGCACAGGGGATTTGGCGCCAACTGTACGTTTTTGGCTTGCGTAACAATTCTATGCTTGACTGCACATGACGACGAATGGCGCGAAAATCCACCACTTGTGCTTTTTTCTCGCTTCTCTTCCTTGTGTTTGCCACGTAGTCACAAGGGATGGCGGGAACGTTGCCTTATATAAACAGAAAGGAAATTTTACGAGTCACACGTTCCTAATAACTGATCATGTTTAACGTTTCTTGGACGCACGTCGCTGCGCAAACAAAGAATAAAAGATAAACATTGATGCAACTTGTCACTTTCAATGTCTCATTGTTGAATACTGTAGGGTTAAAGCAGCAGTAGAGAATCAATTCTTGGTCAACGCATTTTGTAATACATGGTTCTCCTCATACACATTTTCTGTGGTCGAGCGCTATCTTATGCTGGTAATATCTTGAATATATTCAGATATGAATGGCGACGTGTTTATCTATCGTAAGCAGTGAACCGCTAAAACAGACGAACATCGCCAAAATATATTTTAACTGTTCTAGCAAGCATAATTTGCCCGATGAAAATACCGCACAACTTCATAGTTGATCGTTTTGCTGATGTTATTTGTTGTGTTCCTTCCAATGCAATCTTATTTTATTATCTTACATTTGAAATGAGCTTACATGGATAGTTACGGTGTATGCAAACAAGACTGTCCTCCATCTTTACGGTAACGTTATGTCTTGTTCTCGCAAGGCTGGGAAAGGTGTTTCGCACCAACTGTACATATTTCTCTTACTTCACTGCACGTGACGACGAATAGCGCGAAAATCAACCACATGCGCTTTTTTCTCGCTTCTTTTACTTAAACGTGTCTGGCAGTCATATCGATTGTCGCGAACGTTGCTTTGTATCAATAGAAAGAAAAGTTTATGTCGCACTTTCCGAATAACTGTTTGCGTTTAGCGTTTGTGGGCGAACTTTGCGGGGCAAAAAAGCAGAAAACAAACATTGATATGTACGTTGAAAGGATCAGCCTTTCTTGATTTTTCGTGAACTGTTACGCTTTGTTTAACCGCGTGGTTTCTCTCTGGCATACGTCATCGCGCACGTGTGTTATCTCCAGAAGAAATGTGTCTTTCTTAGACCGCTACCAAACGCAGATTTTCTTAGCAGTGACTAGTTTATGAGGCTCTTGGAAGGTCAGCCTTTAAGCTTTGAAAAATATTTAGTAATGTCGTTTCAACTAGCCACAGTTCGTGTGTTTTTCTTTGCTTGTTTTCAAGTGCCAACATTTCGCCTGTAAGATTTGTCTTTCATTTACAGGACTGATGATGCGTTGGAAAACGCGAAACTAATTTCTCCGTCAATAAACTGTGACTGATTTACTTGCCGCCATCTTTGTGGCCTTTAACTATGAAAAATTGATACGTTTGCAAGTTTTAATCGTCACAGAAGAATGAAAGCAGAAAGCAGACAGATTCTTCAGAAGCTTGCCGCAAGGCTAAAGTTTGTTTGTTGTCACTTTCAATGTCTCATTGTTGAAGACTGGCAGAAGTACAGAAAGCCCTCTTGATCAACGAACTTAGTAATACTAGATTCTCTTCAGTACGTTTGCTGTTGTCCAAACGTCATGTTATACCACGCACCATTGTGTAACTGGTGAGAACTAAGCCCCATTGTTTTTTGTTGTTTTACATGAATAGTGAGAACCTACGAAAATCCCCAACTTTCTTCGTTATAATTGTATCATGCAAAGCAAGTATCTCGTGTGATGATGACGCTATTCAAAATCATAGTTAAAGAAATAGTCTAATAAATATGGAGTTGATCACAACTTTGTGCACTGTCTACAAGACGGAAATGCCCCAGAATAAAGTGTAAGAATCCTGTCTTCGTGTACATAGTCCTGCCAGTATTTTCTGAAAGTGGTATACAAATAGCCACAAACCAGAAGAACGCTTCGAAGATTTGACCGACCCTTAAGCAGGGCGTTGGTGTGAAGCTGTGAATTACAAAGCTCCAACACTCCCATGCGGAGAACGTTCCTTTTGACAACGCTCTTGGTTGGGAAGACGTGTTTCGGGTTGCTTCGCCAAGTAAGCACCTATTACGTATTGCAGCAGGTGTGTAAATGGCCGTAACTACACAAGAGTATTCGGAACAGTAGCATTTACAAACTGTGGACAGGATAGGTAACTGTACTAGCACATTCTGCAATTGGGTAATTAGCTTCACTATTTGTGGATGTTTTATTTAATAATCATGGACTTGGCAAAGACCTGAATATGCCTACATAGTGAGAAAGCAAAGTTAGCAGAGAGGCACGTTTAAGTCTCATTCACCGCATATGGAAAACACGGGTATGTTGCTCCTACGTTTACTGAAAAACGTAAAACAAAGCGCGCGGCCACATACAGACAAATCACCCGTGTCAATAAAACACGGTAACACCAAGCATGAAAAAAGCTCAGGGCAACAACTCGGGTAAAACCACTCACAACGGTTATGTTAGGATTGCCTTCAATTTCGCTACTAGTTGAACTCAGCTGGAAATCAGTTAAAAACTGCAAGGCTACATGGCACAACTTAGGTTAAAAACGTAGCGAAGATGGACATCCGTAAAACGAACTGCAAAACGGGGGAGAAGCTTTCGGAACGAAGTGAAACTTCCGACATTTAAGTATCTGCAAAAAAATTGGAATTAAAAACAAAATTGCTGGCAAGTCAACTACCATCAGAGCTTCGTCAAACTCACCTGGGCTGCCCTCATCGCTGCTGGGGTCACAAGGAATGTTCGGTAGCTCTTCCTGCACCTCATCACCAACTTCACCGGAATCAGATTCGTTGGTTGAACTGCACCGAGCATTCGACGAAAACTTTTTCTCAGCTCCAGAACCTCCCTGGCTGCCGTCGATGGATGACACACCCCAAACTGCAGTCGGCCTATCCCCGGCTCCATCCACCTCCAGCGGATTGCTTGCGGCAGGCAATCGGCGCTGGATGCGTTGCGACGGTCTTCTGCGATTAGCACCATTGGTAGGCATAAAAACAACGGCGATGCGGAGCGACATCAGAACGATGGCAGCAGACATAGAAATCGCCAACACGATGATTGGACTGAAAAACAGAAAAACGCCTTGGTGAAACAGTCCTGAAAAACAGAAAAGGCAGAACACGGCTCTAACCGTTATGATCATGTACAGGATTACGAGACGTATCGCGATACTTACAATACTGCGACGAGCGGTTCGATCAACTCCATGGTGCCATCCAGAAGTTGCGGGAAAAACAAAAAAAACATTACTATTAACGCGAGGTCTAGTATCGAGAGCATGCTTGCAAGACAAAACTCAACCTTGGTGCAGATAACTGCGAAATATTAAAATTATATTACTCCAATATATGGACAGCAATATGAAACAAAATTGTAACTTTAAAGTGAAACAGCAACTAATCGCTTAAATCAAATTATAACTACAATTGTACTTTCCCAGACGTAAAATTTCTTTCGGCTCCCAGCAGCAATACCTTACAAATTCATTAACAAGGTTGAATGCATCGCTTCTCAATGCTACCAAAACTTTATAACATCAGCCAATTACTGTTGTATACAAAGCCATTCCAACTCTGAAATGCTTCTGCGAACGACAATGACTTTTGAGGTCTTTTTTGCCTCTTGGCAGTTTAATCAATCAAGAAAAAACGAAACGCTTCAAAGAAGATGGAATCTGCGCTTTGAAATTAGTGCTTGCGTTGTTGCTGCAAGCAAGATAGTTTGATTTCAAATATTTTCCGGGCAAATTATGAAAACTGTCTGAAACAGTGTTTATCAAGTTTTTTCTTACGTATTGACCTCTTACAAACCCTAAACACTTTCGTTCCTTCCCACCATAAACCATAAAAATGACAAATGCTGAGGTTAGAGTTACACAAAATGAAGGGGAAGAAATAGAGCTTTAAAGCAAAAAAACAGTTTCTTGGCGAAACTTTCACAGAACATAAAAGCAAAGGGTTGTGATGAAAGCTTAGAGGGTGAGGTTGAAGACTACAAAACGTCGTTCTACTATAAATCCGACAAGCATAACTGTAATTGCGCAAAGATGAATCGATAAATTCCATCATAACGCCTCAGCACCAACGCACAAAGCAGTGCAACTCCCTGAGGTCGCCGGAACGGGAGTGCATAACGGGGACACTTCTCCCTTGACCTTCAAAAGTGGGCAACGGGGGAACAGGTTCCCTTACATAACAGCATGATAGGTAATTTCATGTTTTGTCAAGATGGAGTTGAAACAAATTTAATACAGCTATTCGCGCACATAGAAAATTCAGAATGGTGTTCTACAATTTCTGTTACAACTTTTAAGGCCAGCATTGTTGCTGAACATGTAAATTCGAAGAGAATGTCTATTATGGGTGTGCGTTTGCACTGGACTCAAGCGAACAGTTTTGAACTCGTGGCACGTCAAAACGTAACTACGCCTACAGACGTAACAATGCGAACGATATTGTATCCATCTTGTTCGTTACAACCGATTTTAGGTTATGCCTACATATTGTCGTTATGTCGAGAGTAGAAAGAAATCAAAATGCTGCTGTGAAAACTCTTGCCAAGACAGCAGCAACCCAAACCGGGCAGTCACGGATAACATCACATTTTCAATCATTGATAGTCAGGCGTCAGCCACCAAAACTTGTGAAGAAATTAGCACAACAAAATTAAAGCAAAGTGTAGTAGATGAACTGCATGCCATTGAAAAGGCTTGGGTTAAGGATGCCATTGAGTATTCAAAAAAAGATAAAAAGTGCAGCGAAAAGAATGGACGATGTTTTGTAGAAGAATGGTTTGAAAGTTACGACTGGCTCGTTTATATCAGATAAAAAATAAAGCATTTTACGCAACTTGCACAGCTAACAGTAATATTCAGAAGGGAACGTTTAATTTCAAATATGGTGACGGTTTTGATAACTGGAAAAAAAGTGCCTAAAGACTAAAAGAACACTAGGAAAATGCCCCTCACCAAGCTGTCTGTGCTGCACTAGCGAGGGAAAAAAACACCAACATAACTTCTATCAGGTCACTCCAACTTGAAAAGCAGCAGCTACGAAGCAAGGGCTGATTTCTCATCTTCAAACGTTGAAGACATTAGTGCGACAAGGTATTGCTGTCAGAGGTGATACCGATTTAAAGTCAAATATATATCAATTTGACCTAGACAAAGCTATCAATGACAAAGGTCTCAAGCTACTGCGCCAAGAGAAACGATTCGTGAGTGCGCATGACACTGTGGAAGAACAAATGCAGGTGCTTGTTTTAACAGCTCGAAGGGATTTACTAAGTCGTACTCTGGAAAAAGACTTCTACACAATCGTTGCCGACGAATCGTCAGATGTTTCCAAAAAGGAGCAGTTGTCATTCTGTGTCAGAACGTGCAAAGTCTGCCATGAAATCACTGAAGACTTTGATGGGTTTATGAATGTTTCGAAGGTCTAACATCTGATGCGCTTTTAAAGTACCTAAAGGATATCTTTCTCAGGTGCTGTTTAGATCTGTGGTTCTTAACCTTTTCTCCATCACGCCCCCCAAAAGTAATTTTCCTTGCCTCACGTCCCCCTTACTTTACATAAGTTGTGAAACAAATGTATCTCTTGGTCAATTTGTTTAATTTTAAGGTTTTGTAACAAACACTAAGTCCAGGGTTTCGTTAAGGCGTTTTAGGAACCCGAATTGGGTCCCTAGAATCGAAAATCAGGTCCCTAGAATCAGAGAAAATCGGATCCCTAGAATCTGATAAAGTGGGACCCTACAGGTCCATAGCGGGTACCTAACATTTCCCTTAGCAAAAACCCTGCTAATTGCGTAGAGTACAAGCACGCACAGTCTGCACAATGCAGATTGGTAAACACAGACACAACACAATAATTCATAGCGAGTTTGGAGGTAGAACAACAGGGCTACAGACACTTCCCTAAAACTATTGTTCATTAACCCATAACACCTGATACAAAACTACATCCAGAGTAGGACATTGAGTCTAACCCTGGTCAAGGCCAGGTAAAGTACGGAAGTATTGTGGCATGCACACACCCTCAACCAAACAAACACTGCAACATCCGAGCACTCAGTCACAAAGTAAAATGCGGTCGCAGTGTTCAAACAATAAGGACGAATATAAACAATCTGACTGCATCAAAGCACGAAGCTACACGTTGTTAGAATTTCTGCATCGTTCAAGAAAGTGGTACATATTTTTTCACAATAAGGCCTCAAGATAGGAATGTTGCATTTAACCTGATGAATATTAACACTCGCTCGCCACGGAAGGTTGTATAGAGCCCTGCACCCAAAATTATAGGCCACTGATTTTTTACAATTTGGCCAATAATTGGTGCAACATTATTTTGCAGCATTAAATGAAAAACGCTTTCTTTTAAGCGACATTGTACCAGATTTACCGGTAGTCACAGATATGCATGTTCCTACTCTAACCAGCATACTTACTGTGTTGCGGTTGCTTCTTCTTGATTTGTGCGAACCTTTGCAAATTCTTTGTTTTTTGATTCACTCTGCATAGCTTTGCAACCGCACACTACTTCGCAGAGTGAATACAGATCACTCTCACTAATTGCAAATCGGTTGAACCAGTGGTTTCCAAACACTTTCGAGCCGTTACCCTAATCAAGGTAGCAATTACGTCTTATTACCCTTAATATTTCGCAGTGATCGCTCATAATACAGAACAACATTGTGGTTCCGCGGTACCCCCAAAAAATCGCGTATTACCCCGGGCTAATTTATCCCACTTAGGCAACCACTGGGTTAAACCATTCAAACCTGAAAAAATAACACGGTTAATCGCACAAACCAGATACTTCAATAGAAATGTTATTTTAATTTTTTAGATTTAAACATTTATTCCGCGCCGCTTTAAAGTGAGTAAAAGACACAGTTCCGAGATTAAGCAACTGAGTATCGCCATCGGGATGGCCAGAAAGCAAAGTTACTTTTTCTTTGGCAGAGAAGTCGGTGTCGTATGGTGGTCTGTAGCTGATAAGCCGCATTTAAAACCTTATTCTCACATTCAACAATAGTGTGGCTCAAGTGCAGTTGAATCTTCATGAATATACATTGTCGCATCACAGAAGAACATGGCGGGAGTAATGTAGAAAATTAGTACCATGCAGGTGTACGGCCACACTGCAGAAAGCTCGTCGAATTACAGAAAGCCAATGCGGCATCACACGCTGCGTGGAGCTCTGTCAAATGCGACAATGGTACAATGTTATTGTTAAAGGGTCTTGACATGCCGACTAAACAGCCCCCCTAGTTGCGCCCGTCCCTGAATGTTTGCATGCAGAATCGATTTCGGCCTGCAAAATTTCAAGATACTTAACCCCGACTTCCATCTCTGCCGGAACTAAACCAAATAACATGTAACGGCGTAAAACTAGCACGGGCGTAACTTTCAAAATTTTTCTAAGTTGCAGAGCATGTGAGGGTTCGCGCCCCCCTAGAAATTTCTTGACGCCCCCCCCCCGGTTAAGAACCACTGGTTGAGATGGTAAGAAAATGGGGTTTGATGGGGCTGTAGCGATGAAATCTCAAGGAAGAAAGCTTTGTGCTGACGTTGTCCCAAATGATGTATATGTACATTGTTTCGCCCAATGTAAAGAGCTGACTGTTAAAGAGGCAGTCAGGCAGTGCTTTCCTTGTCAGAATCGCTGGACTTTGCCAAGCTTTATGTGTAATCGTGGATGTTTATCCGAAACGTATTCGCTTATTTGAAGAAATTCAGAATGAGGACAAGAATGAGAAAGGTGCAGATGACTATAAGATACTTCATCTCCAACACCTGTCCCCAACAAGATGGACAACAAGAGTGAAAGCAGTTGACGTCATTTTGGAGAAAGCCAACGAACTGCGTAAAACTCTCGAAACGTTAAAAGACGATCCATGCATTCCTTCTGACACTAAAGCTAGGATCCGTGGAATTCTACAGCGCCAGTTTTCCTCACAACGTGTACTCTTCAATTTGAATATGACACAAAAGCTTCTTTAGTGATTGGAAAAGTTCTCAAATGAGCTTCAATCAGCTGACATCTCTGCTGAGTATGGTTTGTATTCCTTGCCGCACATTCTTCAGACGCTTCAAGAACTGAGAAACGATGTAGAATTTCAGCAAATCCTTAGCGAGACCACAACTGTTTTTGATGTTGCGCTAAAAACTGAGACAGGACGGCCAAAGAAAGTCCCACGATCTATGGAAGATGGAGACAACTTTTGCACTGGGACGTTCCCTATATTTAATACAACCAGTGATGAAAGTATTAACAGTATGCGACAGTCTTACTATGAGGTCATCGATCTGGTCACTGAAGGCCTTAGCACACGGTTTCAACAGTAACCTATTACTTTGGTAAGCAGTATAGAAAAAACTACTAAGGTCAATGTTTCAAAAAGTTATTTCAGAAAGCACTTAATAATGACGAACGCTTTGATCGATAAAAACAAACCGAGACTACACTTGATGGCTTGCCTACAATCCTTAATTTATGCAACATGGAGGCGAAGAAAAGAATAACGTCAATCTCCCGCATTTCAATAATCGCTGAAATTTTCAATTCAATGTCCTCTGCACAAAAATACTGCTCCGTGGCACATCAGGTAATTAGATTGCATTACACTATACCTCTGACCTCAGTATCATCTGAGCGTTCGTTCAGCGCATTGCGCCGATTGAAGACATGGCTGCGCGCAGACACTGGAGGAAATCACTCAAATAACATATTGTTTGCAAGTGTTCAAAAATGTCATATGGATAAAATTGACATCAAAGCTGCTGCTAAGGAATTCGCTGAGGGGAATGCCAGCAGAACAGCTTACTTTGAAAAAGACGTGTAGAAATTCAGCTAACGTTTTCATGTCATGATTAATCGAATGCGCGGACAAGTTGTGTCGAGTGTTCCTATTGATAATGGCTTTGAACTTTCAAACTCACTCTCATTTGTTCCGAACTACTGTCAACTTCTATGGTTCTTTTGCATTGTGTGCGGTGAACGATTTGTGTCTTAGAAATTACATCTGATCGGATGCTGGGCGACATATTATATCACGCATTCTGCGGTAGAACAGTGGTTTAGCAATGTGTTGAAAATTCCGTATCGCTTAAATTTTCAGCGATTATTTTATTACAATAGTAACACTGCATGTCATGTTTTGTTTTATCAGTTTTGTTTGCTTGTTCTTTTTGCAACAAATATGTTCGTTTCGTTTGCTGGTTTTATCGAGTTTTCATAAAAATTGTCTAGTGTAAAAATTGAGGTTTGTCAAATGAATACCATATTGAAAAAAAGCACATTTGTAACGACTTTTTTGTTATTTATACGTTTCCATTTTCCTCAATTATTTTACTGCTCCGCCTGCCTTACCGCTGTTTCGGCGTCCCTGCACACACATCAAACAAACTCACAACCGGTGCTGTACAGGTACGTGGTGGAGAGCAGTTTCAGAAAGCTGCAATTTCGGATCTTTCCTCTGTTTAACGCCCTTATTCCATCTTCTGTTTTTTGCTCTGTACTTAGATGCTTTTACTGTGTTTTTTTAAATTGGTATCGCTTGCTTGAAACAAGAAAGAGCAGCTTAGAGTTTGATTTCGAGTTTTAAAAGTATGTAATGTATGTATAATATGCTGATTTCAACAAAGATTGAAAATGCGCTTGATAAATAAGGCGTTTCACTAATCAGAGAAATACAACGCTTTCATATTAAAACGCCTTTATCCTGAACGTAGCTGTAGGCTTCAAACTTTAAAACTCATGGTTGTATCTCACGTAAATTAGATTTTATTTTAAGCACTCATACAAAACATTATTTAAGCAGCCTGCAAGAATTTAAACTGGTTCTGACACATGAGAAATATGCACGTTTCGAAAGTGGTCGCTTATTAGAGGAAACACAATTTTCG
>Ga0210059_1013913_pt1 | contig 11955 bp, 5 predicted proteins | sample Ectturendosymbi2_FD_188042 | JGI IMG/M metagenome (GOLD analysis project Ga0210059, IMG submission 188042) | Ecteinascidia turbinata endosymbiont from Florida, USA - Sample 2 (SPAdes) (version 2) | ecosystem: Host-associated > Tunicates > Ascidians > Unclassified | place: Key West, Florida... | reverse complement strand
GTTTCCGATGAAAACTTCAGCAAAACACTTTGGCCTAGTGGTTAGGCCTTAGGCCAGGCAACATGAGCCAAAATGACCCTAAAACTACTTCACTTTTGACGTCACTCACAAAAAACCGGCACCCCCTGGGCAAAAAAAAACGGCCGATCCGTTTAAGCCGTTGAACAGCTCTCTAGCGCAATCGGCGGAGGAGCTAGGGTGTTGGTAAGGCAACCGAAAACTGCTGTTTTTTTTGCGAAAATCGCCAAAACCACCCAGACGCCAAGGTGTTAATTAAAAAAAGCTTGCGTGAAAAATGAATTGCATTATGTTAAGCAACATTTATGGTGTTATGAATATGATTACAAATGCAATCGTTACTCATTAGTGACGACAACTGTCGCTATGAAGCAGTTGCAAGTAACAGCTTCTGGGGTTTTGAGTTCAAAAGGATTCTACTTTTCTTAGCTTGATGTATGAGGCTATAAGTGCGCTGGTTTATACTGTAAGCAAGCTAAAACATCGTGTTCGTGGGTTAACTTAATCGAGATTTTCCACGAGGCATGATAATGATAATTGTGATCTCACAATCCAAGCTGTTGCAAACGTGAAACCAGCATTTGTGGATGTGGCACACAAGCTACGGGAGCGCTACTCAAACATTTCACAAATCCATTGAAGCGATGATTTGTCGTTCTGTTCGATAGCAGTGCGGTAGTCAGTGTTCATTGTTGCATCACAATTGCTGTTGTCCGTTTGTTAAACACAATCAGCGAAAGCAGTACTTGCAACAACGCAACTTACGTAAGTTAAAAGCGCAGTATTTGTGTTTGGATCAGAACTACCGTGGCATTATTGCATAATCATCGGATGCGTAATGCGCACATGTGCACCTTAGCTATTGTTATGGCGACTTGTTCTTATGGAATTTACTTCTGGCGGAGGGGCAGTAATCGGTTATAGCCTAGTGCTGCTTTTGTTTAGGCTAGGTTGTAGATGACCAGCTAACTCACGGTAGGCTACAGTATTTGGTGAAAATGCAGATAAACTTTGCTTTCTGCATGACAATCCTAAACTGTTGATATGGAACTACTGTAAGCTGACAAATCTGTTCGGTATTTCATTTCATACCAGTGCCAGTACTTACGTGTAACTGATGGAACTAGTTTTTCTTTTTTAAGGACATGCAGTTATTTAATGTGACAATACATCGAAATTCCAAATTTGGTTCTTTACGACTTGATTCACTTTTCAAATTGAAAACCCACTGAGTTGCAGAAGAGTCTGAAAGGTTGATTTGTGAAATATATACAAAAACAAAATTTTACAAGATTTATGTAGTAACTGTTAACAAACATACTATCACAGACCAAAAAAGTTACTACTGTTATGGAAATATTTTCATTTTTGGCAATGGTTAATCAAATACAGTGTTGTACTAATTTTAACCTCCTTAACTTGATGCTCCATTTTGCATTTCCTTTTCATTGATCAGCATCTTTCAACTTTCAAGCACTGTTTTTGCTTTTTTGGGTTTAAACACTGTAGGCAGTTCTCTTATATCCAGTGTTCTGTTCATATTGCTTTGTTATTTTAACATTCTTTTTTTATTCATGCCACTGTGTTTGTTCATTGTAAACAGTGTATAATATGCTAACAGGTTAGGCTAATCAAATATTGAAATTGCTGCAATTTCAAAAATTCTCACTTATAAATCTTGATTGTTAAGGTTTTGATAAAAAGGTAAGGCATAAAATACATCGTATCTTTGATAATGAAGCAGAAAACAAGATTTAAAAATTTTGGAAATATCGGTATCAGCCCATGAATGGCCGATATATCGGTATCGGCCTCAAAAAAGCCATATCGGTCGATCTCTAATATATATTGCATCAATTGTAATATTTGAAGATGGATTATTAAAATGAGTATCTTAAAACACTGCTGAATCCCTTTCAACACCACTGTCCAAATTTTTTAGACCCTTAACCAGAGCTGAGACATGCTGTAACAACTGCAAAAAGAAATTCAAATTTTCAACTAAAGCAACATCTAATTCGATCACACATTTCAATAAATGTTCTAATTTGCTATGAATAACTGCAATTTCGTATTTGTCTAATTGTTAATTCAGGGTTTCCACATGTTATTGAAAATATTGAAAAAGCATTAAATTTCAAAATTGGTTTTCAAGACCTTGACAAAGTATTGAATTTGGCCAAAAATGCACATTAGGTATTGAAAAAGTATGGAATTCTAAATGGAGAAGAAATCAGAAGTATCTGAGCAGAATTTTACTGAAGCCAAAGCACTTCATTATTTATGCAGTGTTATGCAATGTGTGAAATTGAGTTTCATGATTAAGAATTTTGAAAAATGAAGAGAAGACAGTGGTATTGAACTTTTTTAATTTAGTATTGAAAGAGTATGGAAAGTGATTTTTAAAAATGTGTGGGAACCCTGTTAATTGTTTGCCGCGTGCTTGGCTAACCGATAGTAAAGTCTGTAAGCTAAGTTTAGACTACACTGGTAGAATGTTGAATCTTGTTTCTGTTGTATTCCAAAAACTGTGTTCAACAATCAATCATTGTTCAAACGATCAAATGTTGTTGCTTTAATTGTGACAACAAGTGTATGTGCTGATAACTTAACGTTGTGCAGCAACATCTGTAAGAAATAGAAGACTGCAGTTCTGTGGATGTGTGAAATTCGTGAGGTGTCAAAATAGGCACAAGGTTGTTGGATACGCGGTGACAAAATTTGTGAGTGCTGTTCTCTAAAGCACACAAAATGCTTGTTCTGGCACCACTTTGAGAATCATTCCAACATGTCTGCGTTTATTGATCTAATTTTCTGAAAAGAATTTGTAATTTCAACTTGTAATCAATGACAAGTGTAAAAGTAGTTGTAATTGTAATTTGATTTTTTATCACGGAGTAATTGTAATGTAATTGACCAATTTGAAGGCATAATTGTAATTGAACTGAAATGATGTAATTGATCCAACTCTGATTTAGACTACCTCAGTATTTCTTACTGCAAGAAGTTTTTTGATCCACCCTAGTGAAAAGTGTACTTGCTGCATCTTGATACTGTAATTCTAAGTTGTTGCGCAATTTCATTAAAATATTTTCAACCACAAGATATCATTTATGATTTGAACATGGCATGTTATTAATCTGTTCTTTTTGCTGTCTAGGTGTAAAAAGTGAACTAACCAAATACATCAAACAAAATACATTCAGTAAGGTATTTTACTTTAGCAAAATCAAATTGTGCTTGAAGTTTTTATTATGGAAAGTGTTAAGAAGCGTGCTTTTGAGGATTCTGATGAGCTTTTAGAAGCAGGCCACCACATAAACAACGAAAAAAACACATTACCGGATGGAGAAAACTTTTGTGATAGTTCAGATGAGGAAGATATGCGTAATACAGTTGGGAATATACCGATAGAATGGTATGATGATTTTCCTCATATTGGATACAATCTAGATGGGCTTCCTATCACCAAACCACGAAGAAATGAAGATGAGCTGGATAAATTTGTGAACAAAATGGAAAATCCAAATTATTGGAGAACTGTTTATGACAGATATACTGCTCATGATCATATATTATCAGAAGAAGAGTTGGATCTATTAAGAAATTTAAAAAGTGGATCTTTTTACAGTTCTTCAGTAAATCCATATGAAACATATGTTGATTTTTTTACAAGTGAAAAAATGATTCATCCAGTGAATAACTATCCTGCACACAAAAGAAGCTTCACAGCTTCAGAAACAGAGGCCAAAAAAGTTGGTCAGCTGGTACATGCCATTAAAATGGGATGGATAAAACCAAGAAAACCTAAGCCCTCAGAAGATGAAGATACTAAGTATTATGATATTTGGGCAGAAACTAAAGATTCAACCTCTCACAGTGAGTTGGCTCGTCAACGAATGCATGTTCCAGCACCCAAGCAAGCATTGCCTGGACATGAAGCTTCATACAACCCACCTCCAGAGTTCTTGCTTACTGAGGAAGAAGTCGAACAGCGTCTTGAGGATGAAGAGAAGGATCATACATTTGTTCCTCAAAAGTATGATTGTATTCGCCATGTACCCCAATATCCTGCTTTTATTCAGGAACGATTTGCACGTTGTTTGGATCTTTATTTATGTCCACGAAAGAGAAAGATGAAAGTGAACATAGCAGCAGATGATCTTATTCCTGATCTTCCTAAACCCAAGGACCTTCAACCATTTCCAACATTTCAAGCACTTTGCTATAAAGGTCACACATCAATCATACGTTCCATTGCAGTTGATTCTACAGGACAGTGGCTTGCTTCAGGAGCTGATGATGGATCTGTTAGGATTTGGGAAATTTCCACTGCTAGGTGTGTTAGGCACTTGTCAAATCTTACAGATGGCATGCCAGTGAAGTGTGTGTCATGGTGTCCAAACGTGAGTGTATGTCTCCTAGCTATAGCTTTTGGAAACAATGTGTCGATTGTAAGCCCTTGTGTGGGTGATCGTCTTGTGTACCAAGCAACTGATAATCTAATTCAGTCATATGCTCCAGAAACAGAAGATGAGATTAATGGAAAAACAGATGAACAGTCCAAAGCTAATGTGCTGTCATGGAAGGTAGTTGAATCTGGTTTGCAATACAGAGCTGGTCAGAGACTCATCATCCAGCATCCTAAAGATGTCTCAAAACTTGCATGGCATGCTAAAGGTGATTACTTTGCTTCTGTGGTTCCAGGCAATGGGCATGCACAGGTATTTTTGCACCAACTGACTAAAAGAAGGTCACAAAATCCATTCAGTCGCTGTCGTGGCATTGTTCAGTGCACTTTGTTCCATCCTCATCGGCCACTTTTGTTTGTTGCTACTCAACAGGCAGTTAAAGTGTATGACTTAATGAAACAGCAACTGGTCAAGAAACTTTTTTCAAATGCAAAGTGGATCTCATCATTAGCAATCCATCCAGAAGGTGACAATTTGTTAGTTGGAAGTTATGACTGCCGTTTATCTTGGTTTGATATGGACCTGTCAACAAAACCGTATAAAACAATGCGATTTCACACTCGTGCAATTCGTACTTGTGCTTTTCACAGAAAGTACCCTTTATTTGCTTCAGGTGGTGATGATGGTTGTGTTATTGTTGGTCATGGAAAGGCTTACAGTGATTTGATGCAAGATCCATTGATTGTTCCTGTAAAAGTGCTGAAAGGACACAAAGTAGAAAAGAACATTGGGGTTCTTGACTGTTGCTTTCACCCACATCAACCTTGGGTATTTTCATCTGCGGCTGACAACACAATTCGTTTGTTTTCGTAAAGGCATCTCAGATAAAAAATCGTGGTTTCATTCACTGCAATTGTATAAAGTGGCAGTGCATACAGACAATTTTTTATCGATTGTAATCTTGCTAACTTAAACAAGCTTTGGTTTTGTTAGTTTGGGCAAAGTTTATCCATTTCTCAGCTTTCCATGTGACATTGGGGATTTCTGGTTACACTGAATACCAAACACATTTTTTTGATTATTTTTTGCTCAACCAAAATGTTAAAAAGTATTCAGTACTTACACTTAAAAACGTAATTCCTATTTCCAAGAAATGTACGCAAAATATGAAAAGCACTTCTTAACACTTTGGCGTCCGGCCGAAAAAGGAGATTTTCGTAAAAAAAACATTGAAACGCATGTGGCTTTGCACGGGAATTACTCCGCTCTTGTACAGGTTACGGACCTGGTTGAAGTGTCAAAAGATGCAGCAAGTCTTCTAGTCTGCACTCAAAAAATTTTTTGGTTGGGGGGTTGTGGATTTTTTGTGAGTGACGTCATAAGTAGAGGACTTTTGGGCCACCTTGGCCCACTTTACCTGGCCCTGGGTGCCAACCGTTAGATGGTAGTATTTTGCTGAAGTTTTGATTGGAAACTACGCTACAATCCGAGTCTTTTGATAGTTTGGATGAGTTGTTGGGATTTCGGGTTCAAAAGTTTTGATCTTAGGTAATAAAAATATTAGCTAATTAGCTATGAATTAGACTAATTAGATAATTAATTAATTTGTTTATTTTAGATCATAACATTTGACCCAAAAACACCAGAAAGTTGATCAAAGGCTCAAAAGACTCGGACTCGAGCCTAGTTTCCAATGAAAACTTCAGCAAAATACTTTGGCCTAGCGGTTGGGCCCTCGGCCAGGAAACCCCAAAACTATTTCACTTATGACGTCACTCACAAAAAATCCACAACCCCAACCAAAAACTTTTTTTCGAGTGCAATCTAGAAGACTGGCCGATCCGTTCGAGCCATTGAGCAGCTCTCTAGCGCAATCGGTGGAGGAGCTATGTCATTGGTAAGGCAACTGAAAACTGCTGTTTTTAGGCTGAAATCTAGGTACAAATATATCGTACGCCGGCTCTCAAAGTGTTAAAAGAAGCAATTGTACATTATGGATGTTGAAATGCGAGTGATTTGGAAACACTGATTAATTTGGTTGCTTCTCAAATTAAACCATAAAACCTCACCAAATGATTTGAATCTACCAGATTAATGTCTTCAAAATGTTGTCGCATCCCCATGTTTTGTGACTATAGGCTCCATAAATATGACAGGTCAAGCTTGTCTTTCATTGGAAAAATTTATGATGTAGCAAGATGTCAAAACATTTTGAAACTTTAATTACCGTATTTATTCGAATATAACGCGCAAAATTTTGTACAGAATTTTAATCAAAAATTAAGGGTGCACGTTATACATGAGTTTTTTCATCAACACGTTTTATTTTTATTTCTTTTTTTTCTTTCATAATCTTTCTGCAGCCTTTACTCATTCTTTTCGCTGCAATGCACAATCTTTGTTCCTTTCTTCTTTCTCTTTAAAAATGCTTTGGTAATTCTTAGTCTCTGTGCATGTGCAGGCTTTACTCATTTTTGCTTTACTCAGGCTTTACTCACCAGTATACTGTATGTTATCAATAAATGTTTTGTTACAGCCACATGTCTTCAACAGCAGTTTTTACTTTCTATCTTTAGTCAGAGCTAAGAAAAACGAAAAAAATTTATACCAATTTTCATTCAAAAATTAAGGGTGCGTGTTATATTCGAATAAATGCGGTATGTATGTCTATCTGATTTCATGTGATTTATGCGTAAAACACTTGATAATAAGTAATATGGAAATTAGTTGGTTACGACTCTTGCTTAATGCATGCTTATTATCCCATTGTGATATATGTGTTGAATGGTGGTTTTAAAGGAGTTGATTGTTTGTTAACATGCTGCTCTGTGGTTTGGGACTATGTTTTTATGATTACCATTTTGCAACAAGATATGATGAGCTGTTCCTCTGTGCAGCATAAGCAACATAGTTTGTGTCATCACACATCTATTGTGAAATATGTGCTAGGGAAATTGCACATGTTTTTTTCTTATCACTGGACTGTATGAGTCTGCAGTGTAATTCCTTGCTCATTGGAAGATTTAGCCTTGAGGAAAGTGCCACTACTGTTTGTATCATTGTTATAAATTGAGTAAAAATCGCATTGTTAGATTCACTCTTTAGAAAAACATTTGATATTTTGTTTTGCTAATCCCAGTAGTATTAATTACAGACCTGTGTTGATACTAAAAAGCTTGTTGTGTGCTTTGGTCATTTTATTATTGCAATATTGTTATGATTTGACAATATGCTCAAGTGGACATCAAAACCTTTTTTCAGAGATTTTTAAAAAAGGTTTTCAGCTTCAATTTGAAGATCTTTTGAAAAATGTATGTACATTACAGTCTTTAGCTGTTGTGAAAACTCAGCATTGAGAAAAAGAGAAGAAAATATAGGTAAGAAAAAATAGTATCAACTTCTAAAGTGTTATTCCAGGTAGTGTAGCATGTGATACCTGATAAGTAGGAGTAGATGTACTTGTTAAAATTTTGCCCCTTTTACAAGAATATTCTTTTTTCTTAACCAAACCGCCATGACCACCATGTACACTGCATGAAGCAAATTATGCATGTATGCAAATTTTTTTTGCCAAGAATGAACACCCATGAAATGTTTAAATTATTTTGCTGTTTTTGTTTTCTGAACTTTTTCCTCCATAAGCATGCATCCCAGCAAAATCAATACCGTTTCGTGAAGGTACAGAGTCCACCCATGTTGCAACAATTTCTGAAACAATGGATCTTAATCTCTGTCACACTGCTTGTATTGCATCCTTGCTGGTATCTGTACACAGTAACGCTGGAACAGTAGATGAAAAGGATGTGCATTGAGAAAAATTGAGGCCACTACCGAACATCATTTCTGCTTTTTTCTTTGCTTGGAAGAATCATGAATAGTTGCATTTCCTGCTGGCGATTTATATTAGCAATAATGCATGCTTCTTTCGACACAATTTACCCTCAGCCTGTATTTCAAACTTCTGCAAGTAGTCGGACACCAACCTTGTCCATTTCAGTAACATTATCAATAACCTCATTTATTTTTGTTGTGTATGATAACTCTCACACACATGTTATTATAGCACAGTGCTTTCAGATTGTTATCTCAAGTTGTTGTAAATTTTCAAACACTAACCTCATCATTTCCTTGGCATTGTTGACAAGATGTAATAATTCAATTTAGTCGTTCACTGCATAAAACAGCTTTAACAAAAGGTACTGTAGTAGTGACATGAAAACCAAATTTGATCTGAGAGTCATTGTGATAAACGTGGTTTTTCATTCCGTTGGTAACGTATATTTTTACAAATTATAAATCTCTACACAAATAAAACATTTTCTAAATTTGAGGCAGTTCTTAAGTGTTGTGGTAGAGTTTCATGGCTTGTAGTTGTAAAGTCTCAGTTTCATGTGACTCCTATGTTGGTGGCCGATTACAGACTGGGCGTAGCTTTTTACGCTGGGCTAACACTTTACTCATAGAGCTAGAAACACTCAAAATCGAATTATGATATCGACAAACCAGCACATCTTCTGTTGAACATCAACGCAACAGCTGAGATAGCGCATGGTTATTTTCTGTATGTTGCATTGCAAAACAGAAAATTTCCATCAGCAGCATTTTCCAACCCTCATCGTCATAGGATTGAGCACCATAATGTCAGGATATGCGGCAATTCAACTGAAGCTATGGTCAAACATGGAGCTTGATATTGTGTTCACGCGTGATACCAGTTATAATGAATAAAAGGTCCATGAAGTCTTGTTATTTTTTCATAATAATGAACATTTGTCAGTGACATATAACATTCAAGTTGTTAACCACTGAGTAAATGCATGCTTGTGGTGACTGATTTTTGTCTTCACATGTTATGGACAATACTGAAGTGGAAAAATACTAGTTATACTGTTGAGTTGCGTGACACCCTGCTGTCTTACAGCATAAAATTGCCAGTAGTCTTGCTATAAAACAGCACTTCCGCCTTTCTGTAACAGATAGTGGAGCCAGCACACCCATGTTCTGGCATCCTTGTCCATGATTGCCTTTAATTGGTGTAATTCTTTTATTAGACAATGATGGTCTTAAAGATGTATCTAGAAAGTAATCGACAACTTTGTTCAAAAGAATTACTTTGATTAGTCGGAGGTCTTTGCCGAAAGTTGCATCATCAGTTGTTTACAGTTTAGACAGCGTGACTCTATCCAATGGTTAATTTCTGTTAAACAGAAGCAATGTAGAAGGACCATTGGTTGGTCACTTTTTTCTCCATAAAATGGCTTGCTTTCAACGCTTTTTCCAAATTAATCACGTTGTTTTGTCAGACGCTAGATTTTTCTGCTTGCTACTACAAAATTTTGAGGTTTGCAAATATCTAGGTTATTAGTAATCTTTTAATATATTGTTGGAATCTGAATGCTTGTAATTGGTGCAGGTGTGTATGTCTGAAATGGCTGCAAAGAGGAAACTGGAAACGAATCCAGGTAGAAATTTTCATGATTTTGTATTTATGCCTAATTAAATATGTGTATGTATGAATGCGTACTAGTTCTATTTGTACATTATTTACTCTTCCTATCAATCAACTGTGGTGGTTTTACAACACATGTAGAGATAGTCATACTGCTGGGATTGAAATTCATGTGGTGGAGTTTCTGTTGATGGTAAATGCGATGATTGGTGACTGTTTCTGCTTTAAGGTTTTTATTTCCAGTGACCAAACTCTATTTTCATTGGAACTCTGCTCTTTAGGTTTAGTGTTGAACTTTCACCAAGTGAAGGCTTTTCAGAATCAAATCGACATTACTGAAGATCTATTATCGTGAATGTGCTCTTACATTTCAGCATACTGTGTACAGTTTCAGAAAACAGTGACAAGATTTCTGTAAAGTTCGCACCTGAAACCATAAGTGTCAATTTTTGTATAATCAGTCCGTTTCCAACTATGTTTGTTTGTATTTCTTTAACACAGTGAATTTCACTGAAACGCCTGAGGCTGAAGTACAAGGAGTGGTCTTAATTATTAGGGTTTGATCCAGAGGTTCACAACCTTTTTGCTGAAGGGAGCCAAATCCTGACCTACAACCTTGGAGAGCCGCACAAAGAAAATTTTAACACAAGTGAATTGACACATTTTGTTTTATTACAGAACGAAGTCTGTTATACAAAATATCAGAGATGTTATTGAAAGACTGCTGAGAGCCGCACAACAGGTGCCTGGAAGCTGCATGCAGCTCTCAGAGCAGTGCTTGAGAACCACTGTTTTAAACAGTGCTTTGAAGCAACAAGGTACCAAACAATTTAGGGTAAACTGCCATATTTCTGGGTAATAGCGAATACAAATGTATCCACGTAGTGTCAGCCTAGTATAATATCCCACATTGTAGTTTCTATGCACTGGTATGTTGAAAGCATCGCAAACACAGACATGGGTCGGCAGTGTCGTTCTCTGGTGCAATTGCCAGATTGTTTGTCTCAATGAGCCTCTGCACACAACAACCATAGCATAACACACCTTGTCCAATTCAAAAAACCTCTTGAAATGCTTATTGTGCTGGTTTTAGGTTTCTAAATTTCACTTCTTGTTGCATTCAACCCACACTGACTAAAAAATATCAACCAGATACGCGACAAATGGCCCTGTCACAATTAATGGCAAGCGTTAATGAAACACATCATTGGAAAGAGACACCAGAAAAATGCAAGAGCTACTCAACGCCACAGAAAATGTCTTAAAATCCACAAAATGCAAGCTGTGTTGGTACCAGCTCAAAAATAATTTTGAACCAATCTTCGGTTGAACAGGATGATCACGACAAAGCTTCATTGTGCAAAGGTTTAGGATTTACCCGAACAGCAAATTGGAGTAAGTCAGTAGAAAATGCAGAAAGGTTTAACATCCACCACACCTAAGACGGGCAGAATGATGTGCTGTGCTTGGAGAGAAAAAATAATGTAGTCAATGTATTACCAAAAAAGCAAATGACAAACTTTGACAACTGTAGAATGAGTGATAGAGATTTACTTGATGACAAAAACACCACATACGTAAACATGATTTTTGCAAAATTAAGAAACCTGAATCTTGGTGTTGGGTACATGCCTTACCAAGAACAAGTTACCGAAAGAACAAAAAATATTTTAAGCAAATTGAATAAACTATCAGAATTACGAAAGAGGAAAATTGTGATATTCTGAGCAGATATGGATGGGAAAATTTTTAATTTTAGTTTCGAAAAGTTCAACGCTATAATAAGCAAAACCAGCAGCAGTTTGAAAGAAAGGGATGTTCGTTCATTCATTTGTATGCCCGCTTTTTCTCTGGGGAGGGTCACGGGTGCAGCAGCCCTACGAAGACTCAAAATGTCTCACGATCAACTTTTTTTTCACTGAGACATTTCAGTTATTCGTCCCATTATAGCATTAAAACTAGCCATAACAGTATTCCCAAGATCGAAGATGTGATCACTCCACCTGGTCCTTGGATAACCTTCGAGTCATTTTTCTGTTGGTGTAGCCATCGGTGTGTTTAAGGGGAGGCGAGCGA
>Ga0210059_1013912_pt1 | contig 11955 bp, 10 predicted proteins | sample Ectturendosymbi2_FD_188042 | JGI IMG/M metagenome (GOLD analysis project Ga0210059, IMG submission 188042) | Ecteinascidia turbinata endosymbiont from Florida, USA - Sample 2 (SPAdes) (version 2) | ecosystem: Host-associated > Tunicates > Ascidians > Unclassified | place: Key West, Florida... | reverse complement strand
TGCTCAGGATGTCGGTCTGTTTATGCGTTTGGTGATGGGTTTTGATTGGTTGAAATTGATCACGTGATAAGGATCTGATCACGCGCTGAACGTATGGGTGTCGCGTCGTCACAGGGTGATCGCGAAATGGCAAATTTTGATTGACAGCTTATTTTCGAAATTACATTAATTTTTATTACGATTTTTAATCAGAATCGGATGGCGATTTTTATTAGGGTTTTTGTAAGGATTATTGTTACTCTCTCTCTTGAATATACTGATACAATAAATGTGCGAATATGACAATACAATAAATAATGTTTTTCAATGTTCGCGTTTGTCGGAGTTAGTCTGAATTCGTTGAAACTTCTTTTCTTGAAGCATGTTGATGATATGAAGTAATCTTTTAGGATACGATGGCAATGGGTTTCATCTTGAGGACTAAAACGAACTCAACATTCCTTTCCGCTCTGTTTAGTTGAAGATATAGTCATCTTATTGAAAGAGTTGGAATTATGTTGTGAGGAGAATCTTTTGTTGAGGATTTTGAACGTTGAAGATGGATTCGAAGATAAATGGGATGCATTTTAGCATCCAACTAGAGGGTTGTCATAGTTGAATTCCTCATGAACATGCAAAAATAAAGACAATTAATCAGTGGAGATACTTTTGGTTTCAGTTTATAAGTTTTCCACACCGAATGTAGATACACTCGCATGAACTGATACCGGTCTGTCAACTTTAGAAATTTCTGGATGAACTTAATCTGCCTGAACTGCCTTAGATACTTATTTGGCATAACCCATGGAAAACCACTCAAGGAATGATCTATTAGACTGTATAAGAACAAGTTATTGAATCCATGCAATTTGAAGCATTACAATACCCTACTTCAAAATTGCGAAAACAGTTGCAGACCAAGAATTTAAAAATTAATGTAATGACATGGAACCCTTTTATATTTGACATATCTAAGCAGAAGCTTAAGAGATAATTTCAAGATTCTCTCTTTTTGTTTTGGCTTTCACTCGAAGATATGGTAATACGCGATTTTCAAGTGCAAGTGAAATATTCATGGGAATTCTTAGCAAACACTCACCTAGATAACGGCACTTATACCTAGGTACAGAAAATTTTGCCTATCATTAATTGTGTTCATAAGTATGGCATGCTCTTTCAATTCTCTTCAATGTTTTTCAAATATATAAACTGTTTTTTCTTATGCTTTATTAATCCTGTTTGGCGTGTTCATGAACCAGCGAGACTTAAGGACAGCTTACTTATTACATCCTTTACAATTATCTTATAATAATGTTCCTTCCATATTAGTTCATTCAGTCGGAAAAAAATAATAAACCAACTAGAAAAATCTCTTAATATTTTAATAACCAGCTTCAATCAAAATAGAAAATTTTAATTGTTTAAATTAACCTCCAAGGAAAAAGGCTTACAGGAAAATGAGACTACAAAATTTTAGTTCTTTTTAAAAGTATGGGTATATTACATTATGGAAAGGACTTTGAATACAGGAAATTTGAACCCTGACTAAAATTTTATGTGCAAAAATGTGAGGCCCTAATTAATCGACCTCAATCAAATCAACCTCAGACTTTGTTGAATGACTGAAACAAATTTCTCATTTGATTACTTTTTAAGGACGTTGTCCTATGTGCCTTTTTGTTTCTTTTTATGCATTTATTTAATACCAAGACCATTTGAAATTAAGTGAAGTACACCAATATAATAGCCTTGCCTATTACTATCCAATCATTTCAAATAAAGACATTGCTGATCAAATCCTATTATGTTCCAGAGATGAGGATAAAACTGACATATTATAGCATGAGAGGTGACTATTCCATCTAAGAATGGAATCAAAATCCAATCATTAAATTAAGACAAGAATTAACCAGGTTGGTATTAACCTGAACAGTTTTTGATGAGGATCCCATATTTTTTGCACTCTTGTGAATAAATTACAGAAAACCTTCACTGGATCACATCAAAATACAAACCATTGGTGCACTTAATCTACCAGAAAAATTGATTATGTCAAGTCAACATTATGTGGGACATCTTCTCCCATGCATCTCTGTAAAAAAAACAGCTATGTTGAAATGGAAACCTTAATCAACATACCATAAGCAGCAAAAATTGACTATTTTAGCAAATCATTCCTTTGATGACTCTACCATCTCTAAAATCAAAGTGGAATGCTTTTATATACTTACTACCGAGAACTTGGTGAAGAACATCAGCTGAATCAACGATAACTTAATACAAAAATGGGATACCAGCCTGTGCGGAAAAATCAAAAATTAATTGAAACCACTTTGGGGAAAGTGGAAACTATTTTATCTTTATTAAACTCTGATACACAAGGACACTATCGGAATTGAATCCATCAAGGTCCGATGGCAAAACTTATCAACACCAAATGGTTCTCTATGTATTCAATTAATGGAAGTGTTATCCCCATGCCAAGAGAACTGAACTTTTTTTATCTGCAAAATCAGATCAACTATTTTTGCTGCAATTTAATTAACAAACTAACTTTACTATGGAAATGGTTAAAAACTTAACTATTACTAAATGCAAGTGCGACATTTCAACATATTACTCTTATGGGTGATGAACCAACTAGAATCAATTACTGATTAAGTACGTCGCATGCGATTCTTCCGAACATTGACAGATTTCAGTAATAAAGCTCGTAAAGCCGAAAGAAGTCAACTGTCATTAAGATCCATTATAAAACGTCATGCCCGGACATTGAGAAATAACTTAGAACATTATGATATTCTAAAAATTATACAACAATTCTTATCAACGTTGGACACTCTTAAAGATCCATAACAAAACATTATTTATGAACATCAGTTTCAAAATGGAAAAATTGTCAGTTTTCCAAGACTTAGAATTGTTGACCTCATAACTACCATTTCAAAAATTACTATTATTACAACAACTACTTCTACTACTACCATTACAACAGGAAAGGTTACAACTACTGATATAGAAGAAGAAACAGAAAGAATACCACTATGATTCACACTGCTGTTCAAACTGAAGTTATAAACGTTAATTCTCCCTCGCCAATGGTAATTCAGGAAGGTTTCAACCTGAAAATGGAATATAGTTATTCTATAACAAGCAGAGATTTAGTTTTCATTTTAGATGTCCCCTAAAGTGTCTTAAAAAGGGAACCTGTTTCAATTATCCTAATACAAAGTCGAATGTTTTAGGTACGAACATGAATCGCATGGTCCTTATATAGATTTTATCAAACAGCAAGTTTAACAAAGAAGGGTTTTTAATGTGAGTTGATTTTTATAAATCTAGACTTTCAAGGACAATTTATATTTATATTTTTAAATTGTTAGGTCAAGAGTGTTGTCCAGACTTTAGGTTCTTATATCAGGCTTTAATCAACTGTTTTATGTTGACCCCCAATGCCCATGTTTCCATTACTTTAAATTAAAAGTTTTCTTTGATAGTATTGTTTTGTAAAATTCTATCACTAATAATTTACGCATACCTTCTATCGCTATTCAGCTTATAGCTGGCTGTCTAGACAGACAGAGTAAAAACCGCAAGGTATTGTAGTCTTCTGGTATACGCATATAATTTTAGTTCACATTGCATCAACATATATACAAATGCGCCACGACAACAATAATACGCTCAAGTACCAGGCATGAAATTAGTTGATGATTTCAGTGTCCCTGAAAAATAATGAAAAACATAAGGTTAGATGATAAAATACAATCTCAATATACGTTAGTTTTTAACCCCAATTTTTTCCATATTCGTTTGTCATCTAAAGTTTTTAATGTTTCAATCAAAACTATTCCCGGGTGTTAAAGATAGTTAAAAGACAATTTACAGAGATTTCTAAAGCGTTTTTGTGACTAATTAAATTACTCTTTGGCTAAGACAATATTTCAGATAATTAAAAAGAGCTGTCGAGCTATCGTTCAAAAGAGGCTATTATATAAGAGCAAGGTAATGAAAAAAAATTTTTTTGCGAATCTCAATGACCAAAAAGTAGAAGTGAAAAGATTACTAATATTTTTGAGGCATTTTTTAACAAATAACAATTCTTATTTTTAACAAATGCATCGGTGGGCATTTTTATAGTTGCTTGTGCTCACAAAATTTTTGAAAACACAAAGTAATAATTCACAGACTTACCACTTGTTTCCATAATACTGCAAACCTTTCTAATCGACGTCTGATCTAGTGACTTTCATACTCCAATATAAGTCAAGCCTAGTCTGTCTTGATTTTCAGCATACAAAACTCTGATCTGTATGAGTTTCCTAGCTGCTCTGCTAACTCACAACTTCAATATAAGATCAAAGATCTTCACTCACTCTCTTTTATAGAAAAATTTAGTTGTCAGGGCAATATAAGGGGATAGGAATGATTTTCAAAGAGGATTACTTGATTCATAAAACGTGTAAGCCAAGGAGGTCGAGTACAAACAAAATTTTGGTGTCCTATGTTTCACCCCCCTTATAGGAAATAAACAAACCTCGCTGGTGGCACCATTTTTCATGTGGCAGTTCACCTCTATTATAGAAGAAAACCGTCACACATTTAGGATATTCCTTACGAGCACTGGATATTGCAGGAACATCCATGGCACGCCCAGGAACGAGACGCAACCTGGGCCCGCCGGTATTAAGGGGTGCATTCGACCTCTAGCTCAGTTTCATCACAATTAATTTGTATTCACTCATGGTTTTATTAGCATAACGTTAAGCATTGCGCATTTTAATACAGCAGGGGATTTAATTCAATAACACACATAACATGAGTTTTGGCGAACGTCAGGGCTGCCGGTCTGTTTATGCGTTTGGTGATGGGTTTTGATTGGTTGAAATTGATCACGTGATAAGGATCTGATCACGCGCTGAACGTATGGGTGTCGCGTCGTCACAGCGTGATCGCGAAATGGCAAATTTTGATTGACAGCTTATTTTCGAAATTATATTAATTTTTATTACGATTTTTATTCAGATTTGGATGGCGATTCTTATTAAAGTTTTTTTAAGGAGTATTGTTACTCTCTCTCTTGAATATACTAATACAACAAATGTGCGAATATAGCAATACCATAAATAATGTTTTTCAATGTTCGTGTTTATCGGAGTTAGTCTAAATTCGTTGAAACTTCTTTTCTTGAAGTATGTTGTTGATATGGAGCATTCTTTGGATACGATGGCAATAGGTTTCATGTTGAGGAGTAAAACGAACTAAACACCTCTCAGTTGCGCAACTGTGCAGTACCACCTGGCCACTTGCGCAATGAAATCTCATTCTCGCGAACTCACAAAAATCCAAATTTAACCGAAAAAAATCATTAACATTTTTTGGCAGAAATAGAACGCTTCTGAGCATGTTGCACAGCCAAGATTCAGCAGAAAAACTGGAAAAAGTGTATAAATATTGGAAAAGCATGACATCAAGAAGCTATTTGATTCAAAAATGTATACATTGTTCGCATTTTGATAAGATTTTAAACTTATTCTAACAACTCACATTGTCTGTAATCCCTTTAAAACTCTGCTAACACAGTCTTAAAATTTTCATGCTTTAGAATTTCCAGGCCTTTCTGGCACACTAAAAGATTGGATAGTGGTTTCGTCTTCATCTGCTTTGGCAGTTGTTTTCTTTCACTTACTAGATCTGCACTAAATGCACATTTCGACATTTTCAAGTTAATACAGCCTAGATGAGATCCCCTTATCCTGATTTCTTTGAAAAACAACTTACACCTTGCAGTACACGTAGAGTTCACTCTGCTAACTAGACCAATAAGCTCAAGCTACAAATTCGCGTTACCCAACCCATACATCAACATACATGTCTATTTCTGGTCAACGGTAGTTGAAATATTTGCTATGCATTGAGCTGCAAATCAGAATGGCTCAAGATTAGAGTACTACAAAACAATTGAAGTCAAAGAACATACCCAGCTTGAACTCGCGCAGTATTACAAACTGTTAACATTTGGCTTCACCGAAAATCTGGAGCCTTGGCTACAGTGCAGGCTAGTTAATCTTGTCTTTACCCGTATTTTACTCATGAAAACCAGCATGAAGAACGTCTCAACGAAAGCCCAGTCTTGAAAGTTCCTCCGCCCTCCAAACTGCCTGAAAAATCTGCAGTCCCCTAACATTAAACAACACTAAATGGCTTGAGAACCTTGTGGATTTGGTTTGAACTGCTACTCACACGCAAAAAGAAGACTGTCCTCCCGCAATCTGAAAACGGCTTCAGACGTTCTGTGCGATAAATCATACGTAACAATAGTCCATTCTCAACGCCATAAAAAGAGAATCCTCATTGTGATTCATCTCAACCCTTTGTGCCGCACCGTATTTCACATATTTTCTGAGGTACACTCATTCTTCTGGAGAATGTTTTGTTAATAACGACATGGCAAAAAACTTGACTTGAACAAAAACAAATATCCTACATATTAGTGTACTTGAAACTCTAACCGGAATGCCGTACCGGCAACGATTCTTTTACCGGAACAGCGTTCCGGCTTACTTTCACCTCTGGGTGCATGATCAGCATTTTTCAAACAAATGCTTGGTGCTTTTCTGTTTTTTTTTTTCAATATTTTGCAAGAGAACTTGGAGGGAAAAAGTAGGCGATAGTTTAGTCTCAAATGAAAATTTGCCACTTCTGTGGAAGTGTTCATCATCACGACATTCAACTGAATTTGTAACTTTCACTTCTGTTGTAGCATTGATAGCCAAGACATAACTAGTTTTTTGTTATCCCTTTTATCAAAACTCCACCAAAATGATAAATTTCTATCAGTTTATATGATTAATGTCAAAGTTGTGTACCATCATGTATATCTTATGTTGAGCGTTGCATTGCAGATTTGAATTTTGTTTCTGTCGAAAAAAACAAGTAATGGCAAAAACAATAAAGCAAAATTAAAACATTTAAGAATTGCAGGCAGAAGTCAGATTGTGGATCAGAAGAACAACACAATTTAAAGATGAAATTTTGTAAAAGTTGTTAGATTCTGCTCCATATAGCAGATACTTCGCATATATACCAAAATATTTTTCTGTGCTACTTAACACCAAAGCAGTGTTTTCCAAACTGTGATCCATGGAAGAATTTCCGATGGGTCACACCTGGTATTATTGAAATTGAGTACGCTTTAAAAGTTGAACCTTTATTCGAAAACGTAGTTAGCTCTTGAGCTACAAAAGTCATAATACATTCTCTTTTAGTTGTTATGTGTTAGACATTGTTGTGGCGAGGAAATTTCTACGTAGCTTACCATGTTGTTGTGCACAACATAGAATTACTGAAGGCATTTTGAGGTAGACAAGCAGCTCTTATCGCCATGAAAACAAAATCTAAATACAGCTTAATCTGTGCATTGTTATGTATTGAGCATTAAATGTCCATGCTTTCAAACAACAAACAGTCTCAGTTATTATTTTGCTCTGTACATGTGCAACATTTGTTGCATCAGAGCAATTGTACAGTCAGTGGGTCACGGACACTCTGTTTATTTATTAATTGGACCGCATGCTTAAAAAGGTTGAGAGTCCTTGCACTAAAGTAACTTGATATATTTTAAAACAAACCTTTTTACTAGTGCATGAATCGATATTTTTATTTGTTGCATTGTGGTTACTGCATATATTCTTTTCTTTGGTACCTTCTTTTCAGGAGGAAACGTGAAAATACATACATTTTGTACCATAACTCTCAATAGTGGCAATGTAGATGGCTAACTCTGTCATGTCTTGTATCTGAATCACGGTATGTTACAGTCATTCACCACGTAGATCTTCTGTCTCCAGTGGGCAACTGCATGTGATTTTTTTTCAATTTTTCCTTATTTTCTATTTGGAACTCATCTTAGTCCTGCTGTTCTGAAGGTCAAAAACCTTAAGCTAGCAAGCAAATGAAAAGCAGACTACCTGAATTGCTGTAGTTATTGCCATAACTTACAAATAAAACATTCACGGTGCTGCCCATTTCACATTCAAACCATGGAACAATTTTAAACTATTTCGCTTCGAAAAATTGTTTTACATGTTTCTCAAACTAGGCCTACTCTCTAAATTTGAGTGTTTGTTATGACCTGCAAAATCTTTTATAGCACAGCCAGCAACCATTGTGTTACAAAACTTTGCAAACATCACTGTTTTTTTTTTGCAAAATCGTAGAACCAACGTCAGACGCGTTGCACAGTTTCGTGACAACCACCGTGTTAGTGGCAAAATTGTAGAGCCGGTAATGCTGTGGTTGCAAACTTTGGCAAGAAATATTGCTCTCGTTGCAAAAACTGCCAATGTGTACCTTGCATCTTGACTTAGTGTTTTGCTTCACCACGTTGATTCGATTGTCATGGAAGATCGTCAACAATGTACAAAATCTTTCTGTTGCATGATTTTTAAACAACATTGTTGTTTTGATTCCTGTTTCGAAATCGTGGTAATTATACTGCAATGAAAATCAAACACCTTAAACCAGAAAATAAAGTGGAAACTGCCGAAATTGTAATTACTTTACCGCCGGATGAAATGGCTTCGCGGGCTTCAAGGTGGAGACTATTGTTTTAAACAAATATTGGCGTTGAACATGAGCACGCTCTAAGTTGTATGTTCAAGAAGTGATGAAAGCGCAATTTTTTTCTGATAAAAGTTTGGACACCTCTATTTTACACCAACGCAGCATGTGGCCTCTGGACAGATACGTTTTGCAAAGTCCTGAGTTGATTAAATTGTCTTCTTCGCCAAATTCCCATCCGTGAAAAATACAACCCATTATAACATATCACGGTCTCGGATGTCGTCACATAATCACGTTTGGATCTTATTGAAAAAGTTTGGACACCAGTGTTCAACACCAATGCGGCACATTTTCTCTGAGCGGAAACCGCTTTTTAGAGTCCTGTGTTTGTTGGACTATCTGCAGCATTTCCATCCCCGAGGAGTGAGGAATCCAATCTATTTCTAATTTATCACGTTTTTTTACTTTTCGTGGAACATGATTAAAGTAAAAGGTGAAAGTCTGATAAATTCATTTGTAATTTTGGCAACATTTACACCTACTTATTTTGTAAAAAATCTGTCTATGGTTAGGAATTGCATTTGGAATGATTTTGCGACAGCACAAACACAAAAGTAAAGCATCGTTTATGAAGGGTGAATTTCAAATTACTTTTTATGGATACTTACAATATATTTTTTGTGTTAGGAGTTTTTGCATAACATATCAAATTTTTCAGCACAATATTCATTGCAGTAGTACTAACTTGAAATCCAAGCAAAACAAAATTTACAAAAAATAATTAATTTCTTATCAGATTCAAATGCCTAAGCTTGTTTGTTGGCTTGGTCTAGATGTGTGAAAACTTTCCTGATGATTATTTCAAAGGTCTTTGTAATACAAATCTGAAACGTTCCCTTCGTTTGAATTGTTTTAATATGATTTTCAAAAGACAGAACGTTTCATTTCAAATATTTTTGAATTTTTTGCAATTCGCACGCACCGTCAAGTAACCAAACCTTACAGTTAACGTAGTTGCTTCTGTTTTTTTTCGAATCTTGCAGCTATTACTGGATAAGAATGAATATGCAGTCTTAGTAGAACTACGAATGCAGTTTTAGTAAAAAGATTGCATTGTCAAATCTAAAAGAAAACGAGACAGTTAACCTGAAAGATCAGTTTTAAAAGCCCGAAATCCTAGACAATTTTGACATATTCTCTGTGCACGCTAAAACATTCCAGTGTAATAAATGTTTTGACACGGTCCAGGTAATGGCGAACCGAAACTCGCAATCGTTTTCAGAAGGTTGCAGCTGTTATATTTAAATCAGTGCACTTATCACGCTATCCGTTTCCGCGCAAAGCAGAGAGTTGTTTTGTGAGTGCAAATGCTCTCAAACTATTTATTCAAAATTCAACCGAGCTTCAGCATCTCTTGAAACTGTTGTAGCTTCTGACAGAGCGTTGCCCTCTGTCGAAAGTCACTTAGCAACATAGCCAGACTGCCTGGCATCTTAACCCGCAGGCTTCAGCTGTCACCTACTATGGAGAGATCAATAGGTTGGTAGATAGTGTCTAAAAACACATTAATCGAATAATTTTGGTATTAACATGTGTATTAAGTTTGAGGTGTTTTCAAAATCGTTGCTCTGTTTATATACATTTCGAGCTGCCAGCGGGTGCTTTCGGTTGACGTTCTCATACCTTTGTTCCTTCTATTGACGTACTTTCTATTGACGTTCATGAAGACTAGTTTCAATTCACATACTTTCCATAATCCCTGCTCATAAGTTGGAAAACGTTTGCATGTCTTAAATAGTGTGCACATTCTCTCACCTGATGTCATTTCACTGAGCATCGTCGCAGTGAACCTTCCACTGAGTGGAGCACAAATGGTTGAAACCAAAACTGCTGGTTTCATGGAGGTCGTTGAGTTATTGTGAGTTGCTATATTGGGTCGCGGTACAAAAATAGTTGCAAACTACTGCATTAGACCGATTTATATAATTCATGGGGGGAAGGGGGAGGCTGCACAAGACCAGGGGTCAATTAGGCTGCAGACCTCCCTAGGGTGAAGCTACTCATGAGGTAAAAGGAAAAGTTTATATCAGTAAGTAAAAGTATGTTGCCCTGACTATAAGGCTTGATATGCGCAATGCAGTTATACGGTTTACGCAAGACAAATGCGTTGCAGGCAAATTCAAACCACCAGAAGCATTTGGTTTGACGTTGCCACAAGAAACGATTTGTGTTTTCACATATTTTGAAATACAAGTGATAGCTCAAGAGGAAATGCGACAACTCTTATCGACTAGTTCAGCACTGCAATGGTGTCGTAGAATTCAGGCGGGTTGAGAAAAATGCGTCCAGCCACGTGTTTGAAAAGTGAACATTAACCGATGTGATGAATCATGCATGGCAAACGAAAATTCGTTTAATGCACGGTAGACACATGATTCACTTTCCGCATCCCACTATTTTACACAAAAGTGTGATGACAGCTATCATAATGAACACACCAAAAACCAAACGGAGTAAGACATAGCAACGATACCTCAAAATTTGACCATTTTCTTAGTAGCATCGTTTGAAAGATCCATTCAGTGCACTTTGTTATTGCAGATCAGTGAAAAGAATACCAAAAATCTTTCTGGTGCCCGAGTACCACATTTCTGTTATCTTCCGCTGTAGGGGTCAAACACGATTTATTTTTTGTTTCTATGGCATTTTTGACCAGATTTCTATTTCACTGTATTAAAAGTTTAGCACCAGAGATTGAACTTGCTTTTGGTAAAGCAATATGCCGGATTGTAGTTGATGTTGCATTATGTGGATGAACATCTGTAATGAGTTTCAAGTAATTGGAAAACGTAGCGGGTAGCTGAGAGTTAGTGCATTTGTACATGAATTTTCTCACTCCAAGACTGTAAATATTTTTCAGTTGGAAAATCTGTGTGTTTTATGAAAGTTACTAAATTCACGAATCATAGGTTCAAATGTGTTCAAAAATTTCATGGCTCGATTTAAAACAACCGATTTTGCCTGCACCTGACATGTAGCTGCTCTTCCCCAGGCAATAATGCCACATTGTACTTGTGAGTTTGTTTTTCTCCTGAAACCATTTCGTAAATGAATCTTTTTAAACTATTGCAATTGATTTCATATCACTGTTTGGAGTACGCTACATTTCCCACTATTTCTGCATCACTTGACATATTATCTTCGAAACAACAGAACGGTTTATTTTTTTCTTTTTGCATTACTCTAAAAAGGGGTCTTCAAACTACGGCCTGCAGGACAAATCCGGCACGCGAAGCCATTTCATCTGGGCGCATAGACATTTTGCAAATAATGAAGAAATGATATACTTACGAAAAATTTGTTGATTTGTTAGAATACATATCCCGAAGTAATCACATCACGTAAGATGTT
>Ga0210059_1013911_pt1 | contig 11956 bp, 8 predicted proteins | sample Ectturendosymbi2_FD_188042 | JGI IMG/M metagenome (GOLD analysis project Ga0210059, IMG submission 188042) | Ecteinascidia turbinata endosymbiont from Florida, USA - Sample 2 (SPAdes) (version 2) | ecosystem: Host-associated > Tunicates > Ascidians > Unclassified | place: Key West, Florida... | reverse complement strand
CTTGATCTTGAAATTGTTATCTCTGTCCTCAAACATATAAGGACATATGAAGAAACAACGGTCAATAAAAGCTAAAGCATTCGTTATCGGAACACAGAAAAAATTATGTCAGATTACTTTATTTATGGCAGCGGGAGGACCGGGGCGTCCGATTATGATGGTTACTCCATTAGGGATCCAGAAACAAAAGAAGACTGTCACGGTAACAGTGAGGGTCTTCAGCACAGCCATTTCTTTCTGAATCGACCGCTGCTCCATTGAACTTCTCAGTGACTGGGTGCTCTGCCTGCGTAACTTCTTCCCGCGTAAGCTAACAGACCTGAAATGTGGGATAACATTTAAAATGCTGCTAAAGTTGCTGTGAAGCTGAAACTAGGTGTAATCAGTTTAATCCATAGTTGAACGACATCCAATTTTAAAAAAACGTTTGGTTACTTTTTGAAAAGCAACGGTCATTTATTTTATAAGAGGTTTCTAATCACTATGAGTAAATTTTATAAAGTTGTAATACGTGTCAGTTTTTTTGTGCTCTGAGACGATGATCGGGTTTCAGAAATACTGCTGTAACATGTGATTCTTAGCTTTTGAAAGGCACTGGGGGTAAAAAAAGCTGGCTTACTTGTACAATAACCAATACAAGATACTAATCGCTGCTGCTGGAACAAATATTCCAAAAGTCATCAGAACATAATTGTACGCCGTGGAGTTGTCAACGTTCCAAACACAAATCATAGCTCTTTTGTCGTATCTGAGAAAACGTAGGGAAGCACTTGGAGATAAATTGCAAAAGAATGGATTAAGATAAGCATGTGCAATGGAGGCAACTGAACGTATCACCTTTTATACAAATTAGACATAAATTACCTACCGATTGTTACTTTTTTTTCTGGATCTGATTACCATACACACAACATGTCGACACTTTCAGCTTCTCCTTCCTTCACCTCACTACAACTTACCTAAGGCCTATCTCGGGCCACAGAACAGGAACCACTAACAGATTTGACCACAGCCAAGTGATGAGAACCATCAGCCGAACATTGCGCTTGGAAAATACATCTGGGTACGTTGCGTGACGTGCTATAGCCCAGTACCTGGAGTGACAAGACGTTAATGATACTTTGTCAATTATAGATAATGTAAAACAAAATATATTTAAATTACTGTAAGATATAATTTCGACTTTTTACGAGTGTTACAAGACACACAAAAAATCTTGACGAATGCAATTTTTTTTGAAAATAAAACGTATTCAAAACGTTGGACTGTGTTATTTCACTAAACTGTAGACAAGAGAAAAATAATCCTACTTATTTACCATAACAAACGCAAAACAATATGTGATGATAGGTTGTATAAAAAACGTAGTTAGGACTCTGTTTAACCGCTTTTGGCAAAAATAACCAAGAGATATCTGAGAAGGTATTGCTGAAGTGCACTAATTTCATATTTTCTCTAGACCCTTTGCAAGAAGCTATTCTCATGCGATGCAGTATACCAGCTAGAACGTTTTTAAAGTTTTCGTAAAGAAGCTTAAAAAAACATGTCCATGAAATCACTTTCTGTCTTTGGTAAAAATGTGTATTACTTTGAAATCACTTAGAACGCGCAATATTCGCGAGGAAAGCCTGTTTTTCCATTTCTCTTCTGCTATTTCCTCTTGGAAGCAAGAAAGCATGTCGCAAACGAAACAGAAAACTAATACCGAACGCATAGGATCGTTAGTCTTCATTTTTTTCGTTTCCAGGCACATTTTTAATTGCGGATTGGAACGAAAGTAAAATTCGAGTTTTATTAACCATCCTCAAATTCGTCCCTCAAAACTTTACGTAAAAACCAATAATGTTATCAAAACTACTTTTGTTCATTCATTGATGGAAGCTAACCGCAAAAACGTACTGGACAGTTTTTGCGCATTCTAAACCTTTTGCGCTGCGAGAATAGCCATAGACCCTGGTGTAAGGCAATGTGTGAATCTTATGAAGACTGGACAGGCATTACCTGTTGGCTGCTATGAAAGCGAGGTTGATCAGCGAACATGATGCTGAGGCCGTCACAAGGTAACCGACAAACATGCAGAAACTATGAGGCAAGGCACTGTCACCGACAAAAACATTGGCTGCGTACGTAGGAAGGCATATTCCAGTGATCTGTTGACGCAAATAGAAAAACCATGTGAACATACTTCTCGCTGCTTTACTTTCCCCGGCAGAGAGTTTTCCACAGCTAGCGATAATGTCTCATATGTGTAATGAACTTTGCATCGTTCGAAATTCAATTTTGTGGAGAAACGTGATTATTAACCATTCGTAAACAAGCATGAAACATTCCGATGCATGTTTGCAGAAACGTTTGTGAAAATGAAGCATTTCTGCTGATTTAATGTCGAATAATGCGTTTCATGACTCCACTAAATTTAGATGTTTTATGAAACTTATTGTTATTTACCCAAACAATCACTGAAGATAGTTGAAAGCTTTAAGGTTTGCTGTAAGCTTTCGAGGAATCTGGCGATTTGGCTCTTCTTTCATGATTTTGTGATGATTCAAACTTGCACATATGTATGTTTGAGTGTAAGTACTCTCCACAATGGGGGTAAGCAAGGAATCGAACAGCTATGTAGATTTTACGTTGAATTATGCATCTTCAGCCGTTATTCAAATAAATATTGTGTGAGGATACGTAATTTTACGTGAAATCGATTTCCTATTGAAAATTTGCTGATCGATTCGTTGCTTATCTTCATTGTGGAGAGTACTTTTTTGAATTACTGGAGATATAAGAACTTACAGCCAAAATTTGCAGACCATAATAGCTTATTCTGAAAAATACTATATCTAGATTGTTTACCAAACGTTAACAAAACGTTGTTGTGACAATGCTAGAAAAAATGAGTTTTGGAAAGTATAGGATGTGTCCACTTTGTTAAGATTAAGATGTGACTTTTTTCTGAATTTCAATCATTGTTAAGAATAGTATTCCTTACTGAAACATTTATGTGTTTGTGATCCAGTAAAAATTTTGACTTTCTCTTTGAATGAAAGTGTAAAGCTTTTTTCTTTCTGAAACAATAGAAGAAATCGTTCCATCAGTGCTTGCCGCTGTTGGAAGCTTTGCCACATCAAATTTATGTTTTAGTGGCAGAAGCTCGAAACCACAATTTCATGGTTATATCTTTGTGTAGACAAATAAGTTCAGTAAAATTTCAAACTGCTCATGTTTCCTTTTCTGCGGCGAAATGAATGATTTCATTATCATTTCATTCTGCCACGAGAAACAATAACTCATCGTAATGTCATAAGGTGAAAAATTGGATGAATCTATCTTTAGCATTACTTTGCTCATTCAAAATTAAATGATGACGTTCTGTTTTTTCGAAGACGAACAGTCGGTAAATATCGTAAGAGATAGATGGAACTTTGTGCCATCGTTGATCCAAAAGTGGCGCAGGTAGAATGAGGATGAAGAGGCCATAGCCCTCCCCGAAACAAACTTGCTAACATTGTACTGGTGCTTATATCAATTTTCAACTGTTAGAAAATAAACGGAAGGAACAGTCGGACTCAATATAACGTCAGTGACTTACGACCTCTTTGACTGGCCCCACCCGAACAAAATTCTTCGCTGCGCTACTGTCGTTGAAGTTGTATTGAAAATCCACGTGTCCACCGCGGTAACTCACCAGCAAATCCGCAAAAGCAAGATTGATAAGAAACATATTCCCATATTCGTGTTGGCGATGCAAATAAATGATTGATGTGATCACCAACAAGTTGCCAAAAGTGCCTGTAACAGCGACCATGATTAGGACAACGATTTCGATCATTTGCTGCGCTCCGAATTGGCCACACCAGGGGTTGTCGGTTAAATCGCAGTGAGATGGTGACGTCAATGTGCTGTTCAGTGTCTGAGTTGATGTGAAAACGAGGGTGCTTGCTTCCATAGTTGATCAAATCCAGTGAATGTTTTTAGTCTTATACGAAGATATTGACACAAATGTAAAAACTTGTTACTCGATTGCTCCTCCAAGATGCAAGTTGGGCTTCCTTTGTAAGGAAAGCAGAAGGTCTCAAGAAGTTTAAGGTTCACATTTCTATGTTCAGCTGCAGCAAAACAGAAAATATAACTTTACTTGTTTTTGCCAATGTTTTCAAAAAAACACCTTTGATGACCGATCTTCAGGCGGATGTAGTTACCAAACTGCTGAAGCGTTGGCTGAATTTAAACAACATGGCAAGTGGTTAGCACATCCATGTCCTTGATCTATGTAATATTTTTACAACATATTCGAACCAAGCAAAAAGGAATTTTTCAAAAGTATTGGTAACAAGAAAGCTGTTTTGTTTTGTTTATTCACATAAAACACACTTTTAATCTCTATGTGAATAAGAACTGGTGATGCCTATCTAGTAGGCAAAATAATTACTTTGTAAGGTATTAGTGTCTGGTTCGCTGCTGGGAAAGGATTCTGTTGATGAACACCTTCAAATTAAAATCTCATTTATTTCGTACATTTATTTACTCCATATCGGGTGGCTGCAATTTCTCTTGTGCTCATCAATTAAAGCAGTGGTCTTCAACTTTTTCTTGCAATCGTCCCCCTGCGGGAACTTTTTTAAAAATCGCCTCTTGCGTATAATTTTTGCGTTATCTCAAAATATTATTTTGTTTTGAAATTAGTTTCGCTGCTAATGAAATATAAACGGGCAATCTAGTTAGCACAAAACAAAACGAACAAACAAAACGTATGCAAATGCATTTGTAGAATAAATGATATTCATTTAAAAAAAAACAGCTGGTTCCAACTAATGCGAACCGTGCGATGGTGTTTATCTGCAAAACCTTTTCAAAGCAGTTTGCAAGTTGGTCGGCTTAAATCTTACGGCATCCACCGGTCTTGTTCATGTCAAGATGATTGCGGTATTTATTACGCGCGTGCAGCACTTGTCAGAAACCTTTCCCAGTAGAATATGTCGTGGGAAATGCCGGTAATAATAGCTATGCTTTTCACCAAAGTTCTGGAAAACGCCAACTGCACTTGATCCAAAAATTTCAACTATGCGTGTGTATGAAATATAGCACGGGCTTCATCGTCGCTTTGCATGTCGATCAGACGTTCCTGAATGGTGGTCGCATTCGCTCGTCGTCGTGCGTATGATTAAACTGTAAGATCATTTTTTTTAGCCAGGCGTACAGAGCCGGTAGCAGTGACGCAAGATCTGCATTTTCTCCAGGCACCCAGAAAGAGCCACAACGTCACTTATGATATGTTTCGCGGTTTGAGCTTCTCCAGAACCGCATGAACACCAAGGATCCGGTGCCATCTTCCATCGGTGTAGTGATTCCCGGAAACGTCCGACTCGCCTTCTGAGGTGGTTCAGTTTACACCACGCAGAGCGGCAAAGTCCAACGTCGGGGTTTCCCACTTTGGTTGGTGGAAGGGAATGAGGTGGGGACCCTGACTTTTTCCACTGCTCGAGCCACTGATTTTGAGTCCACTGTGCGATAGATTCTTGGGCCGCAAAGGACTCCATCAGTTCAAACGGCGATTGTGCAAACGACCTTCGCAATTTGAGACGAGGTCTTGTTTTCAGGCATACTAAGTTATTATTAAAATGTTCCGTCAGCGCGTACTTCAAGGCGAGTCGGAGAGTAGAATTTCGTCGGACTGAGGCTGGGGCAATGTCTGCAAGGATTGCGTCGGTGTTGGATTTAAGCACCCAGTAATTGTTCGTAAAGCAGAATTTATGGCCACATCAACCTCCTTCGTACTCCTGGTTCTTGACCATGCTGGAGAGCAGTATTCAGCAGTTGGTATACAAGAACTAGGCCGCTGGTCCTGAGCGTGCTCACGGAGGCACCCTACCCTTTCGCTTATGCTAGTTAGCTGGCAAAAAGGTATTTCACCCCGTAACTTTGTACGCAATCTTATCTTTCGGTGTGATCTCCACAAACAACAGAATCACGTCACAGCAAGCTTCAAACATCAGGTGGCGAAAAGGGTTTTTTGGACTCCTTAGTAAGATGGGGTATTTGGGCTTACTCGCTGGTCTTAGTTACTCTTTTCCTAGCCTACTGTTCTGTTATACTCTGTCATAAGCCAGATGAACACAGTGCAGCTATATCCACAGTAAAGCAAAACACTCGAACTAACTGAAAAACATGACAAGCACGTGTTACAATTTACGGCTAACTGTTACTAATTTTTCTAGCTAGTATTGCTACGTAAATCGTCTCGCAACATTCATATTTCCAGTATTTTTACAACAAAGAACACACTTCAGAAAGCCTACATTGTTTCACTCAGGTACTAACCAAATATTATGAAACACGTGATACAGGACGGTCATATTTCTTTGCCAACAAAACAATGGTTTGGCAGTGTTCTACCGAAGGCCATGGAGACTTGCTTAGACTTGACTTGTTTCAAGGCAATTTTGCTAATAATAACACAATACGGTTGGAGGGATTTATGACAGTGAACGACGAAAATTCGCTGGGCCAAACTTGACCGCCACTCTCTATTTAATATTCGCCATCGCCGCTAAAGTCGATGCGATGCAATGATATAGCAGTTTAATGATTTTTGGACCATTTTTACTATCTTTAATAAAGCTGAAGTTTTCCTCTTGAAAGATGGAGTTTGACCGACTGGGTATTTTCCGATAGCTATATCAGCACTGGTTGCTTTCAATCAAAATCAGTATAATTCATTAATTAACGCATACTGTAGGATAAACGTCCAAAACCCCGCGGGCTGATCTATACAGGCTGGCAAATTTAATTGTTTGATTTCCTTTTCGTGACGTTGATCATGCAACGATTGGGTTAACCAACCTAACAAACTACTCAGTGTAACACTTTCTCTACACTTTTATCTTAATTTGAACATTAGTCTCAACAACATACTTGCACATTCATAATCTTTGTGAGAACCGCACTGCTTGACTCCCAATCAGTGACAATCTCAGTGCTCTCGGATAGTTGGTACAGTGAAGCGTTACACAGAACGATGGTGGATTGATTGGTACGTGGCCACTAGGTATGCTTTTGTGTCACGAACCTTGGAGTCGAAAGTGCATCAATTGCTTTGATTCCAAAGTAACAAATACAGTTTTTTTGGAATCAATTCAAAATTTTAGTATGTTCAAACTGCAGAAATCGCCCACCTGGAAACTGAAATCGCCTCCCAGATCTCCTAAATCGCCCACGTTGAAGACCACTGACTCAAAATGTCTATCTGTCAAATCATGTCACACATACTTTACAAAGGTTACGTTACTTGGCACAACAGCACTTAAAGTTTAATATTGCAGTGCACGTTCTAATTCTATAAAATCATTTCTGTGTTTTTGTATCTTGATATTCAGCTTATCTGGTTTGCAAAGCAGAAGTTAATGAATAACTCGTGTATGTTACCAAGAGGTTCGACGGTTCAGTTAGGTTTTGAGAATATTTTGCGGTATTTACGCCATAGTTTCTCACTGTCAATCTCATCAGAGCTTGCACGTTGAATTTTTTCTCTTTTATGTTTTCTTTGATATGCTAAAATTATTCATGTCCAGACATTTCAAAAGGTTTCCAACTGCGGCTGCGCTCTCTGTTGATATACGATTTTCTAAATCCTAACTGCGCCACTGGGTGCAGACTGCGTTTCAGAAAAACTTTACACTTTCATTTGAAGACGACGCAGATGGAGTGAATAACTGAATGCATTTGACGGTCAGTCGAGTAATTGTCTGACATTACGAAGAGAAATTGTAATTATATTTGACGTTTAACAGTGAGTGACGTCTGGTCGAACTGCATTTCAGAGAAGAGGTTGGAAACGTGGGCTCGTGAATATACATTGGGCTGCTTTCTGCAAAGTGCAGATGCTCTCAATGCAATCGCCTTTTGCAGAAAGGCTGTGTTGCTAGTAGTGGTTCAGGGTTGACAACACAATTAACAAGTTTGTAGAGGAATTTCTTTTGTGCTTTACTTTCAGACATATCCAACTCTGTTTTTTTTAGGATCTTGGCCAACAAGGACGTAGACAGTTCAGTTTTGTTGTAATCGCTTTTTTCTACTCTTCAGGGAGTGCCATGAGTGGTCTGCGGCGCGATTTCCACTTGTTTAGGTCTTTGGCCACTTGGCTAGTTTCCCAGTGAATGCTGTATGTGGTGGTGAGTGAATAACAACTGAGCGCGTGAACTGTTTACTTCAACCCATCCATCAACGCCGTGCACGAGGCTGGACAGGCTGCAAGCACCGTACATCCAGTCTTCGATATGACCCGAGCGGTGATAAATGAATGATTGCAAGGACAAATAATAAACAATGGCAAAAACAATCATTTGCAGAGCAAAAAAAGCAAACACAGCAATAGGACTTGTGACAAATGTCAAGAAAAAATAGACAAGCAGCTTTGTTTCATTTTGCAGCAAAAGAAGCAATTTGAAGTAACGGTGTTTTTATTTATGTGTGATGAATGTCCTTAGATTCGAAAGACGTAATTACCCGGTCAGGTAAAGCCAGATGCAAAGCCACATTGAGATGATGGCTGGCCATTGTTTCAACGAATCACGTTTCAGGTAATGTTTTTCGAAAAGGTCAGCTCAGCAGGAATCATTTTTTTCTGTCATGCTTTAGTGCGAACGTCCCTCAAACGTTTTTACTATCATTCTCAGTTGATTTTCTGTATTTTTACAAAAGAAGACAACTCACTGTTCAGCCCAAATATCCACTCTACTTGCTGCAGTTTGCAATGGTACTCAATGCAGACAAGCCCGCTTCCTGACAGAGGTTCATCACATTTTGACACTGCAGGTAACGTGCAATTAAACGAAAATGCAAATATTGCTGTCGTGGATTTTTGTAGAGTGCAAGAAAGTCCATCAGAGATTTTTCTGAAAGCTTAGAGTAGTTTTTTTGGAAAGAACGTTTCACCATGAAATTTCGTTACTTGGTTAAAAATTACCATTTAATTCCAAGATTAGTTTCAAATGATTTCAGCATCAAGACACCACAAGGGCGACACAGTCGAATCTGTTCGTAAATTGTTTTGCAAGGAAATCCATTTCGCGTCAGTGACGCTTTCTTCAGTCCAGAAAGCAAAAGCTTGCAAGTGGAATAACGATAAAGACTGAAGTGTGTTTTTATGGAATTTAGATTTTTTTAAGACATTTCCTCTATATTGCCAAGGCCTATAAGGGAAATTGAGGCACTCCTCAATTTGCATTTTAGAGGTTTATATGCTGCAAAACACAAAATGTGTGGATTACGCTAACAATAACAAAAGATGGAGATTTGGAATGTTCATTACTCAACACTTCAACGGCATCTACTTCAGAGGCAAATCATTTTGAAACTTAAAAATATATATTTTCAGATGAGAAGTTTTGATCTTAAAATTATCCAATGATTAAAATCATTAGCGGTTTCTGCAATTATGTAAAGTATTTGCGAGAGCATATGATAGCAATGAGCGAAAAACTGGTGCGAATACCAAAACTGCTGATGCAGTTTTAGTTTGGTGGCAAATAGCATTAGCAAGCAACTAGCTTGTTTTTGTAAATGTGTGTTTTTTTTATTTACCGATGCTGTTACCTTTGTAGTGATGAGATACTGGTGGTAGTCAAAAGTGACAAAAAAGGAAAAACATGAGTATTTTAGTTTTGGAAAGTTGAAGATAATTCAAGAAGCTTTATAAATTTCTTTTCTAGATGATAAACTTTCAAACTTATAAATAAAAGTATGTACTTTTCACGATGGGTGTAAGCAAGGAATCTCTCAGCAAAATTTTAATAGGAAATCGATTTCACGTAAAATTACGCATCCTCAGTCCTTATTCAATTTTTAGTTGGAGAAATGTTTCAGCCATTAGCATCAACTAGTTAGATGTTTCAGTCATTTATTTATTTGAGTAAACGTTTTTTTAATTTTTGAGTAAAACACGTATTTCATGAGTCAGTTTCTTTTGTCGCCACTAGTTTTCTTGACGTCAGTCAGTTTGTTAAAATGTTATGATTTTTGAGGTTGTATTACGAAATTTTGATTGTAGGCTTGAGTTTGTTCATTTCTGCTGTTACTTCAGCCTTTCAACTTTTCACCTGTAAGCTTTGCTTGCAATTTTCAGGACTGAGGATGCGTAATTTTACGTGAAATCGATTTCCTATTAAAAATTTGCTAATAGATTCCTTGCTTACACCCATCGTTGAAAGTACATACTTGAATAGAGATATGTGCAAGTTTGAATAATCGCAAAAAGACGAAAACAGATGGCAGTCGACTGATTCCTCGAAAGCATATAGAAACACTAGTGCTTATAAATACATTCTCATTTTCCCTATTTTAGTGAAAACATCATTGCCGGGTTATGAATTTGCTTTAGGGCATCACAAAAAGATTGTTCTTCAATTTGCCCTGAATTGACAACCACCATCAGTGTTTTGGTAACATGCTTTTGAGCATTTTTGCTTTTAAACTATGACATTTGATTCTCAATCTTTACCAGTTTTAGCTGAAAGTAAAACCAAACAAAAAATGTTGTTGATATAAGTGCATGATGAAAAGGTTTTCCGCAATTACGCAATCGACGCTCACTGAACTTGAGTTAGTAACATTTTTTACGAAAAGTTCCTAAAAGGGGCTCGGACTTGGTCGGACTTACACTTGACGAGACCCAAAGAGGAAATTTTGCGAAAAAAATGGCACTAACACTAGCTTACTGTCGTCCATCGACCACACACAGCAATTTTATAATCAAAACAGCCATAAGTTTGACCTGAAACCATCTTGCTTCAAACGACGCCAAGGTATTTATGCCTAGCAGTAGCCTGGCATTTGTCAAGATTACTCAAACAGAGCACCAGATTTTTGGTCAGACATGATATCATGCTTTCATCACTGTCGACACACTTCAACGCTCTGTATGCATGACTACTATAGTTGATTGGTTGCTATGGTTGGCTGTGCAGATATAGCTAAACGTGTGCAGATTTAGCTGAATGTGTACAGATTTAGTTAAATGTGCCCAGTTTAGCTAAATATACGCCGGTTTAGCTAAATCGGGGCGGCTTTACCAAAAAGTGTTGGATTTGACCAAATCAGCGCCGTTACATCTGCGCAAATTTAGCTAAACACGTGCAGATTCAGGTAAATCTGTCTGATTTAGATTGTTTGTGCTACATCTGTCGGATATAATCTTTTTATGAACGGCGCCGCATATTTTTGTGCATTCTTGATGCGCGATTTCAGAAAATTTATAGAAGACAGGACAGCCTGACAAGCTCCATCAGCGAAAAATTGGTCGTCGTTTCCGGTCGTTCCTGTGGACGCTAAATGCTTCGGTTGTTTGCCGTTTTTTCTATCTATGCAGAACCGTTTTACGTAACGATGGTCTGACTTCATATTCAACTGTATTGAACAGTTTGTTGATTACCTGAAGGTAATCCACCAAAGCAATCAAACTTAGAGCGCTACTGGTGGCTTACAAAAGGAAGAAGTGTTGAGAGCCTTTTATAACGCCTTGCCTCCGCTTGGCAACCTTAGTAAATAAGGTCGTTTTGTTTGTAGACTGACCTGTGCTCCTGCAACAATTAGGTTGACCCCTTGACTGATAGGGATCTCCTTGGAATTGACAGCTACACGGCGTTCCCCACAACCTTGAAGTTTCCTACAACCTGACAGGTTGCACGCGAAAATACTGAAACATGAGTTGAGATGAGGTTAACGTATATGTGCCTGAAAACCGTTACAAGTCATTTTGGACAAAAATCTGCCACATTTTTGCGGCGATCCGGAAACATCTATACGTTGTCACCAGTAGTGAAGGGTTACTTCAAATTTGAACAATCAACCTGAAGTTTCTTATGTTTACTGTGAATGCACAGCGAAAAAATATTTCCAAATTCAACTGAATCAAGCAATTCTTCAAGTCTGATTCCTTCCTGCTTTGTTTATTATCTGATGGCAA
>Ga0210059_1013910_pt1 | contig 11957 bp, 6 predicted proteins | sample Ectturendosymbi2_FD_188042 | JGI IMG/M metagenome (GOLD analysis project Ga0210059, IMG submission 188042) | Ecteinascidia turbinata endosymbiont from Florida, USA - Sample 2 (SPAdes) (version 2) | ecosystem: Host-associated > Tunicates > Ascidians > Unclassified | place: Key West, Florida... | reverse complement strand
ACATGAAACACCATAATTAGTGGAATTTTTTTCAAATTTGAATGTCAAGCCCCCCTGCACTAACGCAAAGCTCCCCCCGCACAAATGTAAAGCCCCCCTATTGACGACTGTCTGGCGACGGTTCTGGTCCCAACAGGGGAGGAATTTCCACTTTATAGTTACCTATTCAATGTAAATGTTATGCTTCTTTTTTCAATTGACGTTGGATCTTTCAATCAGTTATATCACTTCATACGTGTAACTCATTTAGTGCATTTTTGTTGACAAATTTAATGCCATCATTTGACTACGAATAATTTTTGTCCCACTTTTATTAATCAAGTTATTGTTGTCAATAAGGACCATTGTTCCAATTGTAGTGAATAGTTAATACTAGCCTACGAACCCGAATAGGGGAGGAATGAAAGTCCCATAGGGGAGGAATGAAAAGTTCCAAAATGAGCAAAGGGAGGAAGGTATCAAAAAAGCTTGGGAACCACTGATCTAAGCGCTTATGGTCACTAACCGCTAGTAAAAACAAGGTGCACCACTTTTCGCAACTGTTTCCGGCACACCAGTATACTGTATCCGACATAATGGTGATGTAAACTTAATTTCAAGACCATCGCAAAAATTTATATCCGATATCTCTGCTGTGCTGCAGAAACTGTATACCTTACCTTTGTCTGCAGCCTGAGCCATAGTCTTAAATGAACATCGTAGATTTTTGTTTTTGTACAGTTTTAAACTAAATGCGTTAATATGTCGGTGATATACATTTTATATGCCTTGAAGCTCAAACTTTGGCTAAGAAGCAATCCAGTTTCGAAGCCTTTTTTATAACGCAATGAAGCGATAGACACTGTTTAGCAACAATAGCATTCATTCTATTTCTATATATCTATTTGCGACCATTAAACATATACTATGTCTGTGACGGTTCAAGCACAATTACGCGGAGCGTTAACGATTTCATCAGTGATTTCACATTCCTTGCCGGAGAGTCAAAAAGCGTTTTTTTCAAGTAGGCCTAATCAGTGACGATTCTAAGGAGGGGCCTGTGTGGGCCACGCCCACCCCCAGATTTTTGACTGGCCCCAGCTTGGCCCCCACAGTTGTGTGCTTAATTTCACGTTAAGTTCGTTTGATTGACATGTACAGCAGATAACTTTCAGTCAGCAATATTTTAAACGAAAATTTAGAAGCCCTCTTGCCTGCATTCAATATTTCCCAAATGCATGATAAGCTGTGTTGTTCTTGACGACCGGGTAATGGGAGTTGTTGATGACGACACATACCAGTGGTTGCTCGGATCCTGCGTGAAATTTAGTCAGACCGCGGTCGTGGTGGTGAAAGATTAAGTTCGAAGCTAAGAAACAGTGGAAGAAATGGGAAGATTCATCTGCCGTGCATTTCAGTGTTAGATAGCACTGTCGTGCGTTCTGCTGCCTTGTGTGACTTCGAAGCATGCATGTTTTGCTATTTCAAATATAACAACCAGTTTTTGGATCATGAAAACTGCGGATAGAGTCGTTTACAAAACAAACACATTTGTCAGAACAAGTCCTCGCAATTTTTCCTCCAACAGTACGAATATTTGTGCAAACAGTGAACTTCCCTCTATTCATCAGTCATAAATGACTCTGCTGGTAAAAAGTCTCTTCTCCTGTCCTCTTTTCTAATAGCACATGTGCTGATAGAAAAAAAAAACATTTTGCGAAGCAGAGTCTGTAGTCAAACCATTTTTAAAGATGGTAACCTATAGACACTTTGCTGCATGATGGAAAGACAAAGTAGAGCAAATACCGTGGTCTAACAATTAACCCTCGATATGTAACCTTCTGTGATTATTGTCACATCGGCCATACATTCACAATACGCTCAATTAGAATGCAGCAATCGATGGCACGGGTGAACAAAACCGAAAAAGGTTAAGAAGCACATAGGTGCATGGGCGTCGGAAGAGGGACAGGGGGGCCAAGGCCCTCCTGGATTTTGAAAATTTCAGCAAAAGAATTTAAAAAACGATCCAATTGGACATCCGGAGTTTCAGCAAAAAAAATGCAAAAAATGATCCAATTAGACATCCGGAATCGGAGTCGGACAAAAAATCCGACTCCAACTCCCAGTGTTGTTAGGAATCCGACTCGACCCAAAAACCTCCGACTTCTTAAGACTCCGAACCCGGCTCCGACCTTGTTCAACACTCATCAAAGCTAGATCGCACAATCTGTCCCGACTTATTGAGGCTCGGAGGAATGAAAGAATCAGTTTCGCTCAGCTTGCAATAGATACACTTATCGTCAGCACTGTTTGCAAAACAAGTCGAAGACTTGGAAAAGCGCTTTCATCACCGTATTCAACTATTAATGTCAGGATGTCTTCAGGTGGCTATAATTTCAAATTGCACGGCTTGATACATGTTGCAGCATAGAATCTCCTCTTATAATTGCTTTCCATCTAAGTCTGAACTGTTGCAGTTGACGGCATCGCCTTGAACTACTGAGGCAAGTGCACGGTGGTGATTCCGGGCATGAATTAACAGGAAAGCAACCAGCAGCAATAAAGCTCCATCACTGAGTTCACTCTACTAGTAGGTTGCAGTATTATTATATAGGGAGAATGAATTAACGATCTTTCGTTTGTGGTGACTACTGTCACAGTGACTTGTTACTCATGGGCACCATCTAACGGTGACCATTTATTTACATGTGGCGCCATCTACCGACCACCACAGAACTGTATGCAGCTCCTAACTTCTCACACATAGGTTTTTGATTTTATTTGAATAAGAGCTGATCTTGGCCTGCAAAAGGTAACCACTTGCATGTGATGCCCAACGATTGTCATAGAAAATCTGAGGTATTAAAACAAGTGAAAATATTTTTGGGACCCCGCTATATGATTGCCACCCCGAAAGCGCATGGTCTGGATCTGCCACTGGCCTGAATGACATTTGTGCTAACTCGGCTAAAACCGCAATGCCGTTGTTGCATTTTTAAGACAGACGCATTGTTGTGTTGTACATTTCACAAAATATAACAAAAGGTGAATACCACTATGAAACAACATAGGGCGCCGACGTAAAATTTCCAGCAACTGACATATCCACAAAATCAAAAAAACTCCTGTGATACAACAGTTGAGCATGCCTATGCTCCAGCCAGAATAATGCCCCTAGTCTGCCACCCTCCCTTATCTTCAGCACCCTGCACTGAATCGTTCACTGTTCAGTTTAACCAAGAGAACAGAGCTATGAAATCAAACTAACCATTAGCCTGTCTGAGCAAGCTTTCATTTAATGAAATCTGTTATCCTGTCAGAACCGCCGCCAGAACGTCTTCAACAGGGGACCTTTACGTTTGTGCAGCGGGCTTGACATTCTGAAAATTTATAAAAACTCCACTGATTACTGATTTACAGTGTTTCATATTTAACTTTGGGGGCTTAGAACTTTGCGTGGGGAGTTGAGATGGTAGAGTTAACAAAATCTTTCTCGCGGCGATGGGACTGTATCCGGTTCCGGTAAATAGTAAAAATTTCACTTCTGATCCAGTTCCAGATCCGGTGTTTCATCATAATTCCTACTCCGTGTCCTGCTCCGGAAAAATTGTAGATTCCAGCCGTAGTCCACCCGGGCACTCCGACTCTGTGATAACCTCTGATGGGAGATGAGTAACGTCAATTCTCTCCTCTGCCACGTTTTCATTTTAAACAATCATCAAACAATTGTCGGAGGTAAGACAGATTCGTGTAAAATCCTGTCATTTGTGGCTGTCACTGACAAACTGTCAAGACAAAAAGTTTGACGAAATTATGCACATAAAATAAATTTAACATAAAACAATTTCATAACTTAAAACCAACATTGTTGTCGACTTAAAACGTCGAGACCGCGGCCTAGACCTAATGAAATAATCTAAACCAAAATCCCAAACCTGAAAATTCGAGACGGAGACTTGAAAATTTCTCACATTCTCTGAAGTTTGTAGAATGTTTTCGCATTTTCCCGACCTTTTCAGCTTTTCCTTTCCCGCAGATTTAACAGACAGTAAACAGAAGCTGTACTAAACCATATCGTTAGAATATTCAACGTCTCGAGGCAATACGCTCTAGTGTTGAACAAGTCGGAGATTTTTGCAATCCTAATCCAGTCCAAAATTTTTTTGAGAAATCCGGTCCGATCCTAATCCGGTAGACTTGTCCAAATATTTGATCCAATCAGGTTTATATAAAAAAATCTCTGATTAAGCATTTTTTTGCAATGATCAATGCAATTTGGATATACATATCTGATCCGGTTGAGTTTTTTCGAAATCCAGTCCGATCAGGATCCGGTTCTGAATTGAAGGATCTGGTTGGATCGCGATCCGGAAACCGGATCATGTTCAATGATACGCTCCAGATCGAGGCGTGACGTATAGCCTTCAAGGCCGAAACCTGAGAGCTTCGAAACCGAGACTCGAGAGTCCATTACTTATTGATGGTGAGTGGAAGACCACGATTTTATATAATGTTTAACGGATTTATTTGAATCACAAAAACTAGGATATTTTTTATAGAATTGCACAATTTTTTGCAGAAACTTTGTGAAGATTTTTAGCAATTCCTAACAGTTTTTCGTTAGCCTACTGCTTTTCGCAGATTTATTTAGGTGAGAATCGCCTGGCAACACTGCCTGTCACTCCGGCCCAGAGATGGTCGGATAGTGTTTTTTGCTATCCGTTCCTACCCTGTTTTTGAAATATGATATCTGTATCCGATCCGAATCCTGTTTTGGTTGAAATCATACTATCCGTATCCGAAAACTATCCGAAAGTGTGTCATGATTCACAACATACATTTTTGTGTTGTGTCTATTTTGCCTCGTGAGATAAAGTAACTGCTGGAGGTATTTTGCCTTTAGCTGAGCACAATCTGCTGAAGTAGTCACATGTAGAGATGGCACGGGCCGCTAATGGTCCGGATTCTGGGCGGGCCGCTGAGGTTGAACGAGCAGGCTGCTAACAATATTTTTAGATGTTGGACTTCACCGAGCTGCCTGCTGATGTTGAAAAAACCTTCAAATTTTTTTTGAGTTGAAAGAACCACTCGGTGGCAATAAAAGTGTCTGAAACCACTTGGCATTGCTTTGCTGTTGCTGTATTTTAGGGCAAATTTGCTTTTTCCATATGTGAGCACTCCGTCAGGTGTGACTGGCAGGTACACTTTAAGAAACTTTTTGCCCATGGTGATAACGTCTTGCATGAGCGTGACGGTCAACGCTTCTGGTGCTGAGTGGCTTCTTGGAGGGAACGTACTATGCAACATTTTCATGGCGTGCTACAGGTGTTTTTGTTATAGGTCTATGCACCAAATTACAATACCTTTATAAGTAAGGTCGCGGGGTTTTACGTTTAGAGTTTTAGGTTTAGAGCTTTAGGTTTAGGCCAAAGGTTGAAGGTTATATGGTGAGGGTTCAGGTTTCAACTTGTAGGATGAGAGTTTTAGATTGAGAGCAGAACCACCTCCGGTCACAGGGGTTTTACTTTTGTGTAGGGGTCCTGACATTCTAAAATTGACAAAAAATCCACTGATTCATACAGTATAGTTTCATATTTCAGTTTGTGGGGGCTTGGAGCTTTCTTTGGGGGCTAATCCCAAAAAAGCTATCGCATGGTGACGGGACTGGTTGAGGATTATATTTTTAGGTTTAGAGATTTAGGGGAAGGGTCTATGGTTAGGGTTTTAGGTTTAGCGTTTTAAGTTTAGGTTTTCGGTTTTAGTTTTGGGTTTTAGGTTTGAGGTCTTAGGTTTAGGGTTTTAGGCTTACATACTAATCCAAGCATGTAACTTTGTTTGTTGTTCTTGTCACATGACGTGTCCACCTCAACCAATCATGTTCCACAAAAGGCAAAATAGTCTCAGCAGATATTTTGCCTCAGAAGGTAAAATAGCCCTTGGAGATATTTTGCCTCAGGAGACAAAATAAACAAGACTGCCAATTGTTTAGCAGGCCATGGGTGAGCTGGTTTGGAAAAGAACACATGTCGTCGGTCCACGGGCGGCTAATGTGCTGAATGTTGCAGGCTATGGGTGGTCCGGGCCTGAAAAATCTTGGACCGTGCCACCTCTAGTCACATGACAAGTTTGCAATGCATGTTCTGTTTAGTTGACTGTGCATGACATCTGTAGCAGCTCGGTCCCATGTGCATGGACAATTGTTGTCATGGTTTCAGAGCTGGCAAGCAATTAGTGGCTTCTTGTTTGCATTACGTGAAGTGTAGGCTAAATCCTAACTCTAAATCCTGAACCCTAAACCTAGAAGCTGACCCTTGAAACCTTGGCCATAAGCCCTGACACTAAACTCTAACCATAAACACTTGGACCCCAACCAATTGTCTCTTTGCATATCCTACTTATCTCATGATCACTTCAACCAATTGGGTTCAACTGAAGGCAAAATAGTCCCAGCACAGTGTTTGCCCCATAAAGCACAATAGACACTACCAACTGTAAATAAATGCGTTAGACTGCCAGTTTGGCCTTTGTCATGGTCATGCCTATGAACAACAAGCTTAACATATCTTGTAAGCTTGACATATCGCATAACCTAAGTACTTTTCAGAGCTAATTGCATCAAAAAGCATGGCATTAGTCATTTCTTTCGTAACAGTGGTTCCATTTTATCACCATCCATGGATGATTTCACATTCATAACTTCATTTATTGATCCTACCCATTGCTGCGCCTGACCACACCAAACAGGCAATGGTAGTCTTCAAATTTAGACACCAAACAGCATTTAAAATAACAAACCAAACTATCTCACAAATTTTGAAATAACCCACTTAAAATTCAGTCTGACAAGTCAATGTCACAAAACAACAATTTTGCGTATCGTGTTCAAAAAAGCAAAAACCTAACTAGTCAATGCAAGCTCACGTTACCTAGGCGTGAAGACAGCAGGGCCTAGTGCTGACTACAGATCACATTAAAACAGCTTGCCTGCTCTAGCTGATCTAAGCTACAGATCGCAGCAGGCCTACTTGTGCTAACCCTAGTCCAAGTACCTAGCAAACAACTGCCATAATGTATACTGAAAGAGCCCTATCTTGCTACATCAGCAACAGACCCATGCCGACAAACTTAGCGTGTTCAATAAGTAGGGCGTGGGACTACACTACAGCATTAAGATTACAACACAGATAAGACTTCATCATGACTCCGAGTCTAAAAACCTGCTTCCGAAGCCTTAAGATACAAAATGAATATTTGTGCAACTTTTTCCAAAAGTCTGAACCCTCGAATTATCGATAAAAGCGTTTCGGATATCCGGATCTGCATTCGGTTTCTGTTTGAAAGCAGTTTTTTGATATCCGTATCCGGTTACAAACTCACTGTCCTGCGGGATATCCAACCTGCAACGCGGATATTGAGTGATCATCTCTGCTCCGGCCAGGGGTGGGACCGGATCCGGGTGCCGGAGTCGAATCCAGAAGGATTCTAGGTTTTTCTTTCTGACCTGGAACCGGAGTCAAAAATTTGAGGAAAAACGGACCCGGTGTCAAGCGAAATTTTTGACCTCTGCGAAATTTCTGACCTGTTGTTGTTTCTCAGTTATTCTGCTTCTCAGAATAAAGAAATTAAGCCTGGCAATTAGTTTTTCGATGTGTGTTGTGGAAATTAAAGCATTTTGGTTAGATGTCAGGAACACACAACAAGCTATAGCACGGGAAAAACTTTAACCGTTGAAAATTTTCGGACTGAATCGTTGACCTCAATTATTTTTATTTTTTTCATCCTAACCCGACACACTTACCTAAACACGAATTCCGAAGCCCTAATAATCAGTTTTAATAGTGTATTTACCATGAAGAATATCAGTCTGTGCATGCATAGCAGAGATGATCACTATCCGGTTTGCCGGTTGGATATCGCCCAGGATAGTGAGTTGCAACCGGATACGGATATCCAAAAACTGCTTTCAAACGGGAACCGGATACGGGGCCGGATATCCGAAACGCTTTTATCGATATTTTAGGATTCAGACTTTTGGAAAAGTTGTGCATTGGACATTCATTACTTTATTTACTTTATTATCTTCAGAAGCATCTTTTCAGCCTTCTGAACATGGTTTGTTATGAACATGGCTTGTTATGAAAGTGGTCTGTTGTGAACAGGTTTGTTGTGAATGGGTCTGTTATGAACGTGGTTTGTTTTGAATGGTCTGATATGAGTGGTCTGTTATGAACGGGTCTGCTTTGAATGGGAACCTAAAATACACAAGACAATATAGGCTAATATGTTTTGAGTTAAATCGCTGGGATGTTGCTTGGTCATCTGTTAAAAATTTCAGTGACCTGTACAAACAAACACAAGCGTTGCTGCTATCTCCCGTTTTTGTTGTCTCTGGTTTACCATGAGTTGCACAACGTCTATGGTTGGCATTGCAACGCATTTTCTGGGCATTTCCACTTCGTGTAAATCAGAAGGGATCGGAGTCACTTTTTTGACTCCTGCTCCTGTTCCTAAAAATGTGACTCTAGCTCCTACTCCGGAGCTAATCGAAAATTTACACTCCGACTCCTGTTTACACTTCGAAAGCTTGAAAGCAGAGTCTATTTTGCTACATGAGGTAAAATAACTGCTTTAAATATTTTGCCTTTAGCCAATATGGATGAGCATTGTCATGCTTTAGTGCTGGCAAGCAGGTAGTGGCTTCTTGTCTGTGTTGGTCAACTGCAGGTTTTCCCTAACTTTAAACCCTAACTAATTTTGTATTTGTGTATTGTATATCTCATTTTGCGTCATGAGGCAAAATATGCACTAGGCTACCAAACTTGAAACCAAGAAATAGAATCATAAGTTGTTCTCATATGAACCAAATCTCATTTGACTCTTTCAGCTCTGACCTGAACTAAGTCTTGTTTAAATTTTTTATTAAACTCTTTGTGATGTAGACACATTCACAATGAAACAAGAACAAGACAACTACTACTATCTTTTCACTTTAGCCTCTACAAATAAATCCACGTAGGCTACATTGAAAACACTTCATAGCACCTTATTCACACAATTAATTTGTTTCTCTTATTGTATTTGAACTTGAAAAATGATAATGACATGTTTAGGAATAGTCTGAACTGCATTTTTGCTGCTTGAATGAAATTGCACTGCTGTTGGCATTGCTGCATTGTAAAGATACATATTACATGGATTGTTGTCATCTACATTTCACTGACACTAACAAGTTGTGAATACTGCTCTAAACACGATCCAGCAGAGGTAAAAACTTCCAGTAACTGACGTCCTGTGATACAGCAGTTGATCATAAGCTATGCGCCAGTCAGATCAGAACACAGACCACCAGTCTGCCACCCTCCCTCACCCTCAACAGCCTGAAATAATGGTATGGTATGGTTTATTGTTTCATATGACTCAGCCAACAAGCAGAAGCACCATAAAAGCCATCGCATGCAGTAAACCAACCTTTAGCTAACATTAGAGCAAATGGAAACACAATGGCACAATAGTTGATCAGTGTAAACAAAGAGGGGCGCTGTGTCATATAGGACTGGCGAAAGACCGTGGTGGTCATCTAGTCAACCAACCCCGTTTATCATTTTTTGACAAGTGTTGAGAAACAACAGTTGAAATCAAATAAGCATAATGAAAAGAAAAACAACAACAAAAAACGAACGAACGCAGAACATGGTGAAGAAAATGTGCAGGTGAAACCGCATGCCTATGTACACAGATGAGTGGATTGAATTTAAGTGAAGGAATTTGGTGTGGTTAGAATATTTTTAGCAATATTAAAAAATAGTACTAATAAAAAAGTAAGAAAGTTACAAAAACTAATTAAAGAGGTACAAAAGAAAAAAAAGCAAAACAGAAAAAAACAAAAGGCGTATGATATTCTGAGAAGCGCAGAATGTGCACACAGAAAATGACTGACCAATTTATCCAAGAGAATAGAGCGATTATATTAATCTAACAATTAGCCGTTCAGAGAAAGTTGAGTTGATTTTTGTTTGGCGATAATAAATATTCAGCAAGAAAAAACACAAATTAGTGCAAGGACGCCAGGGCATTGAAGGAACTGAAAGGTTATCAAGTTGATCCCCCTCAGCAGTTAAATTAGCTTTGTTACTGTCCAGTTTCAACTCGTGGTGTTGCATATATGTGGGAAGGAGCTGCTAGATGATCAATACAGTTGCGCAGGGGCTGCTGGGTGGCAATCGGTCTCTCTCGGTGGATGGGTTGCTCATAACCGCAAGGATCTGGGCGTGGCAAAGTATAAACCCAGCTAAAATGAAACTCTGCCCGGGTTGTCATTACCTTTCTCATCTAGCAAGCTCTACAAATTGTTTGCAGTGTTTTTGCATTTGGATGATGGTTGGTTTGGTACTCTTGGAATTCAATCTGCAGAGATGTTGCCTTCGAATGAAAGTTTAAAATTAATGGAATCAATTATCCGACTCCAGTAAAAACTGAAATTCTCACTCCTGCTCCGGGTCCGGTTTCCATTCAAAAATCCGACTACAGGTCTTGCTCCGTATTCGGCAAAAATCGTAGACTCTTCCCGGAGTCCACTCCGGCACTGCGGCTCCGTGATCACCTCTGGTGCCAATTTGCTTTTGCAATCTGTTGTTTTTCTTGTGAATCTAGTGTTTTTTTGTCATGAAATCTAGTACTTTTCCGTAACAACAGCGTGGCAACACTGCCGGCGTGGTTTGGTTTTGCTCGTGGTGCGGAGATGAGCACGGATCAGAACTGAAGCCAATTTTGGCTGGATCAGGAATGGATCGGACAGATAAAATTTTTGTTGTTTTAAAGTGAATATTCTGAAAATGTCAAAAATTTTAGTTGTTATCCGATTTCACAGGTTTGCTAAATGGTAGTTTATATTTTGCCCGCAAATGCAAAACTCTGCTGGGACTATTTTGCCATTCGAACTGTGTATCCATCCACCTTTGTTCACATATAAGTTGAGTTCTATTCTAATAGCAACATGAACACAGTCGAGTGGTTATTAGTGTCTATACCTGGTATGCAATTGTTCCTTCGTTCTGCTCTCACTATTTCCTTTGGCTTAGCTTCTACTGTAGAGGTTACACCTTTGATAGGAGGATTTTTAATGCACTTTTTCAAAAAGTTTAGGGTTTACATTGTGTTTTCATTTGCTCTAATTTTCGCTTATGGTTGGTTTTCTGCATGCGGTGGCTTTTATGGTGCTTGTGCTTATTGGCTGAGTCATACAATAAACCATTTACATTTAGGGTTTAGGTTTACGGATTAGGTTTGGGGTTTAGACTTTAGGATCAACTTAGGTTTGGTTTTGGGTTTTTTAGGTTTGAATTTTGGGTTTAGGTTTTGGGTTAATTTTTGGGTTCAGTAGGTTTTGGGTTTGGTTTAGGGTTTTAGGTTATGTAACAAGGATCTTATGCTAATCCAAGTGTATCGACCTTGTCACTTGATCAATCCAAGCAATCAAATTCTCCTAATGGTGAAGTAACTCCAGCAGTGCTTTTCCTTCTCATGCCAAATGGAGGCTTCCTTGTTAAATTTTGTAAATGCCAAAAGGCTGTGTCTATTTTGCCTCCTGAGACAAAAGCACTGCTGGAGTGGAACTATTTTGGCCTCATCCAATCGTATTTGGCTAAAGGCAAAATAACTCCAGTAGCTCTTTTGCCTCATGAAACAAAATAAAAATGCATGATTTTACCTTGGCGGATCAGGACTGGATCGGACTAGTGATTTTCAAAAATTTTGCGGATCAGGTCTGGATTGGATCAGGATTGGACTTGGACTAAAAAATTTTGCAGTCCGCTCATCTCTGTTGCGGTGGTGGAGTGGATGCACTGGCGAACAATTGCAAGCATAGCCACAGGCACAGTCTGCATGCTCAGTAAATGTGGGCGTAACTTACATTGCAGGTGTTTTTATCTATTGCAGTGATTCTCAATTTCTTGTGTGAGGCTTAGGCGTGCGAA
>Ga0210059_1013909_pt1 | contig 11959 bp, 8 predicted proteins | sample Ectturendosymbi2_FD_188042 | JGI IMG/M metagenome (GOLD analysis project Ga0210059, IMG submission 188042) | Ecteinascidia turbinata endosymbiont from Florida, USA - Sample 2 (SPAdes) (version 2) | ecosystem: Host-associated > Tunicates > Ascidians > Unclassified | place: Key West, Florida... | reverse complement strand
GGGGGTAGAAAAAAAAAACTCGGAAATCCTTTTGATATAGGCTTGCTGTTAACTAGCTTCAAAACTGTTCAACGCTTTTAATCATTTATGCTTAATTCTTTCCTTCATAGATTATGACCGAAGACACTGTAATACCAAATACCAATTCCTTGGGAAGAATGACACTGAAAGACATACCATTCCGCTAGAAATGCTTTCGCTACATACAAAATGTTGCGCTTGATAATGACCCCTTCTCTGAAAACAAAAGAAATGCGAAAGCAGTTTCAAAGGTTAGTCGAGAGCTTGCCGCAAGCGATACGAAAAGGACAATAAATTAGACATGTTTGCAAGTACCCTGCACGATTCTAAGAAATTCTGAAGAAATATTAGAAAAGACATTTAAGTGGAAGGAAGACCTAATAGGATATCAAACCGTAGTTATGTGAAAAGAAACATTTGGAAGCATTGCTGAATTCCACAAACGTTTTACAGGAATATTAATTGGCTAGATTAACAAACTTAAAAGAGTCAGAAAAGTTATAGTTTATTATACTACACCGTTTTTCTAACTATCCCTTTGTGGTTCTAAATTGACCCCTCTACCTTCATCTTACACAGACAGCAGCAGAGACAGTACAGCAATCAACAATACCTGCAATTTACAAGCATTGGGATCACTAATACAATTTAAACAGAGCTTATTGTATTCTTATTTTTCCAACGGCAATATACATTGATACAGTAATGACGTTCACTATTCAAACTGCGCCATTACACAACACACTCAACTGCATTCACTAATTTCACTGTGCAGTTGTTAAAGTAAACATTCAAACATTCGCATAGCTTTCTAAACTAATCTAAAGAGAACTAACAATCTATCAGCGTTCATACTAACAACTTAAATTCAGGCTTTCTTCTCTACAACCGCCTTTAACACAACCGTTTCAGGTTTCGCCAGCGCGAGTTCAAATCTCTCCTTCATGCAGTACTGCGCTCATAATTGTTTCCTGTATCGAGCCACACTCTTTTACATGCTCACGACCGCATTCGTTCTCTGTAATTTGACTCGGCGTCCCGCTCTGTTGCATACTCGCGACAGCCTTTTTCTCTTAAATTTGTCTTGTCCAAGGGAACCTGTTTCACCAAGCACCTCCCTTGTAAAACATGACAAAAGGCTTCCAACCGAACCCTCCCTTATCACGAGATCAAAGGGCATGCCTCAGTACAGCAAGCATCATGTCCATACGACAAGTTTTTTTTTCCGAAATCTGAGCTGTATCTTATATAGGCGTCAATTTTTATTCATTTTCAGGATGACGTCAGCTTCCTACGTTTCACTTGGGCTCTTGTACGCTTTGCCCATTTTATAAGCGACGCTGCCCCATCCATGCAATATGTTGTTGCATGATGCAACAACATATTGTACAATTCGAAAACAACATTGCACAATTAAGTTTCACAACCATTTCTGCGTTGTTACCTTATGTGTTTCAACATGATATAACGCTTACATGCAACTTCCCATATCACTCCCGTGCAACTTCACCTCACACTTGTATGCAGCCTTGCCTGTTGCTTATGTGCCATTTGCCCGTCATTTATGTGCCACTTGCCCAGTACTCATATGTAAAATTTTCCATTACTTCCGGGCAACCGTGCATTATCGGCTTGGGCAGCGTTGCATCTTTACCCACATATATATACTTTAAGGCTTTTATATCGCGTTTTTAAATACTCTCTACGCACCTTCGTGTATTTCTTATAACAATAATAATTCCTTTGTCTATTTTCGTAAATTATTCCAGTTTATTTTTATAGTTCCCAGTCGAAATCGCTTATTTCTTCGCTTGTATTACAGACAGTACCTAGCATGTTGAGGATGTCGGCATTTTCAACACTGTCTTTTATGTCTTGAACAGACAATGTTTGGTAAGTACTCGTGTAATACCAATGATGCAATCTTTTGTTCACCAATTCTGGTGTATTATGTACATAGCGGACATAAATAACATTTTTTCGCAATCGTATACCAACTGCATATACGGTTTGTTTCTCTGGTTCAGCTATACGCAGTTCAATTTGCTCTTTACTTTTTCCATGCCACGCCAACCAGTTTAGCATTAATGCCATAGCTTTGTCATTTGTTAAAATATTTAAAGGGCATGTTGTTTCTTCTTTGCTGGCAGTTACAAAGATCTTAAGTATTGATTTTATACTGCATTTCTTTTGACAGTGTTCTTGTAAAGTTTCTATTAACTCCATTGACTGTTTTTAATAAATTCTTCTGTAAAATATAACTCTACAATTACCCGTGCTTTGTTGCTGATTACTAAATATTTCTTTTATCTTAACTGTACACACAAACAACACAGATACATTACGAAATATAACGCAGATGATATATATGCAACGTAAACACTTACACCTGGAACAACGCAACATTGGCAGGAAGCGTTTTCATGACTTTTTCAGGGTGTCCTGGTCATTTTATACAAGGCTCGTAATTGCTTTGATTTTACTCTCTTTGTTTCCAAATCAATGCGGCTTGTAGGACATCTTCTTTTAAGTTGTTCACCGCGTCTGCGCGTTTTACGCTTCTCTGAACTTCGTCATGAGTCAGCGTCTTGTAGCTTACGTCTTTAGCCCAGCAATGTAGTGCCTTTCCAATGTATTCCGGTATTTTTCGAGTTCTGCTGACGAACATGATTCCCTGTCGCATTGCTATTGTTTTCCTGTAAACCGTTGGTATTTCAGGGACTGTTATGCATATTGCAACGTCCCGTCGGCTTTTACATTTAAGGTCAACCATCTCAAGGTTAGTCTCGTTTACCGTGGCTGTGTTATCTCAGCATTATTACTGATTTCATACTTTCATTTAAATGTTCGACCACCATTTTGTAAACGTTTTACTTGCATATTTCTCTTTCTGTAAAACATGGAATGGTGAGTCATGCAAACTTTACAGTCTTGCCACCTTCTTGCATAAATATGACATTTCAAATGTCTCGTTCTTGCTTTCATGTTAATTGCAGCTCCGTCAATCTTTATTTTTGCCTCAGCAGTTGCTTTCTTTTTGTAAGTAGGGTTACTTAATTCAATTGTTTCTTTTAACCAGCTCATTACGGTATCAAAATTTCATAATTGGCATTCTCGTTTTCGAAATTTCTTAACTTCCTCATGTATGTTGCGTTTTCCTTAATACATCAAATACATGTCACACAACTTATCCATTTTAACAGTTGCACTATAACTTTTTGTAGGGCATTAATATAGCACATGGTTAAAACACACACACAACACATTTCGTCAATGACTGTTGTAATCCACTTATATTGACCATTCTCACCGATTGTTTCTTCAGTGTTGGTTCACTGCTACTTTCACCAGTTTCTGCACTTTCACCAGTTGCTGTTGTGTAATAATTGCAACGAAACACTCACTTAACTCACCTATTTTCCCTTTTTAATTTTAAATTTTGTGAATCTGTTGTTTTATACATCGTTTTATTAGGAGTTGCCCGAGAGTTGTCAAGTTTTTGTAAAATGACCCGTAGGTCAAACGTAGTTGAACCACGCTGTGTTAGATCACATCAGGGGCGGATCCAGAAGGGGATGATCCCCTCCTAAAACCTAGGAAAGTAACTTTATTCACCATAATTTTGTACAATTCGGAAAACAGCATTAGTGACATAAGGCCATTTAGACGCTCAGTGTTTTGCCACAACAGTGTTGTGAAATATATTTCATCTCTCTTGCAGAAGAGAACCCGTAATGCGTCTCGACTACGTCTTGATCTTGACTACCAAATATTACTGAAATCGTCCTCCTAACCTGACAGGCTGAATCCCCCCTTGGATCACATCAACTTGCTAAACCTGAAGTTTTCGATGTTTTTATATTTTCATCAGCATGCAATTAATTTCTGCTCGTTGATGTTATTTTTTCCCCTCTGTTTGTTTGCGTTCGCGTTATTTCGTGATTCGAGTTAGAAAAATGCATGAATAAATACAAAGATCATTTCACACATTAGTGGAAGATGTCGTACAATTTAACAAATGCAATAGCAAGGCATTGCGCTTGACTGCCAAGAACATGGTCTCGTTTGAAAAATACTTCCTCACTTTGCAACTGTTCCAAGTTTTCGTTTGTGCGGATTCGCTTCGGAGAACTCGATTCGTTAACATTCTGGCAAGTATTGCTCTGCACGTGAGAACCACGCGGCTGTGGTTTCTTGCTTCTCGCCCGCAGATCCACACTTGCAAAAACACGAGCATTGCAGCCGGCAAATACGTCAGGGTGGAAGTCGTTGTCAACAAGTCGTCCTGTATAGCAACCGTATCTGCAAATTAGCACGCTTTTTCGTTGGATCATTTGTCAGGCGGCACACCCGCAAACCTTACGGGTTGTTATAGTGAAGTTGGAGAATCGAGGGCTGCGTCACAACCAGCAACCTTTATTTTTTATTTGTTTCTTGATAGCGAAATAAGATGCCTAAAATATGGCAACCGATATGAACTACATGTCAATATCATCATAGCTTATGTCTTACCCAAATCATACTCAGGTAGTTTTCGATCCACAAGGAATTTGTTTTTAAGCCCCTCTATTGAAGACTTTCCGGACCGTTCATCGAAACGTTTATGGGATCATTCAGACTTACATCAAACGGCCGGTTTCGTTGCTTGGTTTCAACACGGCCCAGAGTTGAAAATCTTTGCTCTGGCCAGGTTGTCGCAAGTGGACTGGACAGTACATTGTAGCAATACTGGTTGTCTCGTCGACCATACTAGCCCAGCATGGGCTCTGCTTGACATCAGAAACAATGCGATTAATCAAATGTTCCGAGATCAGCAAAACAAGGTTACAAAATAAGGTTACTCGGTTACTGCCACAGAACTGTTATGGTGGAGGTCGTGAAACCGATCATTATGTTCAATGCGGTCCATCAAGGTTTGCAAGTAAGCTATTTTTCGATTCGCTCTCTCTTTCAAAACCCAATAAATCAGATGTGCGTGCTCAGCTACCCTGTCAACTTTATCTGAAATGCGATACTGATGAAGAGCATGAAATAGTGAAATGCGTTGAGTTTTTTCCTAGCTATTGACTTTTTGGAGTTTATCAGAGCTGAGATGATTATCCAGGTGGTATGAGCGTGGGGATCTGGCAGACTCCGAAGTGTAAATATTACCATTCTTTCCTCGGCCGGTGGTAACTGCTGGATATTTTGAGTATAGAAAACATATCATTCAGCAGTGCCGTCGCCAGCCCAAAAATTAGAGGGGGGCAAAAAGGTTTGATTTTAAGCGAATAACATTATTATGTTTGGAAAAACGCCCCTCAAAGCACAAAATGACTATATGTTCTAAAAATTTGGGGGGCATGGCCCCTTTGACCCCCTGGATACGCCTATGTCATTCAGCATGCAGAGTGAACACATTCATTTGTGGGGTTCATCAAAACCTTTCAGCTTAATTCATGATTGAAAAATCTGATTGTTTGATGCTTATGACTGACTGTTAGCTGAAACTGACGATGATTTTGAAATTCTAACAGTTGAATGCTGTACTTCCTGCCAGTGATGGAGTCTCGAGACTTGGTCTCGGTCTCGAAACGTATCTCGAGACCCGATTTTTGGAGTCTCGGTCTCGGTCTCGAGGGTCTCAGGTCTCGTCTCGGTCTCGAATCTCGAAGGATTTCGGTCTCGGTCTCGAGATCTTCGTCACGAGACTTTGCATAGGTTATTTTTTATGAAGTTTTGCAAGGAGTTCCTTAAAAAAATGGTTTTAAAAAATGATTGCTCAAAATTCAACCTTTCAAATAAGTCAGTGGCTAAGCTTTCTTTGTTGTTATGTTATTTGCGAGACGGAGAAAACAATTTGACCTCTAGGCCTACCCCGTTTAAAATGTAAACTGAATTCAACAAAATCGTGTGTGTGCCAAACCGCAGCGCATAATCTCTGCAACGAGAAGTTGGGAGTACTTTGCTAAGGACTATCTTTGAACTGCTTTTCCAGGAGTTTTGTTATGAAACCCATGGGCTTAATCAAAAGAGGTGGGAGAGTGCCAAAAAGTTTTTTTTTTGAGAAGCCGAATAAAACGATATCCTTTTTTCGAAATGCTTTTCAAAGCACTCTGTTAAAACATGCTGGTGAAGTTTTTTTGTTCTGCGTAATGCAGACTTTTTTAAGTTCAAAAATGCGTGGGAACTCTCTTGAGGAAAAGTTTAGCTCATAACAGTTTTAAGTTTTAAACAGTGAGCAAATAATCATGGCTAATCAGTTACTTTGACGAACTGCTATGGGCTTTACGGCCTTTCCGCGTTTTCTAACCGACATGTGGTTTTGCGAAAACTCTAAGTGTGGCAGCAAAAACGGAAATTTGGAACAGTTGTGAATATCAGTATAACGTAAAAATATGGAAATTATGAAAAACTTGAAAATATAAAAACTTGACAACATAAAAATAGCAAATCCAGGAATTACACGTATGGCCATAAAATCAGCGGGAAAGCGCTACACCATTTCACTGCTAGTCAACTAGACCGGTAATCTCGAACATCGCTCATTCTGCTACAGCATGCTGTATCCCAACAATGCCTGTCGAAAACATCTAGTACTTTCTCTCTATCAGAGAAAAAAAAATCTTCAATACGAAGGCAATGGTTGCCTGCAAAGATCTGCCGCAGTTGTAAAAAAACTGACAAACTAGGAGCACCTTGCTCTAAGTAAGACAAAAAACAAACCGAAGTTGCATCAGGGCTTTATTAGCCCTGTGCACTTTGTTGTTGCCATGGAAAAAACATCGAATCCACGGTGCCAACTGATTCAAAAGTAATGACAAAAAATAAAACTTTCCAGCTGAACCACAGCCTAGCATGTGCCAACTATGCTATTTATTTAGCCATACGTACATGCATATGTAAAGAAGGCAGTAAAAATAGGAAATGTAATGACGAGAAGGGTAGCTCACAAACAGAGAAAGCAAGATCCATAATCGAGAAGTAAAAATAACACCCCTTTCTGTTTGTGAATATTTGATTGTGATGTTCAAGATGCTTTATTATTCCTTATAGTTATAATAAGCATGACACATGATTTTCTTTCATTTTATATTGCTGTAAGCAAATGTGAAGAGTGGAAAGAGAAAGCATTTTTATGGTCGGCCCCGGGCGACAGTCAACATCGCTACGACACTGCAGTAGAGCATGCGGTGGGATATTTCCTCGCTGGTTCAAAGTGTAAACCTAATTTGTGCCAAAAAATGCTATTACTCTAATAGGCCTAAATATTTTTTTTCTTTGCGTCAACAGCAGAATCACGAGCAAATTTTTTAAAACTTGTTTTGGACAGAGTGAGCAAGTTTGGATTTATGAAACAATTAGTTACAATTTTGCTTTTTGAAATTCAAAGTAATGCTTTCGTTTTTTTAAATCTCTGAATTTATCGTCTCTTAATTTTAATTCTTTGGAGAATTCTTAACCAATTACTTGTCGTGTGAGGAGAAAAGTAACTAGGAAAGGTGTAGGTAACGTTACAAAAAATGACAAAGCTTTGTTAGCCAAAATACACGAAATATGTGACGAAGAAATTTGAGTGTCAGTGCAGATGCCCAGTGTTAAAATAAAAAGAATGTAGTGTGACAGGTAAGTGGTAGATAGTAAAAAATTTTAAAAGTTTGCTACTTCATTGGCAAATGATTTGCACGACGAAACACCTTGGCAAATAACTGAATGATGGAAAGCAACCTTTCCTGTGGAGTTATCACTTTACTGTGCTGTTTTGACTAGTGCTGCTGGGGCTGTATACACTCGCCTACATCGACTGTCCTTGTATTAAAATAAAGAGTAATGATTCGGCTCTTCTCCACTTTCGCAAATAACATGGGCTTACTTCAATACTAGGTAGGAAACCAGAACATGGGAGCTTCATCAGGGCATCACCTCCTGTCCTTACACAGAAGGGTTGGTATTGTTTTGTAACGAACAACACAATTACAAATTTTCTGAGTCAAAACAAATTTATTGAAGCATGGCAACGGCAAACACCTCCAATATTCAATTGGTTCTCCGACATTTTTCGAGTGAAAAATGCGTAGAAGACCATCTAAACGCTGCCAACATTTTCAATGCCCATGCATTTCTTCAAGGAATTTGTAAACAAGGCCACTGGTTTTAGGTTGTAAATTCTTAAGAGGAAAGTGACAAGGAAGGTTTACAGTATTTGGCCGTTCGCACAAATTTCGGATTATTTTTATTATCTTGGTATTTAGCAATGTGCCAGATATTTTGTTGCAACGTTATTCAAGGGGTTAGCTTTAATTACCATTAGAGAAATGTGAGGTCTCGAGTCTCGGTCTCGAACTTCCAGGTCTCGGTCTCAGTCTCGGCTTTTATGTCAAAGTCTCGGTTTCGATCTCGTCTCGAAATTTGAGCCAGGTCTCGGTCTCGGAGGTTACGGTCTCGACTACATCACTGCTTCCTGCACAACGGAATCGAAAGAACCTTTGCAGTCACTGCTGCTGGCGTTTGCACTTTCTGGCTGGCTAACAGCAAGAAATTTTTGTTTAGGTTTATTAAAAAAATGCTGCTTTATTCTTGGATGGCCAGCTTTGCGTTTTTGCTGTGACATTATCTTCTGAAAATACCCACACAAGAAAGTAAATGTATGAAATCTGGAAAAGGCTTGGAGTACTGAAAATGTTTGACACCATGGAAAAGACTTGGCTTGCTAAAAGCGCCAGACTCAGTGGCATTCACAGCGTTAATTATTACGTAACGTCAGGTTTTTAAGGTGTTTTAGTGACCCGATTCGCTTCCATGGAATTAAAAATCGGGTCCCTAGAATCAGCGAAATCGGGTCCGTACGGGTCCATACTGGGTACCTAACATTTTCCTTTAAAAAACCTACGTAACGTAATTGTTTATCTTGTGAAAGCTGTCAAATTATTAATTGTTGTGTTGCACGGGATTTCAGAGATGATTATGGTGAATAGGCGAGGTTACTGTCTGCACTGCACCTATTTAGTGTGAGGCGAATCGATTTTGGACGTTAATTGAAGCAACAATTCAATTCAGCTAAAACGTTTCGTGGTTGTTCAGATTCAGTGTGGAAGTACCAATTATATGGGTCCGCACAGGAAATTTATGGGTCCGTTTTGAACTCATACAACGCTATAAGAAAAACCCTGCATACATCCCAGCTTGGATAACGACTGAAACAGCCTTTACGAGAAATATAAAGAAGCAACCGCCTCTGAAAATATTCAGGAGGCAGCCAATGCTTTAATCGATCTCGACAAAAAACGACAAGAAAAATGGGTGGAAGCTGTGTTTCAAACTTTTGAAGTTTTGACTTCAAACTTTTTTCGCGAAACCCCTAGCAGCGCATTAACCTTCATTCACCATTCGCACTCGAAAAAAACAAGATGCCTGATCGACCCAAACGCAATTGCAAAGCAAATCATTCGAAAAGTCAGTTCCGACTGTCCAAACAGGACATTCACCAGGTCAGTCCTCACTGATTTGAGCGCGTCCGTGAACATGATTGCAACTTAAACCATCATCTCGGTCTACCATTCACCAAGACCGAACCGGAAGCTGCATTGAAAGCTACTCAGCCTTCTTAAGCACCAAGTCCCGACGTTATCCCCAACGAACTCTCGAAATATTAGGTTAAACTGGTGCTTTCTTTCGTAACTGGATACCTAGCTAACAACCACACTCCTAAAATATGCAGACGTGCAACAATTATTGCAATCTTGACACCTGGTAAGCCAAGTTTCAGCCCCAAGAGTTAGCGTCCGATGTCACTACAATGTTTTTTCCTTCAAAATTTTCGAAAAGCTAATCTTTAACAGAATCAACTATCATTGACCAGATCCTTCCTACCGATCAAGCAGGGTTTCAGAAGAGCATATCAACCGTGGAGCAAATCTGCCGGTTGATTACAAATATCGAGCAGGCATTCCACGACCGCCAAGTTGCTGGAACGCCTAACAAACTTGGTTTAACCAGTAATAAAAAAGAATTTTTTTCGGTCGATGTAAACAGTGAAGTAGTACAAATATTTTCTCGCAAGAGATCTATTTTGGGGAAAAAATTAATAAGTGTATAGTGAATTGTTCATATGTTCTATGTTAATGAAAAGAGTTGCTTCTTGATCTGATTTCACTGAACAATATGCTTGGCAATTTGTTTATAGTTCAGAAAAACATAAAAGGCAGCATTGCATCAAACTTCACGGTTGTACAATTTCAGATACTATTTATAATAGAAAAAAAATAGAAAACTCTATCTCTCATTACGCCTCACAAGTGCTATCTTTTTTGGTGGGTCTACTGTCTCTGATGATTATTTGCATGCATAAATACAATATCTAGTTCCTCAATGCATACCAATTATTTCAGGATTTTTTCTTACTAACATGTGCCTCAGGCGCACACAATAAAACAAATTACTAAACCATGCTCAGGAATTGTGGGTGGTCCACAACCCAGAGGCTTTTTCTTTTGTTACTTTCACATACTTAGAAAAATATTAGAAACCTGTGCTTCCATGACTTTTCCTGAGTTTCAGAGACAAATGGAATGGTGCCAGAGTTATTTTACAAAAATGTTCCTGAAACCCTATATATAGGATATAGGGGTACTATAATACCCATGGCTACCTGATGTGTAGCAAAAGTGAACATTTCAATGCAGTTTGAAGTGCAAAACCTATTTGGCCAGATATGACCACCAATACCTTATATGTGAAGAGTCTTCCAACACCATGACTTGATGTGAAAAAAACGGATCTAGCGCATGCATGACGTTTTCGACGCACAAACAAAAAATCCCCTCTAAAATATCCTCTGTTTGGTGGTACCCTGCATAAAATTTGTATGACATGTACGTTTCGCTGCGCAGATACAATTTTGTTGCGAAAGTGATTGACAATGGACATATGAAAGTGAAAAATAGTTTGGCCTGGAATTAACGGACGTCACGTGTCCCAGGAAGACATATGCAAATAATGAGTAGCATTATACCCTATTTTTACTGACGCATATTACTAAACTAAAGATTCCTGAGGAAGGTTTTAAGATCATTCATTGAGAACCTCACAAATCACGACTGTTCTCCCCCTCAAGTTCCAGACTCTCTGAAGCCAATCTGTCTAGTTTCACAAACCTGGATGCAAAGTGCTGCGCGAAGCATGGGCCCAACTTCACCGATTACGCACTGGACACGGGTGGCTTAACGCGAACCTTCACAGAATGGGTTTGGCCTAAAAATATGTGCGGCGACATCCAATCCATCGGTCATCTCATATCCTCAATCACTCCACCGTGATGTGCTACATCAACGACATCACTAATGAAGATCTGATTGATCACCTCTGCAATTCTTTATTTTAGATCTAACCGCTTACCATCTGGCAACTTTGTGCACACGAAAGAAGCTGAGAACTAGTGGATTTGTTTCTCCTCGCTTCATTGAGGGTGCACAGATGTTGTTTTTACGTTGTTCTTCTCCACTGCAACAAACGAAGGTGAGATCATGAATTTAAAACACGTTTAAGTGTGGTAACACTGCCTGAAGGTCTGCAATGTATTTTTGTCAAGAAAATATTTTCACATCCTCTACGTTGTCACAATGAATTCTTTGACATTTGGTTTTCCTGTTTTGTCGCGGTTGTTCCAACAAAAATATAGATATAAACAAAATAATTTTAAATGTTCTCGATAGTTTCTTAACAATCCGATGTTAAAGTTACAGGACGATCCTGTTACAACAGTAAGAAGAAAGCCGGATTATCGTTCAAGACGTAACGTCTTCATGTGGCGTCGCAGACATACGTCGAAGGGCAAACTTGACAGCTTTAATTTTTAGCCCTAAGACGACCTTTCCTGCCACGCACGCAGTGCCCTTGTTTTGCTTTCTCATGCACGGTGTTTGCTTGGAATGTAGTTTGATATATAAAAAAAAAAACATAG
>Ga0210059_1013907_pt1 | contig 11963 bp, 6 predicted proteins | sample Ectturendosymbi2_FD_188042 | JGI IMG/M metagenome (GOLD analysis project Ga0210059, IMG submission 188042) | Ecteinascidia turbinata endosymbiont from Florida, USA - Sample 2 (SPAdes) (version 2) | ecosystem: Host-associated > Tunicates > Ascidians > Unclassified | place: Key West, Florida... | reverse complement strand
TTTCTGGTGTTCTCAGTTTTGTTGTTGCCCATCTTTAAATCCAGATAAGTCAGTATAGCACAAAGTTTTAGACAGAGTGGGGGTTAGCTGACACAATTACACAATTACCACACTAGAAACAAAACCTTACAAACCTTATTCAAATAGAATGTTATTCAACGTGCGGCCCTGGTTAAGATAGTGACATAATTTTTGGTTCAGTAAGTCATTTGGGTGGGTCAGAGCTGCATTAGATCTTCAACGGAAATTAAAGCCCTTCCTACATTCTTCTAAAAAACAAATTGCGTTGCAAACTTTTCTTGGAATGTATAGCTCTTTCGTGTAGTTCAGAAATTCTTTTCGTTAAATTTCGTGATTTCAAACGTTTTTGTTAGGTTTGTTTTTCGGATATATACATTCTCCTGCGGAACCGTGTTGCCGCCCTCGAAAATATCGTCTAGCTGTCGATCTGATTATCCGTACGTAAACTCCTTTTTTATCGTAGGCCTACTGTAATTACAGTCACATATTTTATGACCCAAACAAGCACAATCCCTTCAGTGGACGCAGGGCTCATTTCTGTCGTTTTGAAGTTGACATTTTCCTAGAAATCTAAAATATACTTTTCATCGGAGTTCTGCATTGTCTGGCGGTCTTGCGTTTTAGCGTGCTTTTTGTCAGTGGAAAATTAAACATCAAATAAGTAGGCTACGTTTTTTTCTTTTTCTATAAGTTAAAACCGCTTTCATACAGACGGCCTGCATCTCTCTCACTCCCAGATGCACAGTATTGTCGAGTTGTTACTGCACTGATAAGAGTCTAGAGTAGACATTTGCATTTCCGCTCGTCATGCCTCTCCGCAGTTTCGCAAATTTTTAGTTAACATTGAGTTGTCTTAGGAAAGACTTGCGCGGGGCCCCAAAAGCGCGGGACCCAAGCCCATGGATATGCGTAAATCCGTCACTCCGTAGAGAAAGCACAAATGCTGCGCGTTAGCTCTCACTCCAATGTAATGCATGATGCTTTTCTCCTTATTATGAAGTTGCAGTTGTATTATTGCTGACTTCCTTTTTCTCTCGGCCATCCATCTCATTACCAAGTGTATGGCAGTTTCATTTGGCATCGCCGCTAAAGGTGTTTGTACTTCTTCGATGCTCGCTGCACCTGTTTTTCCTAATATAATGAGCATTTTTTGCCAGTAGTCATAGAGTCTTTGTGATTCTTGTATCTCTCTTAGTTGTCCGTCGGTTCGACGATGACGCTGCTCAACGCGTTTCCTTGTGTCGGCGCATGTGGCTCAGTCCAAAGGCTGAGGCGCAAACACGGCCACACACTGTACAGGCGGATCCCTGCTGCGTTGTCGTTGGAGGTGGTTGGTTGCGCTGTTGGTGTCTGCGCGCACGCTTTGCTACTGCTACATCAATGTGTTGTTGTTCAAATGTTACCAGCCCCTTGTCGCAAACTGCACGCCATTCTTCTCGACCCCGGCTAATAATTCCTCAAGTCTGTCGAAAGGGATCTCGCATTTACTTAAGGACGACTTAATGTGATCCTTAAAACGCTTCTTTTGATCCCCCACCGAACGTCGGCCGCAGGAGAGTTCACTATAAAGCAGGCGGCGGGGAAGTCTCTTTCCAGGCATCCTTATCACATGGCTAAGCCAACTCAGTTGTTTTCTGGGTAGTATCGTCTCGAAGGATGTTGTGCCTGCTCTGCGGCGAATCACAACATGAGGCATTTTGTCCCACTAGTGCACGTGCAGGACAATTTGAAGACACCGAATGTGAAAGGCGTCGAGGGCTCTGATTGTATGCTGCCAGTTGTTTCACATAATAATAATAACTTTTCGATGCTTGTTAATGCCTCTTTTGTAAGTTTCCGCTTGACAATATACCACTTGCTAAGTTTTGCCTTTGGCACCATTAACTTTTTTTGACCATTACACAGGACATTCAATTCCCTTCTGAGTTCTGGATGTGTTTCATTCATTGACACCAATTCTTGTAACCACTCTATTACTTCACAAAATGTCTTAGATAGTTCACTTTCAAATTTAATTAACTTTACTTCTCTAAAGATACTACTATGCGTTAAAAACGCATGATACAAATCACTCAACTAATTCGCACAAAACAATACATTGCACTTTACACATGGTTTAATAGAAGGCTCCTTTTTTATTCCAGATCCGACAAGGTATCGTTCTCTGGTTTATGTCTTTCTCTTCATTCCAAAACTGGTAGTTTGTCAACAACTTTCACTGTCACTGTATTCGTCGCTTATCTGCACATCCGTGTTGGAGGACATAGTTCCTTCAACAGCCAGAACCACTACGTACGGCGAAGTAGTTGACAGAAGCTTGCTTTGTTTTTCTCCCTCCTAATGGACTCTCCACAGACTCATGGTTTTGAACTGAAGAGGTTGTTATCAATGGCTTAGCCTAATCATTAAGTCGTAATGTCGCGTTATCCCGTTATGACTGTAAACAAAAAACGTAACTCTGGTATATGACATAATAATAAACGTAAGTCTGTCAGACCTAATACAAGCACAAAAACAGTGTTTCCCGACCGGGGTGCCGCGGCACTTCAGGGTGCCATTTACAATGCTCAGTGGTGCCGCAAGCTAATGTGTTTTTCAATATATCATTATAAAATTATTTTTGAAAATGTCATCAAACTTTTAAGCAAATTGCTGTGAATTTGCTACTGGGTGCAGGGGAGTGGCGTGCAGAGGTCTGATGGTGCCCGGGGCAACTGCTTGATTGGATGCCCCCCTAACAAATTCAAGTGTTGAGCAGCGGCGTATGGTCAGGCCCGTAACCAGCTTCGGTCTTCAGGAGGAGCGAAGAATTTTTTGAGAGGGGCGTAAATTTTTTGAATCATATTCAATAATTCTAAACGATGTCCAATACATTTTTCCAAGAAGGACGAAAACTTTTCTAGGGAGGGTTTCTCCCCCCTGTGCCCCCTCTGGTTATGGGCTTGCGTATGATGGTCATTGTCACTGGATATACGCTGTTTGTGATGTCATATTCAGGTTTGCAGCCAAAGTTTTGGCGAAGTTTGTTGACACAACATGTATATTTAGCGACGCCGGAGCAGCGGCAGGGCAAGGGGAGCAGTAGAACATTTTAGGGCAATGGAAACTTATAAAAAATCAAAAACATCATTGCCTATTATGCTTGTTTCTGTTCATCAGCAATGTTGACCTCAAAAATAATAATAACAGAAATTATAGAAAATTATTCTATGAATTTTCTGGGTGATTGAAAAGCTGCAATGACTATGTTTCAAGCCGGTCTTGATAATCTACAAAATTATTTATGATACTGTTGTGAACAGCACTGGTGCTGGAGTTGGAAGTGCAGGGGGTGCAAGCGCATCCCGAAAAGATTTGATTTGCTGAAAATCTGAGCAACATCCCTGAAGATCCGCATAAAAATGGCGTTGAACGTTGCTTGACTTCACAAAATGGCGCCTAAGGTTTGCAAAAAAACACATGAAGACCTTTTTTGGAGGTCACACCAAAAAGGTGTTGATGATCTTTGTGGCAGAGAATTTGCATGCAAAAGTTGCACAAAAAACTTTTCCGGGAAGTTTGGAGAAATTCGGGCAAAAATCCTTCGCAACCCCTAAAATTTGCTTGCTCCTAAACCTATGATGAAAAGGCACCTCCACCTAGGGTTGCCAGATCACTTGAAATTTTTTCAAGAACATTTATTTCACTAAGATTCGGTCAGTGGCGTGAAGATGTCTGGTGATGCACGGGACGACTGCTTGATTGTGCGCCCCCTAGCAAATTCTAGTATTTAGCAGTGGAGTGGCGTATGATGATCAATGTAATTGGGTATACGCTATTTACGACGTCACAATATGACGTCATTTTGATGTTTGGCGAAGTTTGTTGACACAGTGTGCATAGTATTCTACACGCACTCTCCTTAGTCGTTATTGTAGCCTACAGTGTGTCACTGTAATACGCATAAATTAATTATCGCTTCAAGTAAGGAGACCGGAGCGAAACACAGCACTCAGCGCTAAGACAGAGCAGTTCATAACTGCAAAAATATCCGGCAACGCGTTAAAACAGGGGAGTAGAACATATTCAGTGCTACGCCAGAGCAGTTCACAACTGCAAAAATACAAGGTTGTGCATTCAAAGAGTGCAGGAAAACACACTCACGCTACGATGGGGCGGTTCACAAATAAAAAAATGGCTGCTCGACTGTCTGCAGCAGTCGAAATAGCAGTCGAACATAAAAGGTATACTATGCGGCTGGGATGGTGGACACCCAGGGTTGACAGTTTGAAACTTGCTGAGCTAGCCTACACAAGAATTGAAAATGCACATAAAGTACGCAAGAAAACTTTCATTTTTACAGTATTTATGTGGCTGTTATATGTACAACTATTGTGAGGACAGAACAGATACGCGTTTGTGTGAGCCGTTAGGATCAATCTGCCCAGAACCGTCGCCAGAAAGTGTTCACTAGGGGGGGGGATTTACGTTTGTGCAGGGAGGCTTGATATTAAAAATTTGTTAAAATCTCCACTGATTTATCCTATTCTATGATTTAATTTGGGGGGCTTGGGATTTTGCCTGTAGGGGCGAAGCCCACCAAAGCATCTCCGTGGCGACGGGACTGAATCCGCCTGAACTGCCAATTAGTGACGAAGCTTGAAATGATCTTCATATTGCAAGTACAGGTGTGAAGCTTCGTTAGTGCACACCCAGGGTTGACACATCAAGAAACGAAACGGGAATTAGTGATGCATCAAAAAGTCAGCTAAACCAAGCAAGTTGAAACAGGACAATTTTGAAATTTGACTCAAAATCAATTAAACGGCCGTGATTATTTTACAATCGTTTTTTGTGATTTTCCCTTGATAGCTTGATCTGAGCAAAGTCACGTCACTATCAGTTTAATTGGGTGTGTGCCGCACACCTGAGTATAGGTCCCTGGTATTGAGGATGGTGAGAATTACTAGTGTTTGAGTACGTAAGAACCAGTCTTGACAAAGAAAACAAGTTTTGAAAAAGTAAATCCATGCAGCATGTGTTAGTAGCCTTACAACAAGAAAAATCATCTTGCTACAGCATTTTAATATTTGCAGTTTCACTCTTTGGATGCCCACTTTCCTTTGGTTGCCCGGGGCCGTCGCCTCGTTTGCCTCTCCTCTCTACACGCCACTGGGTACGGTCTACGGTGGGCTACTTTCAGAAAGCTTGAATCACGTATGAGCAAGTCAGGCTATGTTAACCATGTACGAAATTGAAAAATAAACAAAACGTATTATGAAGACACAACTTTTCAACAATTTACTACACAACTGTTTAAGATGGAACAAATCTATACATTGTTCTGTTCATTTACATCGTTTATTCTTGATTCTTGAATGTTCAACGCAATCAATAGTTCTTTAATGAAAAATTTTTTAAATATTCAAGAATTTTCATGGACGCCGGAAAATATTTTATGGACAACAAAATGTTTTTCAAGAATCAAGGACAAAACGCGTTTTAATAGCAAATTCAAGGACAATTATTGGCACTCGAGGACGTCTGGCAACCATAAGTTCACGATGTGACACTTCAGGAATAAGTGTGCAGGTGTGCAATTCGTGAAAACCTGATTACCGACCCACTTCTCCGAAAAGAAGAAACTCTATTTTGGTCTTTCTGACAATATTCCCGGGAAAAGATTGCTTTGTTCGTATAGAAAACATTTTATGTGCAAATTGGAATATCGCAAACAGCAGAAAGAAATGCACAGTCAACTGATTCTTCAAAACCTGACAGAAAACCTTGTGTGATATGCCATCAAACGTAAATTGGCCAAACAGTGAGCAAATGTTTCACGAGGTGTTCAGTGCAAAGAGACAATTGGAAAAAACAGACAATGGGGATAACATTGATCAAATAGCCTTATCGCAGCACAATACTGTGTTCCATGGTACCATAAATGAACCATCTATCACTTTTACGCTATTACTTTTGTAGAACAATTCAGTTTTCACTCTTTGAATATCTGTGAAGATGAATGACTTAATAAAGTGACGCACAAAGTAATATAAAAAGCATGATCCTCTTCGTGTGAAATAATCCTTGTACGCCTTGGCGTTGCTCATTGACTTTTTACCATTCTATTTTCCCTTTTATCTACCTCTTTTGTTACCACATATTTAGTTTTTTATTTACCGAGTTTTGTACCCACCCTCGCAACTTTCCTTATTTAATAATCTTCCCTAGAGTACGTCTTTTAACCTTACGACTTCAAAGACAAGATTAGAACTGCCAATCGATGGACGTGAAAGATTTGCATTCTTTAAAGTAACCTACATTAGTCTCAAATTTTGTCTGATATTCCTGAAAATTTGAAATATCTCTCATCTTTTTCATTTGGAAAGCAATACAAAAATCTCTTGCTTTCTTGCCAATGTTCTTCTTGTTCTTGTTTCACTAGCTCTTCACTCTTCTGTATCACTGTTTTCAGTGACCTTGTTTTTTCTTATAACTTTAACTCTCAAGTTTCTCACACCAACTCCAATGTAGATATGCATGCTCTTTCTCTTCTGTTTCTTTTTTTTTATTTACTTGTTTCGTCTGACGTTGATTCGATGAAATATGTTAATTTTATTTTATTACCTGTGAAACACCTTCAATTTAAAGTTGGTTTGTTCTCTTGGGTCCGTGTTTCACAAGCAGACCCAACACGATTTGGAAACTGCCCACAAAAGTCAAGAACTAACAAGTCATTCATGTCTGATATAAATTCATAAGAGAAAAACAAACAGAAGAAAAGCCCTGTCAATTTTTTTACTTTGTAAAAGAAGAGAACTAAAGTTTAAGTCAAAGAGCAGTTGACAAAACCGGCCTTAGCTAGTACAACACTGCTACCAGAGTTGCTAACTTCAAGAAGATTACTTCATACCATAATGCGATGACCTAATGAAAGAAGCAAGTTGTTGAGTCAACTTACTAAACAAACAAAGAACTTGCGAAGCGAAGACTTATTACACAAGCCGATGCCAACACAGGACAGCATGAGACAGCGCCTAAATGAGCCATTAGAGAAACAAAAACTTTCGCTATAAAATGAGCATGTTTTAAACACTAAATGTTCAGACAATGTGTCTCACTTCGAACATTCGGTTACGTGTGTTCGGTCCATTTCCCTTACAGACGTTGTTTGTCTGACCTACCTTTCTTGAGATGTGGTATGTCTATACCAAAAGGACTTTTTTAGCACCCTATTTCAAGACTCTCAATTGCGACAGCCATTTGACATGAAAAACGCTGAGAATTGGACACTTGCTCCTGAATTTCGTATTAAACTTGATGCTTATAATAAACGTAGTTCCCCTAAAAGAAACTGATACATTTTGGGTTGCTCTTAGATAGGTTAATTACTGACCTGTGAAAGCTAGTGAACCCACGTAAACTTGTAGACTTTCCAAAATGCGATTTGACCCTTGAATAAACTGACAGCAATTAAAAGTTTAGAGATACGCCAAACAGAACGCTTTTAGTTCTAACAAATGGGCTGGTTGAGCTGTTGACCCTTGAGTTCTTTTGACAACCCATTGTGATTAAACATATTAGTTCATATCAATTTGCTAAGCTTGAAGTTTTCGATGTTTTTATATTTCCATGAGCATTAAATTAATTTCTACTCCTTGATGTTATTCTTTTTTCCTGCTGCATTTTTATTTCGCGATTTGAGTAACAAAACGCATGAATAAGACACAGCACACAAATTGGTCATATTTCTGCTCCGTGCCACCAAGTCGCAATGAAAACCAGCACTATATTGTGCCTATCAAGAAACGCAAAGTTGAAGTACCTGTACTTGCGATGGTATTCACGAGTGACGGAAGACGGAGCTAGGAGATCCATACACGGATTAGTAAAGCAAACACAGTTCTGCGTGAGCTTTATCACTCTATGGTCGCAAAACATGAACTTTCACGGACCAAAAAGCTGTGAGTCTTCAAATCGCTTTTTTCCGATCCTCACCTATGGGCATAATTTGTGGCTAATGTCTGTTCGAATACTATCTCAAGTGTAAATGGATTGAATGGGCTGTTTTGGAAATGTTAATGGTGTAATACCTCGCGACAAAGTGCGCAGCTGTGAAATTCGTAAAGATCTGAATGTCGATCTGCTTCTCCTCCAATTACTGTACAGGGACCCCAGCTACGTTGCTTCGCCCATTTATCCTAAATGTTCACAAATGATTGGCGAAGCACGCAGTGCTGGCTCCACGTAGGGGAAGCGGCCCAGAGGTGGAGTGATTGCACCTCCGAGCTTGCTTGAACCTGTCTTAGTGTGGAACCAGCCGAACTGCCTAAGATTTTTGACAGTGAGGTATTTCGATTCCTACTCGGGTTGGTGCCTCCGCGGCCCTACTGAGAAGAAAAGCGGGGACGAAAATGAATTAACTGCAGATTGCAACTTTTTCGGTTTATATATACAGTGTATATATATGTGTGTGTGTAGACTTTCCCGGAGGAGTTACTAATCAAGCTGTTTAAAATATTTGTAGGGTAACCCTCAACGACCTCACTGGTTAGAAATTATTAGGAAACGTAACTAATCAGATGCAAAAGATGTAAATTGACGAATACTGGCGCTTTGACATGTTTCAAAAGATCCTTTTGCAAGTGGAAGGTCATTTGCTTTTTAAAACAGCACCGAAAGCGTTGTTGAGGCAATTGTTGCTTATATCCTGAAGTTTGAAATGGTAAGCACTTTGCATGTACAAGTTCCAGAAGATTTAAAGGTTTAGTGTCCCAAATCTTCGAAAAGAGTTTGAGAAACTCTCCCAAAAATTCTCAATGAAATGTTTTCTGATTATTCTGGTTGAGACGTTTTTGTCGAGTTAAGATGTTTTCTTGATTAATCTTCTGAGAAATTACTGTTTTGAAGAAGCAAGTCTTTTGTAAGAGTACATGTTTAACTGTGTTTATCTGCACAGACTTGAAACACGCAGTTGAAAGGTTTTATTACTGCTGATTGTTGTGTTCCCCTCATGCAAGGATACAACGGTACCATCACTTAAAACCAGGGGTGTGGAGACGGATCCGGAGCCGCAGGGTTTTGGATGGCCGGAGCCTAAAATTTGAATTCCCGTCCAACAGACATCGTTTGCGGAACAAGCCAATTGTACAAATGATACAATGGTTTTTAATGGACCAAATGGTTTTGGACCTGGAGCCAAAAACTTTTAGAGGCTTGAGCCGGAGCCAAAAATTGTAGATAGCAGGAGCTGGAGCCCGAAATTTGAGTTCCGGCTCCACAGCCCTGCTCAAAATATACATCAGTTAAAAGTCACCTTTTGCATCTTGCCAGAAACCAACTGGAATCTTTTTGAATACGTGCAAAGAACGCTGCTCTGCGATTAATCAATTTAGTATAAGCAACATTTTTGAGAAAACAAGCCTGCTAACGCATAACGCTACAAAAGCTATTGCTTTGGAAAAACTAGAAACAGCTACAATGCAATCGGCAAATTATGAGGTTGAAGCTTGCATTGTCGGATGCTGGAACGAATGTTTGCCATGCCACAATATAGTTTCACATCTAAACCTATTGCAGATGACCTGATGGATACCAGATATTTTCAGATTTAGTTCGGTGCTTGCGATCGAATTTCTCTTAAAAATTTTTGTTGAAAACAGGCTTCATACATGAAGTATCGTAGTGACTTTAACTCTGGACGCTCATCGGTTGAGGAACCAGCTTAATGCACATTGTCCACTGCATAATCTGTAAGCCTAGGTTTTGTTCGTGTTTGCAGGAAAAGGATTCAACAAAAGTTATTCAATGCAAACATTGTTTGCAAAGAAGAGTGTACAATTTTTGAAACAATTACTGAGAGAGTTCTCTTGGCAGGATGAAAAAGAGAAGGACGTTACCAAAATAGTTGTCTTCGAGGAATCGTTCTTCCCAATAAAAATAACTAATTAGCAACAATACGGTTAATTCTTGTGAAAATTGCATTCTTGCATTATCTTAAGGCATGCATCAAAGGGTAAGTAATTTTTAATTAACGTTTTTTGAACCGTAAAATAAATCAACTAAAAACCAGAAGGTTCATTATTTATAAAGTGATTTTTGGGCCATCTTAATATTCACTATTCTCAAATACAAATTAAAAATAGCTGCTATTCGACTTCAGATCTGGGTATAGCAGCAATCTGAGAATCATTTTTTATGGCAAACAATTGTTGATCAGCTGGAGGTTTCTATTCACTAGATGAAGATGAATCCTGCATCATGACTGCGTTGCACCTTGGTGTGTAATGAATATCGTTTTTGAGGCTGTGTCCAAGAAAAAAGCTGAATGCAATTTTCATGACTGATGCGTTTTTGTAACACTTTCATAACATAATGCAAGCACTTGGTAGCAACAACATGTTTCAGCAGATGGAAAAGTGTCTTCAATTTAACGCACTTGTATATGTTCAATTTCTTCTCAATACTTTCTCAGTAAATGTTTCTACGCGTTTATTGTGATGTTATACTTTCGAAAACGGTACAAGCGACGAATAGCACAAATATTTGAGTTTTCACATAGTTTGCATTTTTCGCGCACATCATAGTCGATCAGTTGAATGTACAGGTATTCTAAAGATGCTCATTGCAATTTATAAGAAAACGCCTTTAATGCAAACAATTAACAAAGAGTCCAGTGTACAAAACACTCCAGGCGAAGCTAAGCGGCTGTTTATGAGAAGCAAGCTAAGCAGCACTTTATGAGAAGCATTCATTAAAACAAGCAATAAACATGCAGTACAATCCTGCAACAAAAACGTACAATATTTTATGCAGCATGTTTTTACAGAAAGCAAATTCACGCAAGTTTTCCAAAGATTCTGAATAGTCTTCTTGCTTCTCTTTGAAGTTTCTCGCTACATCGGTTGGTTTTGCTAAAAAATATTTTGTTATTATTAAACACCAGTCTGCATCAAAACTTTTGGCTGTTGATTTTATAAACGTTTGTAGATTCACATGCAGTTTCGAAGCACTGATTTTCTAAAATTATGGATATGGTTCGGTGTAATAGTCACATTCGGCAAAGTTTTACAGTGTGCACCACTGGACACGCAGAGCGCTTCTTCTAATTTACCTACTTTGATTAATTTGACAACAAATGCGTAGTTGGTGCAATTTAATCTTCATGATATTATACAATTGCCAGCGGTTCACGACGGTGGTTCGAGAGCTCACTGCTTTCTTGCGGGTTACCAAAAATACAGTCCGATAACGATGGCTGCTTTCTCCGCTTCTAGTACAGTAAGGGCAGTTTCTAACATAACCTTTATTGGAAACTATCAAAATGAAAAAATTGAAAAGCAATAAAAGCAATGCTTTCAGTTGGCTGATGTAATCCTTAGTTAGCTAAATCTTTTGTAATGCATTTTTTCAAGCTCTGTTATACGTTGTAAAGTTAAGCAACATCTAAAAAAGATGATTTTCTGCACATTTGTAACTAAATGTGTTGCAAATGAAAAAGGCTTTTCTTTTTTTGTTGAAAACCTATAATTTAAAATCCCGCAGTCATGTGCGGCCTGTTTTCTTATGTGTTTACAATTAGGCTATACAAAAAAATCAAAATATGTATGCAATGTGGAATCCCTTTGTTTTCAAAATTTTAAGACAGACTATGATGTCCATTTAGAGTCTTTGATAGCATGGTATTATATGGCAATTTTATTTATGGTTTTGGTGTGCAGAACTACGTAAAACTTGAAACCAATCTTTTGACAAGGTTGCAAACTACATTGTGTGGAACACAACGCAACATTTTGTCATACAGGGGAGAATTAGAATTTTGTTCAATATTCTCTGTTGTAGCAGACACTTATGGTCTGTACATGTTCTATATGAAATCTTGAACTTGCTGGGAATCAACAATGTAAAACAACCCTCTCTCAATCTGACAAAACTTCCATTTTTTGGAAATAGCGAACTAGTCA
>Ga0210059_1013906_pt1 | contig 11963 bp, 5 predicted proteins | sample Ectturendosymbi2_FD_188042 | JGI IMG/M metagenome (GOLD analysis project Ga0210059, IMG submission 188042) | Ecteinascidia turbinata endosymbiont from Florida, USA - Sample 2 (SPAdes) (version 2) | ecosystem: Host-associated > Tunicates > Ascidians > Unclassified | place: Key West, Florida... | reverse complement strand
AATCAACCAAATGCTATATTCATTTTCATAACTTTCCGGAATCATCGGAAAAAAATTTTAATGTTGTTTCACATCTACAAGTCTCGCAGATTCCGAAAATCAAATCAAAATAGGGAACCGGAACTTGCATTCCCAGCAGAATTAACATGTGCTTTTATCACAAACCTGCTGATCTTTGCTGTAAGTTTGCAAAAAGTGTTTGAATAGTAGCGTACCAAAGGTTTTACAATTATTTTCATTTTCTTATCATTCTTTCAAATCACACAATTGCCAAGCGATTAAAAAACGTGCTTTTTAAACTCTAGAATAAAAACTTGCTGTCTACCCATTAATTTTCACATGAAGAAAGACAAAACCAGGTCAAAAAACATGATCATCGTTAATCATTTGTGTGAAGACAGTGGTGCATCTAACCTGGAGAAAAGGGGTCTGTCGCGGAAGGGCAGCTTCCGATATCACTTTTCAGCATAAATCTACACTTTCTCTTAAGACTAGAAATCGACCGATGAATTTTGCGTTGTTGCCAAAGTATTATATCGGCAAAATTATGCCTATATATAGCATATTGGCAAAATTTGCTCATAAAAGCCGCTATGATAGTTTTCTGCACGGAGTGTTCGGAAACCCAAGTTGCTACTTCGTCTATGATTAATTAACACAAATTCTCTGTTCTATTTCATACGACACGCAGCCCTCTGACTGCGTCAGGTAGTGCGTAATATTCAGACCACTCCACAATCATTCCAGCTTCTAATAAACCAGTCTATGATGTAACATTCGCTCCGAGGTTTTGCGCGGCAAGCATTTGGCTGCCTGTGAACAAGGCCGTGATTTTTTACTATCTTAGTGACCAAGGTTTGTGCAGAATTCCATGTTACACGCTTCTCCATCGCACTGAAGTTTTGTTTTTCAACTATGGTATGAGTGTTGCAAAATATCGACATCGGTTATCGGCAATGAAAAATAACAACATTGGTATTGCCTTGGCCCAAAAAAGCCTTATCGATCGAGCTCTACCTAAAATCCAATCAATCAAACTTAATTAGTAGCCTAGCGCAACTAACTATTTCGAATAGATAGTGGTATTGACCTCATTGTCGAAACGCACGAGGAATAATTTTGAAATTATCATTGCTTTTGGTCACGGCGCATTTATTACATCACAATCGATGTTTGTTCTTAGGAACATGGTGCTGAAAAGATACTTAGCTTGTCGAACATTCAGAAAATGTCAGCCACACAGCAGTGAGATTGTTTATACATACGTACATACACTTATAAAATCGAAGCTGACAATCAGTGCACAACTGCTTCTGTGGAGCGCTGTCTATCAAAGATGGCGGTGTTATAAATATACTTGCGAAATCACTGCGGAGAAGAATGATTGAGTTGCAATTGCTCTGATGACTTTACATCGTAATGTAAAAGTAAATTACTTGAAATCAATATAGGACATTTTGCGCAGAAAACTTTAACATCGTAAACTGCTCAATTCTAAAAAAAAACTGTTTTTGAATACAACGCTTGACTGATATTTTGTTCAGATAATATGCGACCACAATTTCTGAGGCTAGCTGTCGCACCTTTCATTATGAGAAGTTCCTCACAAAAATAGCTTCAGTTGAAACGAACCCGCATTACTTGGCGTGATGCTCACGAAGGCCTAATATTATTTGATTTAGTGGTGACCTAGCATATGTAAACAGCAGATAAAATTTAGGCTGAAACTGCAAAACAAAACGATCGTGATTGGGCACTGTGTTCTCTCACCATGAAGTGAAATACAGTATTGCAAAACAACTCTGCGCGTCAGTTTTGCCATTTAAGCTGTTTTCCTGCTAGATCTAGCAGGTTTTTCTCACTAATAGCTGGAAATTTTTCAATCTAGCAGCTTGCTGATTTTCTAGCAGGATTTTGAAAAACGTTTGGCAGGTTTAGCAGGCAACAAAACCATGGCCAAATTCCAACAATTTTTTGAGATGAAAACTTTTACACCTTCTTCATCAAAAATTATTTACCTTCTTTCTGAAGCTTTATGTTGGGCAACACAAAGACAACCAGGCACAACTAGCTGCCTTTAATCATTTGGATGCATAAATGTAGGCCTACCATTGCTATTACTGTACCACTGGAGTTTCCATTCTGACACAGCGAAGCTGCTTCAAAAGATAATCGGATCATAATAACATGTAACTGGATGGCTTGGTGAAGCTTAAATATTTGCTTCTGTGCTTAGTGAGCGCATTGGGTTTAAAAGATTACATTGGCAGCAATATTTTTATCCCATACACATAAGATTTTTCCAGGTGGTTCCATTACCCCAGGAAGTCATAGGCCTAATGTCTGGTCTATTAATAGTGAGTGCGAGATCAAAAATTGATACATAGCTTAACAATTTCGTTTCAAACTCCTCGAAAATAGCAGTTTTTTTAGCGGAATTTCACTATTTTTAGCAGGTTTTAGCTAAAAATTTGCGACATGGTCTTTAGGAGGATCTAGCGTTTTCGTGACACGATTTAGCAGGTTTAGGTGACAACCATCTGGCAACACTGCTGCGTGTGCGTGGCAGTGTTCGAACTTCTGACAGCTTTGCTTGCATTGGAGTTGGCACTGCCAGAGAAGGAAATTCTGAAACACGCACGCTTGACGCAATATTGATTTAAAGTGTTCAAAGACGTGAATCGTTTCATGTCATTGCACAGACGCCATTTAGACAGGCAGCGATGTTGTTGCTTTGTAATATTGTAGTACTCTGCAACGTTAGAAGGGAAATGTAGGCCGTTGCCTCTTCCAAACCACCGCATTAGAGACCTGAAGTGACAGCATTTGATATTTTATTATCTGCTTTAATGCTGAGTAGCCTGCCTGCAGTACAAAGGGGGGTGTCATTACAGCCAAACAGACCCCCTGAATGCGCCCCTGTGTGAAGAATAAGTAATCAGGATTTTGTAGAGTGGACAAGGTCATAAGAGAGTATGCATTTGTCTGCATATTTGATGTCGAGCATGTGGTCACATTTTCAATTGGTATATGAAAGAATATTAAAGTTACTATGGTTATGTGATTGTGAATATGAAAGTTCGCTTGATGATGTGATTATAAATGTCCTGTTCTTATGTCAGAGCCCAACAACATAGTGGAATTTCCTCACTAGTAAACAGCTGTTATTTGTGCTGCTCAAAATGTTGTTTTGAAGCTGCTGCATGCTGCAGTAATCAAGTCCTTCCCTCCTGAATTTTTTTCTAAATTTAGCAAAATTTGGCCCTCCGATGTTGGTTTATGTAGTAAAACAAAGTTTTCAATCATTTTTGGTGCTTTTTAATTTTTCTTGTACGCATACTGTCGCAAAGTAGTATTTGTGGGATCCTATCCACACGAAGGAAACTGCTGCACTCTGCCCTCAAAAATGAATTCCTTCAACCACTGAACCACATGTTTTTGTTTTTTAACATAATAGGTTAACAAACAAGCAATAAAGCTAAATCAAAGAAACAAATACCAAAAAGCAAGAGAAAAATTGAATTACCTAAATCTCACATAAAAAATGAAGAGCTCTAAGAAAGCAAACCTTTGTCGAATCAAAAAGAAAGAAAATTAATTGGACTGATTGTTGCTGGTAGAACTGCTTCCAAAAGTTTGTGCTTTTGTTTAACACTTTGGCGTCCTCTAGGATTCGGGGATTTTCGGAAAAAAAAACGCCTAAACGCACGTGGCTTTGCGCGGGAATTTCTCCGGTCTGGTATGCTCTACAGACCCGGTAAAAGTGTCAAAAAACATGGCACGTCTTCTAGTCTGCACTCGAAAAAAAATTTTTTGCTTGGGGGTGCGGTTTTTTGTGAGTGACGTCATAAGTGGAGGACTTTTAGGCCATCTTGGCCCATTTTGCCTGGCCTTGGGTGCTAACCGTTAGGTGGTAGTATGGTAGTTTTTACTGTAAACTAGGCTACAATCCAAGGCTTTTGATACTTTGGATGACCTGCTGGGGTTTCGGGTTCAAAAGTTATGTACATTAGTAAAAATATTTGACTAATTAGCTAATTAGATAATTAATTAATTTGTTTATTTTAGATCATAACTTTTGAACCAGAAACGCTAGAAAGTCGATCAAAGGCTCAAAAGACTCGGACTCGAGCCAAGTTTTTAATGAAAACTTCAGCGAAACACTTTGACCTAGCGGTTGGGCCCTAGGCTGGGCAACATGACCCAAAATGACCCCAAAACTACTTCACTTATGACGTCAGTCACAAAATATCTGCACTCCCAAACAAAAAAATTTTTTTCGAGTGCAATCTACTAGACTGGCTGATCTGTTTGAGGCCTTGAACAGCTCTCTAGCGCAATCGGCGGAGGAGCTAGGGCGTTGGTAAGGCAACCGAAAACTGCTGTTTTTTATGCCGAAATCAAAGTATGAATATATCGTAGACCGGCTCTCAAAGTGTTAAAAAAGGTAAACATCACAGTCACAGCATTTTATGAAGACTTCCCTATCTTCTCTTGCTGAAAGCAGCTTTTGCATCTTCCATGCTTTTCAACATATCCAATTCGGTGTTGAGGGCTGCAATATCAGGTGCATATATTTTTCCTTGAGGAGAAGTCACAATCAGCTCAACCGCAACCATTCTTCTGAAATCTTTTTGCATCTTGGCGATATTTTCTTTACTTATTTTGGAACAATCTTTTCATAGAATATGAATGAATTTGCCAGTCCCATGTCCATACAATTCCCAAAGGCCTGTAATAATATTTTCTTGGGCTCTTTCTGTGCAAGGCGTATGCCGTTGTCTTCTGATCTAAAAAACAGTTCCTTTCAGGTATTTGTTGTCTTCACTGCCTTTCTTCCACCTTTTGACATTACTTCTGTTGATTTTGTGTCTTTTGGAAGTCTGGTTGTGTTCTCTGACTATTCTGCAGGATAAAATTTACTTCATTTCAATGTGTAAATCCGAGTTGGACAGAAATGTAAAATTGTCCAAAATTATTGTGCACTATCAATCTTTGAGGGATTCTGTAAGTTCCATTACAACACATTCTGATTGTTTCAACTCAGGTGATGCTATCTTTTTCCAACATAAATGTCGAATTGATACAGGCATCCTGTTTTTGAATCAACGTGACACCAATGCTTGAAACCTCATCTGATTGTGGGTTTTGCTTCATATGTGTTTATTCCTTTTAAATTTTGTCATTCATTCTTCAATTACTTGTTTAAAGGTTGGACTAATCATATCATTTTGGAAAGCAGCATTGAAATGTTTGATCAGTGGACAAAGTTTCCAGGCTTTGTTGTGTGCTGGGTCTTTTTTGTCAGGAACTTCATCATTATTTGCAAAATGCAGTGCTCTTATTATTGAACAGAATCTATCTCTCGGTATTGTTTCAGCATTTTTTTGATCTTGTAAGTCTGGTTCATTGGGAAATAATCATTGAAGTTTTGGTATAACATGGTCTGTCATCATAAATATTCATTCTCAGATATACTTTCATTTCTTCATTGACTACTTCAAACGACTTCTCCGTTTGAAGCATGTTTAGTGTGGATTGGGGTACCACAATGTCATTTATCAACTCATCTAACTTGCAAACAACAACAAAAATAGTAGCTGGGGATGGCAATGACTCATATTGAATCATAACTTTCCCCCATTGCCAGCATGAGTATCTGGTTGATTCTCTTCAGTATGTACAACTTTTAGGAATCTCTTCATCCAGCGAAAAGTCTGGATGAAGAGATTCCCAAAAGTTGTACATAGTCTCAGACAAATTTGGATTGGCAGGGGGTTCCTCCACTGGTGCCTAACGATCATCAATTTTCAATAGTCATTGGATCATGGATCATCTCCTCTCTCAGGAAAGGATCCAGCTCACAATACTTCGTCTTCTATTATTTCAAACAAAGCTTCGCCATCACTGTCATCAAAGTCTAATAGCTGTAATACTTCTGAATAAAGAATAAATTATCCTCATGTTTTTCATGACATTTGAGGGGCAAATCAAACAGAAAAATAGACAGTTTTGCACCAGTTAATTTACCTTGTGGACCTATAACTGCCTAAACTGCTGCTGAACGTAGTTACATGTTGCAACTATCACACAAATGTGGCATACTAAAAGCGTGGTAATGCTGCACATAAGGCATGGAATTTGTGTAAATGTTCCACCACCCTCTGCATGGGTGGGTTCCCACCCATAATAGCTGATCTCTCACTCAGATAAATGCAACGGTATCGGGAATCCAACGCTTCTGAATTAAGGAGCCATGTCGACTATCGAAGACTACCAACATGAAATAATCAGGTAAAAGAAGCAATACAAAACACCATTAAAAATAACTTGCACTAGAATATAGTAAAAAAATACAATCCAAGCATTCAGACAGTTGTTCCAGTAACACAATGAAATGAAACAATGTCCTTTGTAAGGTTCCAATCTGTGAGGTGATTAAAAAAAAGAAAAAAAAGAAAGAAACAACCTTTTTGTGTCATTTTCTTTTGTCACACGGCCATCTTTATGACATGGAGACATGAGTGGGATCCAGGGTTCCTTCCTAATTGAGTCTGGAAACGTATGGAAAAAATTTTTTGGTTTGTTACTATGGAAAAGAAAATAAATTTTCAGACTTGATGTTTTGACATTCATTCTGATAATATTTTATTCAAGATTGGTAGTTTTACTATTAACTATTATAGTGCCTATTTGACCTGGGTATGTCATTCTGAAAAGTTAAGTCAGAAACAGTCTGGAAATTGAAATTGAAAATTGCATAGGAACCTTGGGGATCCCACCCAAAAGGAGGAAAGGACTTAAACAAACAGCATGGTTACCATCAGGTGTAAATTGATTAAGTAGTGATTAATTAAGACCCCCCCACTAAGTTTAACGCTATAACTGTTCAGAATGGTAGCCTTCACCAGAAATAGCAATGAATCCAAATTCTTGACAAATAGAACCTTTCACAGTACATCAAGCATTACTTGGTTTTCACAAATTTTAGCCTTTGGTAATGTTGATTCATAACCGCTGGAAGCGTAATCACGAAATTTTGATGTTTAATTGTGCAGACTAAATTTGTTTGTGACCAGGTGTTTATCGTTTCCAACTGCTTCCTTTGGGAAATCCATCAAATAAGCTTTTTTGTGACCAAGTTCTGTTTGATGAGTTGTCGGAATAGTTTGTTCAAAAAAGTGGTTGTCTGGATATTGTGCATGTGTGTCTACCATTTATGTGCCTTGTACTAAAATGTGGCAGTGATATTTACCACCTTATGCGCTTGCAATGTTTTTCCGTGTGTCGTGTGCCTATAGATACTGCAAACCGCTAGTAACTGAAGATACCAGCGTATGGTCGTTGAGGAGGTAAGACCTGTGCTCCAATAACTAAGTTATCTAAGGCTCTGCGTTGGCCAAGCCGAAACAGAGCTGTGACAGCTCCCACCACTAGGCAGTCAGTAACAACCTCTTCAGAAACAGTTTTTTTCAGATTACTTTCCTTGCATTTATGCAATACAATCAACGCACTTCGATTTCGAACACGTAGCCAGCAATCGCAGAAGAACAAATTGTATGAAGTACGATCTGCCAACGAAACAGTGTTAACCGTGGGTATTCACGGAGATAAAACGGGAATAAACGACCAATCATTAAACTGAGGCTAGTGTGTTAGCACGTCATCATTAGCTTACCGCGATGAAATACGTGGGATTTAATTTCAAATTAGACCGTTCACTTGCAAATCATGAAAATCCAAGTTTCGTACTTAGAGAAACGTGCAAAACTATATAAATAAATATGCATCCACGTATGTCAAAACCAATTCTTTGGAGTGTTTACATCTTGGTCTGTCCAATAAAAGCATTGTAAATGCAGACGCTAGGTGGTTATGCTTCTTTTATGTTGCGCTAATAAATTCTTTCAGGTACGCCACATACTTTGTGAAAAACATTCGAAGTGTATGGAGGCAATGGAGAAGCTAAAATCAGGAATGAAGTTCAATGACGTTGCTCAGCAATATAGTGAAGATAAGGCCAGATCCGGTGTAAGTGCATGCATTTTCCGTGGTCTAATTTAAAATTGTTGCGGTTGAACCAAGACTGTGATCCATGCGGTCAGGTATATTTTACAAGCGTATGTCTGTGGTGGTGCTTTGACAGAACAGATACGGGCTTGTGTGAGCCGTGATGATCAATTCGCCTGAACTGCCAATTAATGACGAATCTCATAATGATGCACATATTGCAAGTACAGGTGTGCGGTTGTATTAGCGCACACCCAGGGTTGCCAGCCACATCAAAAAACAAAACGGGAAAGTAGTGATGCGTGATACAGTCTGCTAAATCAAGCAAGTTGAAATAGGACAGTTTTGAAATTAGGCTCAGAAAATCAATTAAACGTCCACGATTATCTTTCAATCCTTTTTTGTAATTTTTCCTTGGTCGCACAATCTGGATGAAGTCACGTCACTATCGGTTTATTGGGTGTGCGCCGCACACCTAGAGTAGAGGTCCCTGGCGTTGAAGAATGTGAGAATTACTGGCATTTGAATTCAGTACGTAAAAGCTAGTGTTGACAGCAAAACAAGTTTCGACAAATCAAACCCACGCAGCCTTACAGTTCAGGAAAAATCATCTAATTACATCATTATTGTAATTTCACTCTTCGGATGCCCCCCTGCCTGGGGCCGTCGCCCCCCTCTACACGCTACTGCACAGGCCTGCAACCAGAGAAGGGCAACCGGGCAATTGCCTCCCCCCCGAAATTTTCAAAAACATGTTTAGTTGTTAGGTACAGCATCAAGCTGCAATCATTTACATCAGTGAGTTGCGGCCCATGATGTCACATGAACCACTGAGCCTTAACGTGCAATGGAAGGGCACAAAAAACGGAATCTGTTGTAAGAGTAAGGCGGCCAATTAGTAATGTAGTTGTCTCGTTGAGTGAACTCTTGCTACTTCAAGTTTTGGAAGGCAGAATATCCTGTCTGTTTGATTTTGAACCTCTAAACCAGTGGTTCCCAAACTGTGGTACGCGTACCACTAGCGAAGGTTGTCTTCAAGGTCGTACGCGAATAGGCCTACTTATTCGAAAATAAGTTTAAAATTAAATTACTAATTAAAATTTTACTTAATTTGATTTTGGTGACGGCAATTGGCGGCAGGCCGATGCCTGAAATTTGCTACTTGCTGGGGCAGCTGAGGTGAACGCTCTTGCCCAAGAAGCGCTACGGCGATCAGTGGTCGTGGATCGAAAACGAACCTTCACATTGAAGGGCGGACACTTTACCACTGAGCTGATGCTGCCCCATGGCCTACTTTCTAATTTTCTTCACAACAAATCACCGCTATTATTTTTTATTTACCGGGTTCTGTTAATAAATTCCTGAATTTTTGTGTACTTCCCTTGTTTTTTTAAATTGCCATAATAAATTCTCACAGTCATTGTGTTTTATGTCGCATTTATGTCAATTCTGGTTTTCCAAACTTTTGATCGAATGATATTTGGTATATTGAGTTTTCCTGGAGTAAGGTGGTGCGTGGTGACAGTACGGGGCCCACAATTGGTATGCGATCATAACAAAGTTGGGAACCACGGCTCTCAACTTCTGGCATCGCAGTCTGACTGCAAAAGTGGAGCCTGACAAGGCTTCTGACGAAGCCTTTGCATGGCTGTATCTGCTGTATATGTATGCTGTATCCAAACTGACATGCCGGCTTGTCCCAGCTTTGTCAAAGTCTTTTTTACTCTTAAATCCAAGCTCCAACTTAAAATATAATAATTGGAGACCTAACCGGGCCGCCGACGTCGAGTATGTTGGATGAATTCACGAAAGTCTAAAAATCTGCTAATATATTTAATTTTTTGTGTATTTAGTGGTTAATTACACGGCCACGAATTTTTTTGAACTTTTGTCAGTTGATAGTGAATGGTTTAATGCCCGCGTTTTAACTTGAATACAGGGCGATTTAGGCTGGATGACGCGAGGATCCATGGTTGGTCCCTTTCAAGACGCGGCGTTCGACCTCCCAGTAAGCACGGTCTCATCGCCAAACTACACGGACCCACCAGTAAAGACTAAGTTCGGGTACCATATCATCATGGTGGAAGGAAAGAAATAAGTTGTTAATAGAGCATTCGAGTCATCCTCGGTGGTGTTATTCGCCGAAGCTCCGGCATTTCTTGTCTACGTTGCAGCAAACAATTTCTTGTCTAGAGGTGGATGGAGTTATTTTTGTCTCCACTCCGAGTCCAAAACGTTTTACTCCGCATCCGCACCTACTTCGCAAATCATGAAAATATTCAAGTCTGACTGGGCTATGACTCTGCAAAAATTCTACAGTTACATACATGCAAGTTTGTCTGACAGTTTTGCTTAATGTAATTCACCCTGCACAACTCTTATGTTAAGAGAACTCTTTGACAGGTTGAAACAGCCAACATCAAGTAAACCATTATAGGCCTGATTTTTCATAGTTTGTGTAAGCTTTTTAACTTCAAAAATGTTAATTTGGGGCAGATGTTATGTTTTCTTGTGGTCGAGTTTAGTGTATTGCCGAATGCATTCAAGGCAGTGCTTCTCAACCTTATACGAATGATTCACCCTTACGACAATGCTTAAGTCAGTGAAAAGTCTTAAGCCTCCATCGATGCCTGTCAACAACTTCCTTTTGTTGGTACTAAATTGCTATATAATATATTAGCACAAGGAAAGCGTCACAGGGTAGGCTACGTTACACAATCCTGGCAATGTCCATCAATCACACAAATGTCACCAGCAATTGGCAAACAACGCAAATAGGGTTTGGGTGCGATGGCTACTTCTCCACAAATGGGCGTACTGTTGAGCTCTACAGCCTGCTTGACGAAAACTTAAAACTGGTTGCAAAACCACATGAATGACTGAAGGGTCGTAGGCGCTCGATTTCGCATGTCCAAATGTTATTAGATTTTGCGTACACGTAAGATACGCAGAAACCAACCGCTCACCTTAAAAACAATGCCATGTCAGTAACAAGCCTGTTTCAAGTAACTTCATAAAACCATCCAAAAATGGTTGAAGCAATAGTGACTTGGTGACAAACACCGCCAAAAGAGAAGATTGTTGACGCAGTAACTCCGTTCTTTGCCCACCTCCGGTGAATACGCTGCTATGGTCAAGTATCTTGCGGGAGAGGTGTGAAGAATCTTAAGGGAATGCTGCAAAAGCGTAATCGGTTGCGTTAACCCGCGGACGTCAGCCACAAGGTGCTGTTGAATTATATTGCTGTTTTGCAGTGAGTGAACTGCTGCTGTTATCAGTTTTGTTGTTATCCGTTTACCATTTGCGACATAATAAACTAATAAGTGAAGGAATAAAGAAAAAAGTGTGCAGGCGCGTAGCCAGAAAAAAACTTTGGCGAGAGGCAAGAAATTTCCAATCAACTGGAGCATAATAGAACAAGTAAAATGACCTGCACACTCCTAAGGCTGTAGGGTTTGTCACGCTATGACAACTAGATGACCTAGCTTTGACCAACCGATTTTGTCAAGTCTGCACAAAGAGCTAAGCGACTTCGAATTGTATCTGCAATTGCTACTGCGTAGTGAGAGGGAAGCTCTAAGAAACCAATAAAATTTTCACGGATTATGCTGCCATCTATATCTCTCAGAACTAGGGTTTGAGAACCGGGATCCCGGTTTCGGGAATTCCCGGGAAATGGTGATTTTTTCGACTTCTTGTATCCATGTTTTTTAAACAAAAATTCCCGGTTATTTCCAGCATGGTAATGTTACGTCACGAAGTCAAAAACGTATTATGGGGCGCCGTTTGTAAAAATATTATATCTGACAGATTTAGCACAAAAACTGCTATCTCTGCATGCAGAGATATTATCTCTGGCAGAGATAGCTATCTCTGCATGCAGAGATGTTATCTCTGCCAGAGATAGCTATCTCTGCGTGCAGAGATGTTATCTCTGGCAGAGATAGCTATCT
>Ga0210059_1013905_pt1 | contig 11964 bp, 6 predicted proteins | sample Ectturendosymbi2_FD_188042 | JGI IMG/M metagenome (GOLD analysis project Ga0210059, IMG submission 188042) | Ecteinascidia turbinata endosymbiont from Florida, USA - Sample 2 (SPAdes) (version 2) | ecosystem: Host-associated > Tunicates > Ascidians > Unclassified | place: Key West, Florida... | reverse complement strand
TGCACAGGAAGTATTGTGATGCACAGGAAGTATTGTGATGCACAGGAAGTATTGTGATGCACAGGAAGTATTGTGATGCACAGGAAGTATTGTGATGCACAGGAAGTATTGTGATGCACAGGAAGTACTGTGATGCACTGGAAGTACTGTGATGCACAGGAAGTATTGTGATGCACAGGAAGTATTGTGATGCACAGGAAGTATTGTGATGCACAGGAAGTATTGTGATGCACAGGAAGTATTGTGATGCACAGGAAGTACTGTGATGCACAGGAAGTATTGTGATGCACAGGAAGTATTGTGATGCACAGGAAGTATTGTGATGCACAGGAAGTATTGTGATGCACAGGAAGTACTGTGATGTACAGGAAGATGGAATGGTGAGCTCTTCGAAGTCTGTTTTTTGATGGATGCGAAGTTGAGGCATGGATTGCTTAAAAGCGCAGCATTTGTTGGTAGGCCATCTACAAACTTCACGAATACATCACAGTACTTCCTGTGCATCGAAGAGCGCACCATTCCATTACATCGGCAATTCAATGCGCCACACAGAAGCTGTATTTGGAGCTACCGATTCTAAGCAGAGTTGAAAGCAGTGGATCCCTAATTTTGTTCCGTCATGAACCGCATGTGGGTTTCAAATGTCTCCACAAACCCATAAAATTTCAAGACACGGTGTTATCTTGAATTAATGAAGTATGCAATGCTACATTGCCTGGGCGGGTACCACAGATTGCTTCTTGGACATCAATCCAATTAATTTTAAGACGATTTTCACATCTGAATGAAGTTGAGCAGAAAGGTTGCTTTTTAAATTTATTGCGATCAAACAATTGCGTTTATTGCATGTAATTGCTTACATGGAGAAGAATCCACCGATAAAATGTTTTCAGGGCCCGGAGAGGCTAAACAAAGATGCTTACTCAAAGTAGCACACACTGAGAGTTAATTCACTGAATTTCTTACGAAGCTAAAAACCTATCACGCTAGAAAGTAAGTTAAATTGCTTGTACCACAAATCTTTATGAGCTAAATGCATGATGATCTCACGGCACTGTGATGTCACGTACGTTCATTAGAAAAATATGACCAATCAGCTCCATGCGCGAAAGACCTTCTTTATGACATATTTTTGTTTTAACAAACGTAATATAGTTTTGACTTCAGAAACACGTCACGAACGAACTCCCTGGATGGTCGCGCCCGCCCCAGGGCCTCGTGCACATTGGTCAGGGAACCCTGTTTCAGAGTGTGGTGGAACTAGTACACAAAACGTTTCAAGCTGTAGTGCAAAGCCAGCAAAAGAAAATCGGAAATTGTTACGAGTGTGAAAAACCAGTGCTGCTGTCCGCGGCCAGTAACTGCCGGGGTCACGAGGTTGGTACCGGCAGTTTTATTGACCTGCTAAGCTACAGGATTGATGCAAGCGATCACGCTTCAGCAGAAGACTTTAATACACAAGTCAGCAGATTCGGAATGGAATCTTGGCCACGGCTTCTGCAGCCGTGACAATCAACGATGCCATTCGCGAAGTCAATCGTCGCTCGTATTTTCAGTCATTGCTGCCTCAACACTTGCTGTCTACTGATATATCGGGCAAAGAGCATCTTGCTCTGATTTTGAGATATCTTGATGCAAGCATCACCTGTGAAAATTTCATTGGTTTCTTAGAGCTTCCCCCTTGTTACAGATGCATTTCTCATGCGCTTAAAAGTTCTTAACGTAGATTTGACAGAAACGACTGGTAAAGTCTACGATAAAGCATCGGCTATGGCTGGGCATGTCAGTGGTGTTCAGAAAAGGATTCTTTCAGCCACGTTTGTTCGTTATGTTGCCTGCTGCTTCAATCTGACAGTTATGGACCAAAGCGAGGTGTCCATCATTTGTAACACCTGTGATATCATGAGGGAAACAGTAGTAATTCTTCACGAATGCCCAAAGCACCAATCTATGCTGAACATCAATTTACTACTCCTCTCCCAACCAGATGGTCTACAAAATACCAAGTGGTGGAGTGTTTAAGCTTCATTTTCGGTGGATTCTTATTGCAAGATAAAATAACTGGTAATGGAACGTCGGCATCTAGGTCGTCTGCGTTTTCGCTCAAAGCGGCTTTGTAAGCCGCTTAGCATGCTTAGCGTACTAGCATGCTACGGCGGTACTTGGAAGGTACGAAGGGTTTCTGGACTAGAACTGCACAACAATTGCAATCTTCCGCAATCGATATTTCTGATGTACAAATATTAATCAATGATTGGTTGCGCACATTGCAGTTTCATCGCAACGACGATTCAATCAGGAGGAACAGGCACTTAAAGCATGCGAGGCTTCGGGCCTGGGGTGGACGTGCTACATGGCCAGGAAAATATACTGAACCGAACTTCTGAAACCTACTTTGCTCGTTCTATCATTTATGTTTACTTGGATGGAAGTAATGGCGTTACTGCGTGAGCAGCTTTTCGAGAACAAAGCGTGTGTACACTGATGTCACTTTCATCATACCCCATACAAGACCAAAATTTTTGGATAAATTTGTATAACCTTACGAAACATATAGTCTTCCAAACAGAGTGGAAAGAGAAGGAGCGGATTGAAGGAAACAGCAGTTAATTCTGGTATTGCTCGAATATTTCAAGTGCTGCCCTGGTGTTCACTACTTGCTCGAAATAATCCTTGTACTTCCTGCAAGTTCAGTGGTGGCCGAACATTCCTTTTCTGCAATGGGTCGAGTGAAAACGTGGTTTAGCTCAACACTGAGCTCTGATCATTTGACCATCCTTGCAGTGTTAAACAGAAATACAGAGCGAATGAATGAATGAAAAATCTCTTGAGCGTGTAGTGATCTTGATGAAGTCGGAAAGATTAGAATGAAATGGGTAATTTGGGTATAAACTTTAATAAAATACAGCACGGGCTTCATCGGCTTGGATATCGAAATGAGGCGTTCCTGGATAGTGGAATCGGTTTCGTTTATGCTAGTTAGCCGGCAAAAAGGCATTTCACTCGGTCAGTTTCTACGCAATCCAACTTTCGGCGTGATCTCCGCAACAGAAAGACTTCACAGCAAGCATCAAACAACAGGTGACGAAAAAGATTTTTGGATTCCTTAGTTTAGCCAAGATGGAGTATGGTCGGACTTACTCGCCGGTCTAAGTTATTCCTTTCTTGTCAGATGAACACAGCAAAACACTAGAACTGACTGAAAAACACGATAAAGCACATTCTACAACGTACGGTTAGCTATATTTACTTTTACTAGCCATTAATTGCTACTTAGGGTGTCCATAAAGTCTCTTTACAATTCAAAAAATTTATTTCAAAGGCGATATCATAAAGAGGGTTGTTTTATATTAATCAGTATTTAATAAAGTTTATATTGACATTAAAATTTTGTGTTTCAGATAAATTTTTACGTGTTTAATAAATGAGTTATATGAACCCCTATAAAATGGCTACATACCTGACTTGAGGCAAAGAATTTCTAATGCCATTGCCACCATTGATGAGGCCATGCTGCAACGAACATGGCACCGTGTTGATGTGCTTCGTGCAACTAATGTTGGCCATATAGAAGTGTATTAAATGTGGTAGGAAAACTTTAATAAACACTGATTAACATAAAACCAATCCTCTTTGTGCGATATCTCATCATCTGACTTAGTAATAAATTTTTTAAATTGTAGAGAGACTTTATGGACACCCTGTATTTCCAGCACTTACGCAATAAAATACGCTTAGTTCATTGTTCTACTCAAGTTACACAACAGACGATGACGGAAGATGACATGTTTCTACCTCCGAAACAATGTTTTCACAATCCTCTACCGAAGGTCGTGAATACTTGTTTCAGGTCAATTTTGCTACTGATAACACATGCGGTTGGAGGGATTTGTGGCAGTTCACGACGAAAAAATAATTTGGCAACTTAAGGATTAATAATCCGAATGCGATGATTCAGTGGTAGCAATTATATGATTGTTGGGCCATTTTTAACATCATCAAAAAGGCTGAAGTTCTTCCTTTTTAGAAAAATGGAGTTAGTCCGATTGGGAATTTTCCGATAGCTATGTCAGTATTGGTCGTTTTCAACTAACATAAGTATAATAAAACGAATTAATGCATGCATATTTCCGATTTTGTAAGTGACACAAAAACTATTTAATTGACCATCCTCACATATAATAAAAATTAAATTGTCCGCTTGGCAGCTGCAATTGTGTTGTTCAGCGTCTTTTTGATCCCATGTCCTGTTTAAGTGTGCTTATCTCTTAAAGATGTGTCTGCACCGCTTTTGTAGATATATGTAGATCTATATGAAATTTGTAGACTGTTGGTTGTCTCCTGAGCAGTTCGACTTGTGTTTCTCCTGAGCAGTTCGACTGTGTTTCGAGGGGGAGGATGACTCGAAGACCTTGCGGTCATTCTCCTCCCCCTGATATCTTATTTTTTCAGATGTTAAATAAAGTTGTCTGTCTGCCTGTCTGCTACGGTATACGAGAAAAGTCTTTAATCCCGCGTATTCTTATGTATAGAGACTGGCAAATGTTATTGCTTGATGTCCTTTATTTGACGCTGCCCATGCAACGATTGGGTGAACCAACCTAACAAACTACTCAGTACAACAGTTTCTCTACTCTCTGAACCAGTGGCGGATCCTGACCACGCGTTTGGGGGGCAGTCAAATATGGGGGCGCCTAAAAGGTCGTAACTTGTTTCAATACCAAAGGTTGCGTGCGACGATCGTTGCGTATCACACAAAAGTGGTAATCTTTTGTAGACCATGAAAGTGGCTATTCTTGTTGGTCCATTCGAACTATGCGATTTTTCAGGGAATAACCACAGTTTAAAAACTTCTTTTATTTCATTAATTCAGAAAACGTTGGAAGTGGGTCCCAAAAGATGGACCTCGTTTTTTACTGGTAACACTCCGTTTGGGACACCAGCAGTGTTCTTGGCTTTCTTTCTGATCTTCGGATGGCCAAACACTGCGCACAGCATGGTGCGTGCTAGCCACTAGGAAAAAAGTTAAGTCTTCACCAGAAGGTTGCTTTTCTGCTCAAAGTTATGTGATGTAAGCGGAATGAGCAAACCATTAAGCTATGCATTTTGTTGTCGGTTGCAGATAGCGCTAACCATGGCAAACATGTCTTTTCGTGGCCAGCGTGAGCTGTCTACGGGTTTGCAATTGCCACAAAAGGATCAAAAGCACACAACCATCAGTCACTGTTGCCTGACGCGTAGCCAGGTGGGGGGCGAAAAAGCGCCGTCATACCCCAAACTTTGGACTGCAAATATTGAACTGTTGAGCAAAAATTGTCATGACCGCGTACAACCAATTACTCATTCCACCAAGCAGTAGATAGCTAGTATTTACCAAAGTTTCTGCATTAAAGCCACAGGCGTTCGAGGCGGAGGGAAGACTCGGTCAAGATTTTAAAAAATTCGGGTGAAAACTTCTCGATATGTTTGGGCAATTTGTTCGAAGCAGAATCAACGCCCTGCGTAATATTCCTATTCGTGTCCCTCATAGTGGCGTAAAAATTAGGGCGAATCGAAAATTTTGCCCACCAAAGCCAATGGTCCGACATACGCCAATGGTTTAGAGCTGGATACCATATTTCGTTGAGGGCGTCGTGCCGCCGCGCAGTAATCAATGCTACGCTGCGGTGTCCATGTTGGCGGAGTGAGGAGTTGCAGAATTGCAATGTTAGGGCATTATGCCTTGAGCCAGTGGAGCACGTTCAATACATTTTTCAAGATAACAGTGTTTGCTAAAGTGCATCTATAGCTTTTCACCTGCTGCATTATGGTACAACCAAGGGCATTAGTTCCGTCAAGAAACTCATTCACTCATCTTTGTGTTGCAAAACTACGATACAGTAATACTTCGGACTCACGGGCTGCACTGGCAACAGCCCTGAAGCTGGTTCATACGTTTGCAATATTGCGTTCCTAGTTTCATTACCGCTTATCCTTTTCTAGGCTGCCTTAAGGAAAAAATAAACTTATCAATTTTGTACACCCCGCGGCAGGTCGAGAACTGTGTTAAGCGAAAGCGACTGCGTTTGTGATTGCATAACGTAAGGCTGGGCAGTTCTCACGCGGCAAAGAAATAACGAAACAGTGGCACTATTACGAAACAATAGCGTTGTTAATAATATTCGATAATAAAATACAGGCTGGGTAAAAGACCGGCACGTAAATCCTGAAGTTCAACGAAGTGGAAAGCAATATTTAGTTTATCTCTGTTCTTACTTCAATAGGCAGAAAAGGGGGGCCATTTCAAGAAGCGCCACAGACGTTTGGGTGAGGGCATTTGCCCCAAACTGCCCTCCTGGATCCGCCACTGCTTTGAACTTAGATTAAACATCAAACTCATTCCTACAAATTCACAATCTTCGTCAGAATACCAGTGCTTGAATCCCACTAGTGCATCAAATGATTTGGTTCCAAAGTAGCAAATGTTGTTTTTATTTTTGGAATCAATTCAAAATTATATAATATTTTGACCTGCAGAATCGCCCCCCCTTGGAAACTGAAATTGCCCCCAAATCTGATTAGTGGCATAATCGTCCCCGTAACGCATAAAATGGCCCTCTGGGGGTCATTTCGCCTACGTTGAAGACCACCGGACAACGTGATCGTCTTGCTGAAGTTTTAACTTTAATTCGCTGCAGTAGGTGTTGTTTAAAGTTGGTTCTTGAATTTGGTAATCACTCCTTGTCGTGTACGTGCAGTGAAGTCGTTTCAGTAAAAATTGATTTTTGGTCGTGTTAGTACATTTATCACTGCGATAGGCGGGTTATTTTGCTTAACTTTATCATGTACCCGTAAAATCTTAAGGTCGACTAAACAATTCACGCTCCTCACAAAAACTTTTTTCTGGCTGATTCTACGTGTTTCGGGTTCTTGAGTCAGTGTGAATTAACATAGGATTGCTGGTAGCATCCTTGGTGTGTTGGGCAGGTTGTGACAATACTCAAGTCGAAAAAGGCAACACAGATAGTAGAAAGTTGCTAATAACAACAATTCGTATCGACTTGTCTTAAACTGTTTTTGATCGATTGCTGAATATATTTTTCTTTTAAGTAGTTTCGTCGTCCTTGTTGTCTCCTTTGATCTCAAGAGCTATCTTGTGTGCAAATGTGAATTTCCCAAACACTCATCAGTGAAGTGGTGATGCTCGAGTTCCAGCCACGATTCGTATTGTTTAATGTCAGAACCTGGAGCAAAACATACGGTCATTATTTCTCAGTTGCTTGGGGGTGTGTGTAATTCGGTGACGTAGTCCGATCACGTGCTCGAAACGGATTCTTGCTCGCAGGCGCCACCACACGACCGGATCTTCCCACCACAACGAACACCGATCCACTGCACGGACGCGGAGGAGCGAGGGGGGCCAAGCTCGGCCACAGCATCAGCCAAGATCAAGCAGAAGTCCCTCGCTCAGAAAAAGAAAGCGTTTGGATTCAAACAGCAACCGAAAGGATGACAAGGTGAGCTGGCGCCATGCCGTTGAATTATTTGTGAGTAGACAATGACCAGGGTTGCATTTTGCCTTAAAGTTTGTTGATGAAATGCTTCGGACTTTCGACATTGTGAGAAACAATGGGACTATTCTCTTCACCCAACCCTTGCAGTGGCAACGTATTGAATTTAGCATGTGGAAATCTTTGTATTCGCATGTTTGGCATGTGGAAATTTAGCATGTGGAAATCTTTATATTCCCATGTTTGGTTCTTAGGAATGCATAAAGTTACTTCCAGAAACTTTTCATACCAATGCAAAGGTAGGCGCCAGCCTGGACTGGCATAGAACTGGTATGGTTGATCAAATATAATCAGTTATAAAATCACTGCTGAGGTCAACGAACGAGAAGAGGTTCTTGTAACCTTGTTTTCATCTTTTTATTCAGTCTATATTTGGGTCACAATGGAATCCGGCGTTGGCAGTTTTTCTTGCAACAAAATAAGGGGGCAACCGGGCAATTAACCCGTCCCCCGAAATAAAAAACATGTTTATATTTGTTCGGCACAACAAGTTGCAAATATTTCTACCCCGAAAATAATACAAGTGTTATTTCCTTATCAACTGTTTGTAGCCCTGCAATTTGCTACGTGCATGCTTGTAGAGAAGCGATGAAAGTTTCAGTACGTTGTTACGACAAAAGATCTGATATTTACGAAAATTTTTGAGCTTTGATGGTTGGACAAACTTCATATTATAAATTCCACTGTAAAGTTAGCAATAAAAATTTGTCACTCTGTGTCCATAAACAGTGTCCAAAAATCTGCCAAAATCGTCTTTAAATCTGCCAATCCGGCATAAAACTTGAATTTGTCGAGAAAAAGCCAAATTTGGCGTTTTTTCCAAAGCAAAAATAATCCAAAAGAGTTTGAAAAGGCCAAAAATTACAAATTTGGCCTGAAAAATGCCAAACTAGCAACACTGCCTAGAACAGGGGTTCCCAACCTGTGGTACGCGAGTAACTTCGATTTTTTCACAAAAATCTGGATTCACAGCTTTCGTGTTTACATATCAGGCTTTGGTTCTAAATAAATAAATAAATTTTCCTCTAGCCTGTTATTCTTATTGTTTCGTAACACTATGAGTGTCGATGCGCTGTTGACCGATTTACGCCACACATCGATCAATTGGTGGAAGGTGAACAAAAACAAAAATCTCATTAAATTTAGTTGTGTTTTCTTCTGAAGAAACTAAGATTCGATCAAATTAATTGTTCTGGAAGAAGTGGTACGCGTTGACAATACGGGGTGTCCAAGTGGTACGAGGTCGTAAAAAGGTTGGGACCCCTTGGTTTAGAATGTCTCTGATATCAAGGATTAGTTTGACGTTTGTGGGCTTCTCTTGTGACGTTGGTGCTATTTAGCAAAAGTTCATGACCCAAACCGCATCTTTTGAATCAGAAACGCGGGAACCGGTTCTCCCAGAGCAGTCGTGAGACGTTTGACGTCACAGGCGAGGGCCTGTGCAACTATAGTGATGTAACAGATGACAGAGACGCAGGTTTCTTTGATATTCTTAGCAACCCCACATAGTTGGGTTTTCCAAATTGCATCACTATCACCAGGCATGCCTTTCACGCGCGGCGCTGCCACTGACTCGCCACCAGCGCAGCATTCACTGCGAAAGTAGCCGCGTGGCCCGCGCCCCCCCCCACGGAATGAATGTGCTTGACCACGATAGGTTGCCTGTATCTAGAGACGAGCCCATTGGCGGAGTTTGGACAACTGAAGTAAGTTGTCGAACATGACTTGTTTTAATTATTCTTGAACCACGTTGTAAGTTTTCAGGGAGTATCTAGAACTTTCGTTGTCACTTTATCAAGTGACAGCTTTGGGTGTGCGATGATTACTTGCAGGGGTGTAGTGGGGGGGGGGAACGGCGTTTTCACATCTTCTTCACTTTTTGCTTTAAAATGCGTTTTTGAAGCTGTTTTAAAATGGCTATTTTGTGGGTGCGTTCCCACATCTTTTTTTGTTGGCACTACAACTCTGATTACTTGGAATATACTTGTTCGTGCGAATAACGAATTATTAAACTAAGCAAAGATTTCGCCATCAGATCCTACAGTAGTATTTCAATGCTTGTTTTTACAGAAATCATACAAGCGTGAAGATCATCATAAAAGCGACAAATCGGCCAAGATCGCGTCCACGAAGACCCTCTCCCTCGTCAAGCAATCGAACCTAAAACGAGCCAGGCCTTTCTACATGTGAACCATCGCCGTTAGTCTTGTACAGCATTTTTGCTCAAATTCTTTATTCTTTCGAACTCCAGTTTTTGCTTGCAAGATCGACACACCCACACGCATCATCGACCAATCAACACACTGCTTGCCACGTGCTTTCATCTTGACCTGCAGTAAACAAGAACTGAGGGGTCAAACGAGTTTCACTCAAGCACAAACCATTCTTCTGTGTTGATGTATAAAGTTGTTTCATTGCTTTGAATATTTCATCTTGTTTAAAAAGAAAATTGGTGTCGAGCTTCTCATTCAACGATCGCAGGAAAACTAAACGAGAAGTTCGCAGAGACCCGGACAACAGGGCCCGGCTGGCCCTCCTCGCAGTCGTAGGCCAGCGTGCTCGCTTGAGTCAGGCTCCGATACGATGAAGAGACGTTTGTGGTGGTTCCCCGCAACCAGATTTGGACAACTAAATAATTCGACGAATCGGAGCGAAATGACAGTAATTCTAATTTTAATCTAATTTACTGAAAGCTTCAGTGCTCTAATTTTAGTTCTAATCTAATTTCCGATTTTGCAAAAAATGCTGATTTGCCCAACGATATTTTTAAAGATGAAACGAGAATTCACCCTCGTTCAAGGAAAGTGCAACAAAATGGTCACAAGCGCCATGCCGCCATTCCATCACTCTTAAAACAAAAACAGTAAATAATCGATCAATTTCATTTACAGTTGCAGTACCGGTACAAAGTATGTGGCCTTATCAGTGATTAGCACTGATGATTATTGCGTCACATTGCCTATTCACTCGCACGCAGAAGTCACAATAGTCACCAGGTACTTGCGATAGTCAGTTAGCTGTGATGTTTCAGGGCAGAGATCTCCAAATCCGACCAGCAAAGACTTTTTGTCAATAATGAATGAATTTTTTACGAAAAACTTGTTGATTTGGTCGAATGTAACATAACCCGACACAACCACGTTACGTAAGATGTCCGACCCTTGATGTTGTGTAAAAGCTTTTAAAGCTCTCAGACAAAACAGTTTGGAGATACCTTTTATACGGTATTGCAAAAGCGAACTTTGTTTCCCTTATCTGAAAGCTGCAACTCGAGAAGTCCTGGGTATGACAACGACATCAGCTCCGTCGGAAGGAGTCTAGCCATGCAGGCGAATTATACAGCAAGAAACGCGCCAATCTTGGCGTAGGCTACGAATCTTTGCTATTTACATGCTTATTAGAATGAATCCACATTTGGGCATGAATTGAACTTGGATTAAAGACGCTTTGATTTGGGTAAATGTAATTCTAATTTTAGTTCAATTTCAGGTTTTCGAAATTCTGCTGATTTTATTTCTGATCTAATTCAGAAAAGCTAAAAAAATTCTAGTTGTCGAAGTCTGCCCCCAACGCCATCCTCATCTCTGTGCCGGGGAAGTCCCATCCTTACTGCATTTGCGCTGGGTCGAAGTGGAGATGCTTCGTGTTGAAGAAAAAAGAGTATTATATGTTGTTCGCTTTGAAGGAGATCGCAAGCAGCTGCGGACACAAATTTGGTGGAGTTCCTCGAAATGTTATTTTTCAACCAGGTAATATATTCGGGGTGGGGCTCAAAATTATTGCAACTTGATGTTGTACCAAACAACTAGACATGTTTTTAAAAATTTTCGGGGGAACAGTTGCACGGTTGCGCCCTCTTGGTTGCGGGCCTGTCTAGGTGAGTGTTGCATGGTCTGCGGGTGTTTCATGTCAAGCCATGATTGGCCAGGCACTTTGTGTGCAGCCACTTTCACAGGAGCACTACGAGCATAAATGTCGCGAGGGCGCGTTTCCCAAATTTCTAGCATATCTCGTGAGGAACCCTTTTTAAACAAAAACTCAACTTCGTTGTGAAACAGAGGTATACGTTTCATCCGCATGATAGCGATCCAGCAGGGCTTGAAAAAATGTAAATTTCCCGGGAAGCTTGTCGAACTTTACCGTGGGCCGCAGGTTGAAGACGATCGCCCGTTTATGACGTCGCAAATTCTTGAAAACGTTGCACTCAAAGAGTCTTAACTATCACTGCGTACACGTAGATCAACCTGGATTGATTCAGCCAACTAGCATCGGTTCACATTCAACGTGTAAACAGGTGCATCGCCGCACTCTTGCTCTAGCTTCGGTGGGCTTTACGCAAGATACAGCTGCGCCGTGCGTTTCTGCATTGGTATACTAGCAAATATTCATTTTCATGCCCGTTTTTCCTCTGGGG
>Ga0210059_1013904_pt1 | contig 11965 bp, 8 predicted proteins | sample Ectturendosymbi2_FD_188042 | JGI IMG/M metagenome (GOLD analysis project Ga0210059, IMG submission 188042) | Ecteinascidia turbinata endosymbiont from Florida, USA - Sample 2 (SPAdes) (version 2) | ecosystem: Host-associated > Tunicates > Ascidians > Unclassified | place: Key West, Florida... | reverse complement strand
GAAACTACAGTCCAGTTGATGCGCGGATTCGTAAGGGTCAGGTTCTAGGCGAAAGATTGTCAGGGCGCGTTTCTCAAATTTCTGCGGACTAGCTCCCCCACGGCTCGCGATTAAAAGGCTAGCTGCCGCAACAATCTACATGTCAGGTAGTCTAAAAATGAAGCACGTTAGATTAGCTGTAGGTTATGCTAAAGATGACTACTGATTAGCATCACACCTGCCAGTAGGGGCGAAGTGAGGTGATAACGCGTGGGAACGGCGTTTCCACACCTTTTTGCACTAGTAACGTCACTTGAAGATTTAGATTTTTCATTTCAATTTCTACGTGTAGCGCCTGGAGCAGCATAAATGAATAAATGACAAGTTATCTCGTGTATAGCACCGTCGTTGCACTAACATGAAACAGGAAGATCCAGTGTGGAAATTTGTGCAGTCGAATAAGTCTTCCTTCATGTTTCGTGTGGGAACAGCGTTCCCACACGTCTTTTTTGGCAAAACACCCCAGCCTGCCAGCAACAATTTTTGGACAAAAGTTCAGCTCAGCATCAAATCAGATGCTTTTTCATCGACCAATATTATACTGTCTCTAATACATTTTTTTTCAACCTACTGTACCGTATATCTACAATTGCGTTTCCGCGATACAGTCGTGTTTCGTACAAAAATTTGAATGTATAAGGATGTGGTCATTTACTCATTGCAAACTTCATGTTTGCAAATGTTGTCTACTCATTTTCAATGCCCTTGTGATGCAATAAACACCTTCCATTCCAGCATATTTATTGCTTTTGAATTGTTTGGTGTGTTTGTTTCTACGCGTACCACAAACCTTTTTGGGGGGGCAAGGGAAAGTTGTGCTTGTTTTCGAAATAATATACCTTTTTTCGAACTTCAAGTTATTTTCTATGGTCAAATAACTTCGTTAATCAACAGCATAGTCTCACAGATGCCCTTCAAACAATCTTGCATATGTTTGATCCACTCAGTCGACACAAAGTGTGAACATGATTGCGCATTTCCGAAAACGAAGAGACATTTGATTATCACCACAAAAGCATTTGACTGCTATTAAAAGTGGTGTTTCCAATTCGGGGCAAAAATTTTAAAACCCGGGTTTCGGGTAGCTGAAAAAAGAAACCCTGGAAAACCCGTTTTTTTCGGGTTTTGGAATGAATGCGATTTTGAGCGATAAATCTCAATATCATTGTGAAATTATTACTGTTGGTTCCTGCGCAATTTATTAGCGAATTATTAATTAAGTTAAGCACAGTTTTTCAATGATATTTATAATACTGACGCATGACAATCAATGTTTATAATGCTGACAAAGCACAGTTTCCTCATTCAGTCTGTTTCTAAGTTTTGTGACAAATAGTCCAGTGGCTGTAAAAGCCCTCTGTGGTTCCACTGATTTGGGGTTGATTGTAATTAAGGCATGAAGCAGTTTTTCAAGGTTATTTAACCTCTTCTTTGTAGTCTCAAAAAAGACTCATTGCCGTTTTCACTATTTGTGATAGGATCTCTTCCTGTGCCGGAGTAGTTTTGTGGACTTCACTCTCATTGGTTGCATGGATTGTGTGCTTTCATTGCAAATGGTTGATCAAGCTTTCGGTGCTTGGACCACCTCCTTTTGTATAACGAAGCACAAATTGCACTTTGGTGTTGGTTGAGCCTTGTTGTGTAAGAAATGGCTCTAAGCTTCTAAGTTTCTTCTATTACTAGCGTCTTTGAACTGAATGTGTGTTATTAAACACTTTTACCTAGGGGAACTTTAGTCTTTTTGCTAACTTAATTAAATAACGACCACGTGAGGTAGTTCCTCAAAGGTATGCCGTAGTTTTGTAGTTACTACTTAGTTCATTTATAAGCTGTTATGTGTTAGTTCATATACAAGCTGTGATTCTTTGCAAAATCAATTCGTTCCTTTTCAGTTTGCAATAACTTTCCACAAAATATTGGGCTTTCCTCAGAAGAGACCCTTTAACGACCGCAAAAGCCATTAGATTGGCGCGTAAGTGTTTAGTTATAACTCGCCAGCTGCTGCAGCTAGAGAGGTGTTCAAACCCTCTACGGATTCAGCAAGTCGAGTAGTTTCGAATCAAAAATAAAATTTTCAGTTCTGGCTTTGGGGTTCTCTTGGGGGGGCGTCAAAAGTGGGAGTGTTTTCGAGTTTTTATGGCCTACTTTACCCGGCCCTGGACGCCCATCGAATAGGCCCACATTTTGACCCAAATATTTTTACGAAACTAAGCTATCTTACGAGTCTTTAGAGCCCTTGATTGGCTTTCTAGCATATCTGGATAAAAAATTATGCCACAAAAAACAAAAAGTAGTCAAAAATCCTACCCCTAAAAAAGGTAGCCAGGGTGGAATGACACCCCTTTTGGATATGGCCATAACTTGCCGTTAGAATAGGCTAGAGAGCTGTTCAAACCCTCTAAAGATTCGTGAAGACTAGTAGTTTAGACTGGAAAAACAATTTTCAGCTTGAGATCACGGGTTTTTTGTTAATGTTTGCATATTTAGAGGTTGTTTATGCATATATCTATACATTTGGATAATGACGTCACTTCTGGGGAGTCGAACCATCCATCAGATTAGGTGACTCGAAGTTTGTTTGCATTCTAGGCTTCAATACGAGTCTTTAGAGGGTTTGATGGACTTTGTAGCATTTCTGGTTCAAAATTTATGGCCAAACTTCCGGGCTTTAATTAGGGAGATCCCCTGAAATTACTCAGCCAAGTCCTCAACGATTTTGGGTCTTTTGGCCCTAACTTGGGCACCAGAAACGCTAGGAAGTCGATCTAGGCCTCTAAAGCTTCATATTCCAGCCTAGAATACAACCAAACTTTGATCCAAAATTTTGGCCCTTTATGGAGGTGATGACGTCATAATGAAACAACCAAAAAAAGTTAAACCTACCCTTTTTCTAACCCCACCCACCGAAAACCCTGTTCCCAAATTTAAAATGTTTTTTTTTTTAGTGCAAACTAGACTTCAAGAGTTTTTCGAGGGCTCGTATAGCTCGCTAGCGTATTCTAGCGGGGAGTTATCGCGAGCTACAGTCACCGCCATTGGGAGATTCATGCATTTTCTGATTTTGGGGGTAAAATGATTTTTTTGTGCCATATCTTTGGTTCCAGACATACGAGAAGGTCAAGCAAGGGCTCTATCGACGCGGGAGATCATTTCGTTTCCAAACAAAATTTGATCCAAAATTTTGACCAATTGGATTCGCGTTCAGGGCCTGTCAAAATTCGTCAAAAAAACAAAAACACCCTCACTTTCCGAGCGCCTCCCAGGCGAACCCCTTACCCAAATCAACATTTTTTTTTTAATCGAACCAAGGAAACTTGCTGGATACGTAGAGGGTTTAAACAACTCTCTAGCTATAGCGGCTAGCGATTTATAACCAAAAAAGCACGCGCCAATCTGCAGGCACGCGCGGTCGTTAAAGATCTAGACACCTATTGTGCAAAATGACCTCACACGATCCGACTGAATAGATCAATTGCATGAAAATATAAGCGGACCAACAACGAACGTACGATGGTCCCCGAGAAAAACCCGCACCTCGTGCCTCATAATAATAGTTGAAAGTTCAAACGTGCTGATTTAGCCGTTACACGCCCCAATCTTGAACTTCAGTGTTATCAGCATCGCTAATATTTGAATGCAACAGCAATTCCTGGATTTTTAAAATACCCGGGTTTGGTAGTTGAAAAAACCCGGGGCGTTTCAGGTAGTAGAAATCAGCAAAAAAGCGGGTTTCGGGTTCGGGAATACCCGGGTTGGAAACACTAATCAAAAGCATTTGACTGCTATGACCATGAAATTTTTCTTGATAAACTTTATCACTACGGTATAAGAGGTGTTTCTCATAAACTATTCTCAAAATGCTTGCATAATAAAATGCACTGCACAAAAATAGGAGCATTTAAATCTTCATACAAAAGGATATATTGCGGAGTCCCTCAGGGTAGTGTTATTTCGCCTTTGCTTTTCCTTATTTACATTAACGATATCGCAAAAGCTTCTTTATGTCACACTACTTTATTTGCTGATGATATTAATCTTCATATGTCAAACTCTTGTTTCAATGTTCTTCAGACAAATGTTAACCTTTTTCAGACAAATGTTAACCTTTTTCAGACAAATGTTAACCTTGCAGTTCAGACAAATGTTAACCTTGCAGTTCTTCAGACAAATGTTAACCTTGCAGCAGTTCAGACAAATGTTAACCTTGCAAATGTTAACCTTCAGACAAATGTTAACCTTGCAGTTCTTCATTATCATAATCATGATGGCGTGATTCATGCGTGTATTTCAACAAAATGCATTAGCGCCATCCAGCGTATACTCTATACTACTGCAATGTATACGTCCTCATTTTCTTTCATGTATATGTGTTTTTTCATTTCTCTTTACTGCGATGCATGTTAAAAGTCTAGCGTTTTGCGTGTGGGAGTGAAGACGTTACTCAATATAACAACATAACCTTGAACTGTGTAAAATTGACAACTGGCTGAGAGCCAACAAACTTTCTCTTAACTACAATAAGACTAATTTTATGCTACTAAATTCTCAAAAACACAATCCTACTTCATTTAGAGTTATTACAAATAACCACAGCATTTCCCCTGAAGATAAACTTAAATATCTAGGTGTCCTTCTTGACAATAAGTTAAGCTGGAAACCTCATGTACAAAAGGTGAAAACTCAACTATCAAGAGCTTGTGGAGTTCTAATCAAACTTAAACATCATACATCACAGTCTGTACTGAAAGTTGTCTATAACCCATTAATCCACCCCTACCTCAATTACTCAATCCTCAATTTGGGACGTGCTTCAAATGCAACTATTCAGCCTCTGATTACGCTCCAAAATAAAGCAAAATAAAACAATAAAACCAACCAACACGAAATCTCTAGAAGAACCTTTCTAGCACTTAAACATCTTAAGCCTTCCCAAAATATATATTTCATCAGTAGGCAAATTCATGCACTCTTATCACAACAAACTGCTTCCAAACCACTTTGATGAATATTTCATTCCAATCAGCGCAATTCATTCTCACTCTACAACACTAGCAACCTCTAACAACCTATTTTGACATAGAGTTAACTCTTCCGGAGAAAAATGTTCCCTCATCTTTGTTGGCCCTAAAGTGTGGTCTTCAATACCAGATGATATTAAGTCTTCAACCACGTTTACCTTCAAATAGAAACTGAAGAAACACCTCCGACATGATAAAGATACACAATTGTGAATTTTTGCAAAATTTCACTTATCCAGAACCAAATTCTGTAAATTCTTTAATTTTTAATCATGTGTATTTCGTGTATATTTACTTTTTGTATTTTTCTTCCCTGTTCACATCCCATTCTTTTCAGAAATGAAAGCACACTCCATAGTTTTTTGTTTTTTTTCTTCTGTACCTCATTAATTTATTTTTGTTTTTTTTTATATTATGTTTAAACATATTATTAACCACACCAAATTCCTTCAATTAAATGTGATCCACTCATCTGTGTACATAGGCATGCTCTTTCACCTGTACATTTTTCTTACCGTGTTCTGTGTTTGTTTGTTTTCCTAATTGTGATTATTTCACTCAAATGTTTTTTTTCAACGCTTCTCAATAACTGAAAAACAGGGTTGGTTGACTAGATGACCGTCGTGGTCCGTGACCAATCCTATATGACACAGCACCCCCCTTTACTTACACTGATCAACCATTGCGTCATTGCATTTTCATTTGTTCTAATGTTCACTATTGTGGTTGGTTTGCTCAGTGGAATGGCTTCTTGTTGTGGGCCTGTTTGTTGGCTGAGTCATATGAAACAATAAACCATTGTCCATTGTCCACGGCTCTGCACTACAGTTAAAAATACTTGTCGTCACAGCTTAACACAACGATTTGGCCAGTTGATCTAGCCCATTGGTTCCCAAAGTATGGGTCGAAATCCAAAGAATGGTGAAGAAGGTCAAAAAAATAGTCGCGCAGAGGCGATCCAAACTTTAGCTGTGTATATCTAACATTACTTCTTCTCTGTGTCCGTTTGTAGCACAGGCGCTTGAGAAAGAGTAGATGGCTAACATTAAGATGAACTTGACAACTTTTAACCAAAAATCATCCATAAAGTCGTTATTTTTCATACGTCTTTTGAGGTTTGGGTCGCGACGCCTTCGAACTCAGATATGGGTGGCGCTCAAAAAAGTTTGGGGATCCGCTGGTCCAGCCATGCTATCGTAAGCGGTTGAAGTCTTTTTTATAAAACCATTAGTGTAAAAATGCGAAAATCCAATTGACTGGGAAAAAATTCAACTTCATGTCAGTTTAATCACATAGGCTTTGTCGAGAAAACAGATTGCAAGCTATCCGTACGTAATGGCAGTGCGAATGCCCTCAGCACTTACAAATAGAAACACATCTTCCTATACTTACCTGCGTCTCAAGGTGCGACAAGGAGATTTTGAAATCTGATGTTTCTCTATTGCATTTTTAGCAAAAAAGGTTATTGTCTTAGTTTTGAGAAGGAAAAATGAAATTTCACCACTTTGGCCCCCCCCCTGGAAAGATCTATCTGGCCACTCCTGGAAAAATCCGCTAATGATCTCCCCCTGGTAAAAATCCTTCCGGAGCTCATGTTCCTCATTACGGTAGATTTTGGTGCTAACTCTTCCCGTAGCAGATGAATGATATCTGATTTGCTGTAGGGTAGGATGGCAAGTACCATCAGATGAAAGCTGAAACGTTTTCAGACTATGCTCAGGTGGGATTCTGATTACTTGACGAAACTGGTCTTTAACTCGCCGGAAAGGTAATGTGAAAAATGAAAACGTTAAGGCTCCACGTATAACTGTAATTGAACCGTGTTCCAGATAGACAGTATCTATGGCCTTACTGCGTGATAAAAACGAATTTGAAACTGGGTCGTTTCTTAGCCAGAATTTGAGCTTCGAGACATACAAAATACGTACCATCGCCATGTTTCCGCGTTTAGTTTCAAAATTGTTCAAAAACAAAAATATATGATCATAATTTAAGGTTACTGCCGACAAGGATAAGCAAATACAGTATTTTTAGCACGCCGATTTTTCAAAGAGGAATTTTTGCGATGATTTTGAAAAAAGTTTACATCAAATATGGGTGGGATACAGCAAGCCGGTGCACCAGAATCAGATGCGAAAAACGTTACTTTTTTTTTTACTTTCGATTAGTGATTACAAGCTCGTAGAATCAAATTTGTATTTCATGATCACCAACTTCCACACAGAGCAACCTGAAGTAAAGTGAGTCATGGCATGATTTCTCCAGCATTTACACTATACACAACATTTGAATAAACATGGACAATATTATTTCTAAATCATACTGCTTTGATCAGGTTTGACTAAAGGCTGACGTCGGGTAGTTTGTTTTAAGCAATTTCATTAATTTGCGCTGAAATATTGCTTTGGATTACCCTCCAAAAGCTTGATCAACTGAGAATGATTGATTTGCTGGTGGAATTGGGGGGTCATTGCCCTAATTGCCCCCCCTGGCTACGCGCCTGCTATGTTGAAGTGATAATATCGTAGCACAGAGATTCTCAACAGCTGTGCCGCGAGAAGTCCTATACATGCCGCAATGCGATATACCAAACTGAAGTTGATACCTTGTATGTGATGCGTAAAAATCATTATTCTAGGCATTTTCAACAGCATTTCAAACTCATTTCTAAATAAGCTTTGTTGTATTCACTTTCTATGCATTACAACCGAAAACATGGAAAGAGTGTGGGAATATGCTCTCTCCCCAGTACACCGCTGGAGTAGCAGTTGTCCCGGTCGCAGTTGACCTAGGAGGCAATTCTCCAAATGGCAGTTTTCCAGTGGTAGTTGCCCTGGGTGGAAGTTGTCCTAGGTGCAAATTGTCCTAGGTGGTAGTTGTCCGGGTGGCGGTTGTTCTTGTTGGTAAATGTCTTAGGTGGCAGTTGTCCTAGGTGGAAATTGTCTTAGGCACCAGTTATCCGGGTGGCAGTTGTGCTGGTGGCAGTTGTCGAGGTGACTGTATTCCGGATACCCCAGCAAGACTAGTTGTATACGCACCTGTAAAGCAAATGTTTTGCACTTGGATGAAAACAATGCTGCATTGTGGGTTTGGTCAAACTAAGGTAAATGAGATGCGTTTCGAACCAATGTATTCAGCATAGGCACAAAGTGTAAGAACCACGGGATAAATATATTTTGGATTGGTTGTTTGCCACTGTCGCGACTTTACAAGAAATGAGGCTAAATGTACAGGCTTCTTTAATCCCTAAGCATGTCCCGAAGTTTTGAGCTTAGTGTTAATATATACTGTAGGTAAGTCAATACTTCTCCAACATTGACAGTCTTTGCAAAACTGCCCATCCTAAAACTAAGTCTCCATATTACGGTAGTGCTGCTTTATGTCTTCAGCAAAAACGTCGCAGAAATTTCACTAAAAATGTGAATTTTTGACATTACAAGCGTGAATCTTTCAATTTTGCTCTGTCGGTTCCTGAATACCTAACAGCCAACACTGTGGCAATACCAGTTGCATTTCTGCGGGGCAAGATGGACGTCTCCCTCTGCTTTTCAGACGGTGGGAATACAATATGCGCCCTCACTATTTTCTTTGCAGGTTTTGTATTTGGAAAGGTTTTAAAATAAAAGTGACGCTTTTCACATTTTTTGTGAAGAGCTTTTCTTGTTAGATATTACACATAGCGAAGTTGATAATGAAACAGAGTTTGGTGTGGTATCACTGATTCTGGTATTTTTATAAATTTTTATCTTCGATAAAGTGAATAATAGCATTTTACAAGTTTCCAGAGATCGCAAGGATTTTTAATTGGTTCTGTCCGATATTTTACCCCGTGTATTACAATTTAGGAAGGGTCATTGCTTTGAAACAATGAGAGTTTAACAGCTGCATGTGTGAGAGACCAAAGTGCAGCCATGGTTTTGAGACCTAATAAATATTAAAACCGGCTCGCCGAAGCGCCACAAATATGGGCGAAGAAAGAAAGGGGTTCGGGTCCGACCCAACTGATTTTCATGGTACTGTCCGAAATACAAAGGTGCCCTATCATCTACTGCTGTTTTGCTCTTACGTTATAATAGACATAAACTTTAAAATTTTGGTGAGTGCCCAGTGCCGTAGCCAGCTCAAAAGTTTTTGGGGAGGCCAAATTGTTTGACTTTAGGCGAGCAAAATGTTTTTGTTTGGGACGCCGCTTCTAAAGCACAAAATAACTAGATATGTCAAAAGTTTGGAGAGGGCCATGGCCCCTGGCTGTGCTATGTGAGTGTCTGACCTTGACAAAATAGCCTGATGGGAGGAATTCTCGGGCAAACTGATAAAGTGTCTGTTTGCAGTGCGGATGCTTTGGTTGGTCGTGTGCTCAGTTAAACCTAAATATCTTACATACTTCCAAATACGCATTACATGTACTTGAGGTTGAAGCCCAGACCTTCAGCATTACAGGAGGCAAAGTCTTACAAAAGAATATAACGCAGATGTTTTTAGAACTTTTTCGGTTTGTAAAACCGGTTTTACTTGAAAATTGGTTCCAACATTGTTCATCCAAATTCACATTTTCTAAAGCATTTTTGTCTCATAGAGATTCATGCATCTCATGTAACAGACAATACTGATGAAAAGGTAAAATTCTGCGATGAAATCACAGCGAGTATTTCTGTGTTTTCTACATTTCTTAGGTCCGACCGGAACGACGAGGAAATTGGTTGTATACAAGTCATCTTTCCATTTTCAATTGACAAATGTAGGATTATTCACAAAGTCATTTTTCTAGGCAGCCTCGTTTCCGTCTTGCACGTCGTCAACAGAGGAGAAATTGCGATAAAATATGCGAAAATCGTTGCACTTTTGATGATTTACGTCCTACGAGTTTGGGCAAATATGTATTCTCATTTGATCATCAACAACAGTACTAGAGTTTCCTCGCACCTAAAAGCTATCATACGTTATATTCGTTATGGCCTTGAGGCTTTGTGCAAAGAATTGATGTGTTTTTGTTCAGGAATTTCAGTTTGGATTTCAAATAAGCCACTTGACGTTACTAAAAATAACCTGCAACAATGCATAGTCATTTCGTGTTTCTTGTACTTGTGGTCACACTGATGATAAGCACCGCTTCTAGCAGATCTGTCCCTGTAAAGCCACTTCCTCCAATACATATTTGCTGCAGAACAAGGTAAGTCTGAACAATCGGTGTTATTTGAAAAGTTGATTATGCATTTGGTGGACACAATTTACTGTACATTTCTGAACATGTTTTCAACTCACTTTACAAATATTTGTTAACACGTTCTTGTTGAAGTTCGGCAAAGAACATTATTTCTTTCAGACCCTGCACAAAAGTATATAAACCTGTGTGTGGAAGCGACGGAAAGACATATGGCAACGACTGTCTTCTCAGAAATGCATCGTGCGAATCGTATGTTTTTTTACATTTATTCTGATGTTGCATTGAGTGACTTCACTTATTCACGTCAGGAGTGAAAAAGGATCAACTTCAATTATGCAATCACGCTTTTGTGTCTCTGCAATGTTGTTCTGTTGTTCTCTGTTGTTTCTGAAGTCAATCTTGACTATGTTGTTTTGAGTGCTTTAGAGCAACTCAGCGAAATTTTCATAATGCTTGGAAAGAGAAATTTCCACGGAAAATTTGTTCAGTGAATGCATAATCATCTTTTTGATTAAAAACTAATGAACAATCGGGACTTATTTCAATAGACAGAAACTTCTCCCTGAAACGTAATCATTAAGACGAAGGATTGTATAAAAAATGTGGGTAAAGTGTGAAACAACTCAATGATGAGATCATGGTTTCAAAACAAATACTGTTACTTTTTCAGAATAAACAGCGGTGGACCAGCAATCACCAAAGTTCATGACGGACCGTGTTGTTAACAACATCTATGAACTCCACTCAGTGAGCCAGAACAAAATCTGTTGGCAATATGTAGTCAACAGACAGAGCAATCGTTGTCATGTTTAATATGAAATAAAATAATACACTGGAACACGTTTCGCTCATGAACTCGTTTTGCAGATTATAAAGTATTTTCATCGAAACTTTCAATTTATGCTGTTAGCTAATCCCTCTATATCTTTGTCGAAAAGTTCACAATTGTAGTATGATTGAATTTTCAACAAATGTGATGGCATCTTGTGCCCGTGGGCTGCCTTTTTTGCTTACTGTTCCATTAAAGATTACAGTACATTCTCCGACGATTTTACTGCCAATTCGCTTAATTTTATTTGCCTGCGCAGACATGGATGGGAGATAGACATACATTATGTGCAAATGCACTTCAGACTTCCAACGTAGAAAATTGTATCACACTAGAGAAAAAATATTCCACGAAGCAATTCTGTAACGAGTCATTGCAAAATAAATAAATGGACTTATTTGAAAAGTCCTAAAAATATTTTTGAAAAAACATATTTTGATAAGATTTGTCTTCATTTTGAGTCTGCTCAAATACGTTTAAAACGGGGATAGCGTTGATCATTGAACCTATTTGTACGGTCTTGAAAATTTGTGTGAGAGAAACGGAACAACAGAGCTTTCTCACCACACTGCCTGTTTTATGCTATGAGCAAACTCGAAACTATAATGAAAAAATATGTGCTTGAAATTAAACTCATCGCGAAGTTGCAGGCAATAGAAGAAAAGGATTTGAAGTTGCTGCAACATTATTGCATTTTTATATTTTCTGCAATAAACACATGGCAATGGTTTGCTACGCACACTGCCACTGGTTCTAGGCATTTATAAAACATGAAGTTACTTCAGAAATACAGAATAAAACAAATCTGGCAGGTTGTACAAGTTTAAGCTCACTTTCGCAAAAACTTTCGTCATTCGCGGTATTTCTCTTTCTTTCGTCGCAGCTGGTCTGCCGCGTCCGAGCCAGCTTGCATAG
>Ga0210059_1013903_pt1 | contig 11966 bp, 7 predicted proteins | sample Ectturendosymbi2_FD_188042 | JGI IMG/M metagenome (GOLD analysis project Ga0210059, IMG submission 188042) | Ecteinascidia turbinata endosymbiont from Florida, USA - Sample 2 (SPAdes) (version 2) | ecosystem: Host-associated > Tunicates > Ascidians > Unclassified | place: Key West, Florida... | reverse complement strand
GAGGAAACGTACAGTAGTCATAAAAAAATTTGCGTAGTGCGTATATCAGTGACCAGAAAACAAAGTCAGTTTATTTTGAATTGAGGCCCTTGCCCCCCCCTTAGTTACGCCACTGCCGAATACTGTTTGGACATTTTTTTATTTTTAGGGTCTGAGGGGGTCCATGGCACAGTGCCCCCACCTCCGTACGCTACTGATTGTATGCCATGCGATGGTAGGAAAGCCAAGTGATTGTTTGTCAAAAAAGGCCGTTATTTGAGGAGGTGCGATGTTCATTTGGGGGAGCTCGGTATTCCCTCAGTATCTGATACTGGCTGCGGCGTTGATTGGTTGCCTTTTCTCAGTGCGTTGACGCGCTTCTGGAACACGGAGCGAACGCCAGCCTTCCCTTGCCAAGAGGCAACGGCAACGCGCTCTGCGTCGCGTCGAATCCTGAATACGAGCACCGGAGGTCGTGCGAAGGACGTCTGGACCTGGTGAGAAACAGTCGAGCATGACGTAACAAAAACTTGATTCGGGCACACCTATCGAACCTTTCTTTTTTGTTTGGGTTGTGCGCCGTTTGAAAGTTTGCCTGACGAGCTCAAAGCGAACGTCAGAGCCGGTTGTTGCCAATTGTACAGAACACATGGTTGACCAAATATGACATCGCAGTAAGTTATTGCAGTTTCATTCTCCTCTTCCACTCGAAACGCGTTCAAAATGATTTTTAATCGCAAAACAACACGGCGATACCCAGTCGGCAACCAGTTTTGCCTGCCGCGAAGAATTTCTGTATGAACAGCCCCAGAATAAGTGGCATATCTGCAGGGACGTACCGAGGTCGAGGTCAGATGGCGCCCGGGACATGAAAAAAGTTTAGCACCCCCCTGGGAGCAAACGTAATGTATTGAAGAAAGTGCTTGCCACATTGTTGGGTCTTTTCGGCGCTCTGGGCATTGTGCCTCCCTTGGTACGGCCGTGCATATCTCTGTTAATAGTAAAGCTTTTTGGTTGAGCTTTCAGTGATATCTTTGCAGATTTCGAAGCTGGTTGGCTTCGGAGCGAACATCTTGGCACCGGTCGCCTACAGTTCGAAGCTGCATGTCGGAACCGTCGTCGATTATGCGCATTGGACATTTGCGCGCGACACAAGAATCGCCCACACCCCTTATCACGCGTTGACGCCGAAAGTAATTTATTTTGCAGATGCAGCTGTACCTGTCGCATAAGTCAAGGGTTGCATATTGTTTTTTCCCCATGGCACAACTGTTAAGCCGACGGCGGAGTGACTCCTATGTCCCAATACTCTAGGTTTAGAAACTGAGCTATTTTGATAATCGTGGTTCTGTCAATGGGCGACAAGAGTGGCCTTGAACATTATCCTTCCGGCGACGGTTGAACCAAAGTGACGCTTCGTCAATTTTTGAGTGGCAGAAAGTTATTTATCAAAATACTCTGACAGTTGCGGATCGCACTAACCAAGAAGGCTTGCAAAGGAGACTTGCGCGGATACGTTACCATTTCCCTATCGACCAAAAATTATTGTCATTGTAACGTCTACTGGTGCTTATCGTCGTCTTGATTTTACTTATATTGCTCTTGCACTGTCCCAATTGGGTGCTCATTTCGGATTGTATTTTTTTATTTTTATGATGATAAAGTGTTAAACGCGATGGTGTTTCTAACTCTAAGGCATATAAAAATCTTTCCTTTCATTTTTTGCGTATCGCGCGATAGTTTACAGTTTAATGCAATGAAAGTGATTCCACTGACCTTAAATAATAATTATTTATTGATAAACAGTCTGTTCCGTCTTATTCATCAACGACCATGGTTGTGTTTGAAGGAACGAGAAACCTACAATGCAAGACGGCAACTGTTGGCGCACTTGGGGGCGCTAGTGCGTCAAGCTGCGATCAGCATAGAACGAGAAAGGCTGAACAAAGAACGTCAAACTGGAGTTCACAGTAACTTCGTTGAACTTAAGCTGTGCTGTCTGGTTTTTCGAATTGCGATAGAAGAGGCAATTGTAAATCATATAAAATGCAGATGTGCTCTTGGTGTATCAAGCATTGCGCCTAATGCGCACCTGACTCAATGCCAGACCTAACCATTTTTTAAGTTGTCAGTACATACGCGGTTTCAGGGTTTATGTTCAATAACTTCTTGAGCCATGATGTGTGCGCTTCTTTCAGCTATTGGCTTCCACCTTTTAAGTACATGCGATTGGTTACGCGTCTGCTGTTATGATCACTGATGTACTGACGATTATATTTAAGTTTTGCAACTGCCTATGGAGTTAAACTACGTAGCGCCTTGAAAGTAATTGGTTGGTGTGTACGAATTGTCACCCACTTTACATTTGTCCCTTCCTACTTCCATTCCCTGTCACCCGCTACTTCCCTTCCTAACAATTGATATTACCCAATTCAATACACCAAACCCAGAGAATGGAAATAGTCAACGACGCATGATTTGTTTATAAAAATAAAATCACGTTTGGGCTTTAACACGAAGCATTGGCCGTCTATGCGAGTTCACCTGGCCATTGCACTGATGAAATATCTACCAACGCTGCTTAAAGTGATCAGCAGTTTGAGGTTGCAATTGTTACGTGGCAGCACAAAAACCTGTAAAATATGCAAATCATCACCAAGAACACCGCGCACGCCTCAGTTACTTTGTCCATTACACTTTGCGCCGACAATTTTTCTTGCTCCCTGTCCTTCCCTTGCTCCGGCGCCTTTAGCTCCAGTAGACACTCGCCGGTTGTACTCAGCATGAGATCAACTCTTTATTAAAATTTCTTGAGACGCTCTGTCAAAACGCCCATCTCTGATGCTGTTACCTGCAGCTTTTTATACATCCAACTACATAGAAAGGAAGGCAGCCCGAAGACCTATGCTTGGAATTTTATTAAAAGTATTGTTTATAATGAGTGTGGTGATAAAATGATTAGAAATAATAGTTGCAGTCAGCGTTATTCGTTCAGTCGATAGAGGCCCTATCAAAGCATTAAGCCCGTTAGGTGGTTTTCACGCTAGATCGTAAACTTCGTGGCTATCCTTACAATGTCGAAGATCATGCTGATCGAGTGTGTTAGTTTAAGTAGCCTGAGTCAGTAGCTTGGGAATGCGCTACAGTGATAGCCGATAAGCATATGTGTGTTTGCTCACTAGGCAGATGTCTGCTGTATTGCATCGGCGAGACAGCATTGGTAAAGTCCAGTTTCCTGTCAGTGCGTAAATCAGTTAAAATTTCGAGCAGTATACAGTTGCTTGCTTTCAACGGTTGATGCGAAATTCTTCTTCATCTGAATAATTGCATTTAGTCTAATAAATACAGCTGTTCAGTGTTGGAGCAGCAGTGTCTCTGTCAAGGTTTACAAGGTCTTTTATCCTAACCTTAGGATGAGGCAGCTTCTGAGAGATCCAGCAAAAGTAGCGCAGACGAAGAATTCAACAAAGGTAACAGGTTTAGATTTGATAACTAAAGGCCTAGTGAGCCTTGATCAGTTGTGTTTCCACCTGGAATTCGTTGTCGAAGACGTCACCAACCATTCTTTTATTTAATTTATGAAATATAGACCGCGTTTGCAGCGAACAGGTTTTGCTATACATACAACATTATGGTCTTAATCAGTTATTTTATAGTCATAGTGAACAATGGTTCTTACCATAGGGCTGTTACATTTTCAAAGAGCCCGAAAACTCTAGTTTCAGTTGTGTCATGTCATCATCGTATCTAGCGCTGTGCCTTGAGATATTGTTTTACGTCACCTGAAAGAAATCTCGCGAGTGTCGTAGATTTCGCTGCGTTTTTGAGGACGAATTGCCGTGTTTGAAATCTACCATTACGGCTTTGGCGCCTTTTCGCGCTGAATCTTTTACTGCATTTTAGGCCGCAGCCCAAGCAGAGATGGCCGTTTTTTGTATATCGGCGCTGGAGCGGATTATGACAAGCCCGATGTCAAGCAAAGTCCGTTCAACCTGACAGACGACCGGCCTTCGTCCTTGAGTTTTGATCCCAATGCCAGTCGAGTTAGCTTTCAGCGAAGTAGCGGTCTAAAGCTGGAAGACGGGAAGTAAGTAAAGTTATTATAACCTCACTGCTTTGCTGATGAAGAGCTTTGTATGGAGAACAATGGCTGAGTCACTGAAACGAAAGAAGTTAAGGGTGGGCGCTGAATGACATTCCGATTAAGATAACTTGACTGGAAAAAGGGACAAATATGATGGTGACTTTGTTTTTTGGAAGAAAAAGTTAATGAAAATAAATTTGACTTAACGCATCTCTCAAGCATACGAGCGTAATTGCGTTTTTTCTCAGCATTCTAAGCCCTGCATCTCTTTTTCAAAAAGTCAAAAAGTTCATATTTTCCAAGTGAAAGGATGTGCTGTTTTCCAGGATCGCCGTAAGGTTTATTACGCGGTAACGTTGTACCGTTTTTGGGTGCCAAGCGCTTTTTTAATCGCAAACACTTTGTTTCCAGCAAGAATTACCTGTTTCTGCTTTGTTTTTGATGACGCAGAGCTGTAACGAATCGAAAAAGATCCTCAAGGTCAACGAAGCGAGCTAGCACCCAAGATAAAAGGTCAACAAGGTTCGTTACGTTCTGCAGCCCGCCGCAGCGCTTCACGCTTGGCAGTTTGCAAGTTGCAGATACTATCAAGCCTGATGTGGTTGTTAGCTCAGATGAATATCTGTTGTTGCAAATGATGTGTTATTTTACTGTAGGAACGTTTTCAGCAGCAATGATTCAATCTCCGCTGGGAAATTACAGAAAGTCTGTTTGCCAAACAAAAGTAAATGGTTTGTAATGACAAACGCGTGAACCAAGATTATATGACTCATGAAGCAAAGTACCTCGCATTTTCATAAACTAGACCTTTTTTCGAAATTAATCCCGTTTCACTTTTTTTCGTTATTTGACAACTGCGTCTCTATGAACGTTTGCTTCGTGTGGGTCCACTGTATTTTACAACTAGAACGAATCTCGACTTACCGTGATTTTCAAAATGACCTGCGTTTTGAGGGGCGAATGCATGCTGCATTCTTTAAACGTGGCAGCATACGGTACGTTTCGTAACATCTTCTGCCCAGATGTCATGTATGTCTTACTGAAGCTCGAAGGCAAATCCCAATGGGGCAGTGGTTAACACAAGATTGTTTTGTGTGTGATTCCTAAGCAGAGCACATCATTCATGAAGTTCCCGGAATCTGATGCGTAATGTCCTTTCAGTCCACAAAGATGTAAAAATTCGAGTCTTTGACTGTGCCTGACCCGGACTCGAGTCGTGTTTTTGGACGACTCGACCTGACTGGAGTTTTTTTTCTCAAGAGAATGACTCAAGTCGAATCACTAATGGATTGACTCTAATTGACTTGTCGAGTCCTGTTTAACGGAGATGACCTTTTTGCTTTTCATTTGTTTGGGTAGAAGAAAATTTTCCGAAATCGTTTAAAAATAAAGATTTCAGTCAAACTTTCTATGACAACCGCTACCTTCCTCGCGCGTTTCAGCTCAAATCCGCTGCAATCGCGAGTCAATCTTGCCAGTGACCGGACTCGAAGCTGACTGCAAATGACTCGGACTCGGCAGTGTGATGACTCGGGCACGACTCGATGATCTCTGTCAGCTGGGATGGTGCTACGTCACCATGCCAAATAAAGTTTTTGTTTTTAGTGAAATGAGAAATATCTCTGCCCTCACGTGGTTCAAAAAAACGTATGAACACAGAAATTGCTCTATGTACAGTATATCCGGTAACGGTATGTTTCTGAAACTTTCCGTGAGGTGAACTTATGACCTTGTCACTCCTGCAGCGTTCTCACATTTTGCTTTCGAGAGAAATTCATTAAAATTCCTCTCGTTGCGCAGGAAGCCGTTGTTCCGTTACTGCTACGAGTGCGGTCGCTCAGTCGGCGTGCGTCTGACGCCGTGCTCCAGGTGCCACGAAGTGTACTTCTGCAGCCGCGCTTGCAAACTCAAGTCGTGGGACGATCGTCACAAGGACGAGTGTCTGCGCGTCAGAGGTAAAATCCGTTCTTCGTTGCGTTGGATCGTGATGCGACGAGCGTGGACGACGAGCGTGATGCGACGAGCGTCACCAGGTTTTGAGCCGATAATACCCGAGCGTGGACGCATTCGCGCCCGAACACCGGCGCGGCGAGATACGCTGCCGACTTTCTCACAAACTTCATGACTCGCAACGCAAAGTGAGTCGAATCGGCTCAAAACCTGGTGATGGTGATTCCGCTCTTAATTCTTTATCACAATAATACCAAAGAATCTGGGTCGCGGAAAGACGCAAGAAAATTGTCTTCAAGCTGCAAACTATTTGTGTAATGCTTGGAATCCTCTCATTAGTTTGTTGGTTTCTCAGCTTTCTAAAGCAAAAAAAAAATGCTCCACTGAATTAACATCGCTGCTTGTCAATCAGACCCAAGTTTTATTGTTACGAGGGTTGTTGTCTGTCTGGCTATGGTTTTACAGTTGCTAGCAGTGCAATCGAAATCGTTTGGCATTTTTTGTTCCGACTGATTGTTCCCCAGCTTTATGCGTGGTTATTCCAATGATTCCAATGCACCAGACTCGTATATCGATTTCCCAACCGGCACTACTGTCATTCAAATATCGTCACTGTCGATCGACGCCGGTTTGGTTTGATCGAACACGAACTGGGTGGTTCGGCCGTTGGAGACATTCTTGCTAATATCTTCCTGGTCGTAAGACTTAACAGCACTATCGATGCGCGATAATCTTTTTTCAGTTCCAGTCGAGGCGAGTCCTTTGCCGACCACACCTGAAATCCAGGCGTTATTTGCCGATCACCCGTTGGAAGAAACGATGGGCAGGGCAAGGGAGCGGACCACATCGGTCGTCGACTCCATCCTTGGCGGTCATTTGCAAATCGCAGACCAAAATGTTCGAACCTTGACCAGCCACACGTCGTTCATCCCACGCACCAGCACGGGACGCTGGACAGCTACCTCTCGCTCACGCGTTAGCCGCATTTCAACCAGGCCTGGAACCAAAGAAAAGAAAAGCGAGAGGTGAGTGTTTGTGAGATATCCATCATCTTTTTGATTAACACAGACATTCAGCGCCTGCAATTTTGATGATCTCGAGTAGCTTGTTGTATAGATTCACTGATTCCAGTTTCAGTTTATTTTCTCCCCTGTTAGCGTAAGCTTGCTTCTAATTGATCTGACGATTCAGACGTTTATGATACTTAAAGATGTAATTAGCTATCTTCCTGAAGTAGAGACATTTACAGCTTTGCTTTTGAGGAAGTGGAAGATCTCTTATCACAGGCCTAGTATAGATGTTTGGGAGCGGCCATGCGCTGTGGTTCTGGAACCAATGCCGGACGCAGCAAAAAACTGTTGTAATCGTGCACTCGAGTCATCCTGCAACGGCTTGCTGACCTAGTGGTTGGAGTGTTTATAGCAGATCCAGTAGTTGGGATGTACAAACTTTGGTCAATCGCAGCTAAAACTTTGAAACTTCTATTTTCCGCCATCTCAGCCAAGCGGCAGGGTCGTTTCAACTAGATGCATCCAAGAGTCTTGCTGTACCCGGCATTGTCTCCGTTGCCAGAGGGATCTATTCGTGAAACAACAGATGTACGCTAGAGTTGTGGCAAACACGTTGTTAGTAAGGTATTCAACTCGGTAAGGTTTTAGTTTCCATTCTTCGACGAAAGCAGGTTTGTTTCAGATTGTTTTGGAATGCCATTTTGAATTTGCCAATCACTTCAAAATCAATTTTTGTCAACTTTAGGGAGAGAGATAATATATAGCAGAACCGTCGCCAGAAAGTTTTCAACAGGGGGAGGTTGGGTTTGAGCGGGGGGGCTTGACACTTAAAATTGGCAAAACCCAACTGATTTATAGTCATTCATATTTCAATTTTGGGGGTCTAAGCCTCCAAAGGCCCCACCGTGGCGACGGGACTGATATATAGTGCAAGTATTTACGAGCTGCAGTTTAACCCAGGAGATCAGGAAACGGCACAAAAAGGAAAGAGACTTACATGTAGCAAGAAAGAGTTTGACAAAAGCAAGGAGATATACAGTAAAGGTTTACAGGAAAGTGGCCACTATTAACAGCTGCAATTTAATCCAAACCATCAGAAAACCGCACGAGAAACGCCAGCGGGAAATTATGTGCATTTGTCCTCCACACTTAATGAACGTGGAAACCAACAATGGAAGGAAAAACTTTCTAAACCTCCTAACGCTTAACGCCTTGTAAACGGAGTCACAACATTTTCAACGAAAGCCTTGAATCTAAAACACAGTCGCCTGGGCAACATGAGCTGTGATAAAGGAAACACGACAATAAAAATTTGAACAGCAATGAAGCAAGCGAACATGAGCGGTGCAATCGCTAGGAGGGAGACAAATGCCGGAGGGGAAGCATCGCCTGCCAAGCAGCAGTGAACTGCGGATCAGAAACAGAGACTTCATGGCCGCAGTGCGGGATCCTTCAAAGAAAGATACAACGACCACTTGTCAGAAACACAACCTTTTAGAAACAAAGATTGCAAGGACCACAATGAAACTTTCAGAATTGATTTGGGAGTTAAAAATGGAAACATAGATCAGCAAAACAGGTTTTCCATATTATATTCCATATAATCTGATTTCCATATTTTCAATATTCAATATTTTGACCATCAACCACGTTTAACCCCTTGAAGTGCCAATTCATTCGAAATGGCGTCTAAACTTACGTTTCTGCCGCAACATAATGTGCAACATATGTGGGTTTTGTTGGTCGCAGATTACGTGATTCGCACTTTGTGATCCTCCGGTAGAGACGTGACGACATATGCGACGATCATATTCAAAATACCTTACCTATCACATTTACTAGGTTTTTAGGTAATGCCACATGAACGTAGAGTATTATTTGTTGGGTCTTGCTTTTTCCGCTGAAAAGCTGCTTACAAGCATCAGGAATGTCATAAAACTCCCGAGGAAGGGGCAGATAAAGATGTTAAAGGATTGCTTCAGCAATTTTTTTCAAGCCTGTATTTCACTAGACTTGTAGTATTTATACAGACACCGCGTAATCTCCCCAGGGTGCGTCCAACTTCTATGTTATCGCAGAGAGTGATAAATAAGTGATTGATCTAAAGGCAGTTCCACATATCTGAAGCAATTCGCAATTTTTGCACAAGATTTTACTCCGGACAGACATTATTTGTCCAGATATCCCAGAACATGAAGCAAACAAAACAAACAATTATTTTTTGAATCTCAATTATATTAAAATATCGGAGCAGAAAGAAGGTAAATGCAGTAGCAAAGTTATTTTATTTCCATGGTGTCATCAGCGCTCAGAGATCATGATTTGACGACAATTGTAAATAATAAAATGGCTTTTGCTTTTAATTTCACATATTTCTGTTGCTTTGAAAAGCATTTATTAATTGCTGCTGAGCTGGCACAGGGAACTGGCTATTCGTTCCGCATCTTGAGGTACTGCGGAACTGAAGTATTTAAATAAATTTAGTTCAGCTACGGTAGCTTATTGGCTGGATATGTGCGGAAGAAAAATACGTTGAAATGCACAAAGCTGTTGTCAACCATGACCGGTCTTCACTTAAATCGCGTGGGAATAAGAACTTATTGTTGCCAAGTATTGTCGAAAGCTAATGTTCACGATTCACATGAAAACTTTTGCAACAATTTTTCATAGCAAACCATCACCGCGCATCACAGGCTTCTAGTTCAATGCCTTCTTTTTTGTTTCTTTTTCGAAAGTCCTTTCCAAAAACGCTGACCACCGCATAAAACCCTGCCAGCGCAGCTAGCCTTTATACGAAATTTGTTATAATAAGAGGTGTCAGGCATATACTGATCCTGCTGTTTCTGCGATTTTGGGTTAAAGGTGATGCAGTAGCAACTAATTGTGACGTCATCATCTTCCTTATGACATAGCCACAGCGCAAACCCATCGTTTCTAATTTTGCTTGCATAGCGCCAAAGGCCACCGTACAAAACAAGCAACTGTACGCGTAAAAGCCGGCCGCTCTTCGGCGCCTCCGATGGCGATGGTGGGTCCAAAGACAAGAGCCCGAGTTGGAAAAGACGTTGAGTTCGGCACCACCGGGATGACCCTGGCTGAGCTGGGTATCACTGAAAACTACAGCTATGAATAAAAACCTGCCGATTTCGTCGTTAATTTGATGCCTTGCTGCTGATTTCGTGTGAAGTGAGTCGAATGCATACGCGCGAGAACTGCTCGCATTCACTCAGCTTTTTTCATGTGTGTCAAGCTTACCTTACGTTGCACTGTTCGCAATTACTACATGTGGTCTCTCTTGCTTCTTTTCCACTGTGTCAACCCCTTGTTCCTACCACACCTTTCGCAACCGATGTCTTCGTTCCGTTTGCCAACAAAGTAATTCTAGGTCTGGTGTAACACCCACATATAAGTTCACTAAAAGTCAAAATATTGATCCGTTTGTAAAACGTCATCCTTCGCTCGATGCAACCAGAACTGGGGCGGATTGTTGTTTTCTCGTGACTGTGACTGTTTCCGTTGTTTTATTAAATCTCTTGTGTTTTCTCAAGTGCGCCACGAGAATGTGACGTCATTCCAAGTTGCGTGAAATGTTTGTTGCGCCTGATATATTTTCCTGACGACCGGCGACCCGTCATTGTGCGATAGATTGAGCAAATTAGCTTGTGTTGTAGCGTTGCAGTATACATATAGATTGTTTGCTAGTAGCGTTGCAGAGTCCCCAGTGTGTGATGAAACCACGTGCCAAACCTAGCTGATAGTAGATTTTGTGCCAACTGCATTTATGGAATTACATTTTTTGCGTGTTTAGCTGCGGTAGAGTCTTGGAAATGTGTTTGCTGGTGGCGAGATTTTCAAGTGAGATTGGACCTCTTCGCCGAAAGACCTTGTTGTAGCGTTTGTAGAGCCTTGCATGAGTAGTTATTTGACAAAAACTTCAGCTTTTGAAGATAAAGGTTCTATTGCCAATTGCCTCACCAATATTTAAAGCATGTTCAATAAAACAACTCCTTCAAAAGCTTCGAGTATCGCTGAAAGGAAGTATAATCAGCTGTGATTTCACTCGCCATGTCAATGTGTTTAGACGTACAGCGCTATACACCAAGGGAAAAAATGAAACACGGAGTCCTGTCTAATGCTAACGATTATCCTGGCAGTCTAATTCCTGGAAAGAGACTTGGGGGGTAATGTCGTCAAACTAAGCCAAAAAACAGATGAGAAACTCCTGATTGCATCTATAAATACTATTGCTTCAGATTTCTACTTACAGCGTGAACTTGGTCTAAAATAAGGTTTCGGGATTTCTTTTGCTCCAGATGCAAGATTCTGGGCAACGTTCCAGTTTTCACGGAGAACTACGGCATTTGGCGCAAGAGGTAACTACTCCTAGCTGGTCAAACGGCTGTAAGTTTGTTACAGGCTGCAATTGCAGGCTGCAGGCCAAACTCCTGGATCCCCAAATTTTGTGGAAATCCCAGCAATGTGGAGGTGAAAGTGCTTTTGGGTCGCAAACCGGAACGTTACGCAAAACCGAATATCAATTCCCGAATGAGAAATACAAATTTTCAAAAAAAGAAAATGCGATGCTTCTGGTGACAGGTTTTGCAACGGTTTCACAAATCACTGTCAAATATCATGTTGCTTGAAAGGGCTTGGTTAGAGTTGAGTTAACATACGTGAAGTCACAATATTACGTGATAAATATTAAGTCAGTATGCGTCTCGATTAGAGATGGCACGGGTCGCTAACAGTCCAGTCTTCGGGCCGTTCGCTACGGTTTTGAAACAGTCCGCTAGCAATTTTTTTAGCGATGACGTCACTACGGGCCGCTACAGTCTGCTCGCCAAAAATTTTTGTTTTTTGCAAAGTTTCATAATCTAACAAAGAATATTTTTTGCTGCTGTTCTCTCCATTTTACCGTTCTGCCAACGTTCCGTTTCACTTGT
>Ga0210059_1013902_pt1 | contig 11966 bp, 7 predicted proteins | sample Ectturendosymbi2_FD_188042 | JGI IMG/M metagenome (GOLD analysis project Ga0210059, IMG submission 188042) | Ecteinascidia turbinata endosymbiont from Florida, USA - Sample 2 (SPAdes) (version 2) | ecosystem: Host-associated > Tunicates > Ascidians > Unclassified | place: Key West, Florida... | reverse complement strand
TTCACAGTGCCCAGGGGTGCCGCGGGCTAACACGTTTTTTACCATATCATTAAAAATACATTTTCAAACTGTCATCAAACCTCAAAGCAAATTGCTATGGGTGCCGTAAATTATTATTCTTTTCTGTAGGGTGCCGCAAGCCTAAAAAGGTTGAGAAACACTGGTGTAGGCTATAGCCCAATGCAAGCTTACGTTAAATTTACTGCATGAGACTTTGACGGTTTGGAAAAACTAGCACTTTAATAATATCACCACACCCAAGTTATTTCAAGGATTTTTTTAAAAGCACAAGAACTATTCGAACGTTGTGCATATATTAAAAGTTTAGAAATCACGTTGAAGGGCTCAAACGTAGTTTATTTGAACAATTAAGTTGCAATTTCAGCGTTTCTTATTCAAGATGCCACATTTTTCAAACAAAAATGGGTTAAATACGTGATTTCGAAAGGCATACATAGGCAAAGCCACCAAGGTAAAAATTTAAACAATAAGTGACACAAAATTTAAATCTGCTACTGCGTTTAAAAAAGTATAGTTTAAACAGCGAATGTACACCAAGCAGGTTAACTGTTTACACAGCTACTGAGTGATAGAAAATTGATGGCAGTGAAAACGCTGTTGAAAAAATCAATCAGTGTTTCCTTAAAAAAACTATTTTCGGTTTATTTCAAATACAAATTATTTTTGTTAATGCTTGATGCACTGTGCTTTGCGACTGTGAAAGTGACGCATGCTAAAATGTTCCCTGACACCTGACGTGCTGTATGGCAGTCAGGGGCGTAACGAGGGGTGCAAGGGTTTGCTACCCCCATAGTGATTAGGCGCCCGGTGAAAATTCCCCGGGCGCCTAATCACTATGGGGGTAGCAAATCACTGCGGGGGCCCCGAAAAGTACCAAAAATAACACAAGTACTTTCTTCAATACAGTACATTTACTTCCGAAAGAGCTCAGGTTATAACACGGGGGCGACAAACTTGCTTCTTGCCCAGGGCGCCATCTAACCTCGTTACGCCCCTGATGGCAGTGTTTTTTAAGCGATTTTCACAATATAACAAAAGAACGAACTGTGATTTTTTCATGAAATGCATGTTTCATATAGATCTTGACTTGGTGCAAATCCAGTTTCCTCTCTTTGTTCCTGAAAATGCGTGGTTTCCCTTCCAAGATTGTATGCTTCTTGTCAAAAGGCCATACTAAAACAAAAGAGTGTTTTATGATCTGGTAAACATTTGTTAATAAACTGGAAAAAGGTAAGTACCATGTATTTGAGGTCATTCTCCAGGGTTGTTCGGATAAAAGAAAACGTTTACTACTTATATGATATGTGGATTTGTTATACAATACCGTTTGGAAATAGCCTGCCATAAAGCAATAAACGCTCAACGTGACAATCGTGATGCAAAGCAACGAAACTTGTTTAAACGACGTTGGTCATGTTAAACGATCTTTGCGAGGTTCAAAAAATTCAAAAATTACTGAGATCAGAACCGGAAAGAGCTGAAATTTTCGGGGGTGGCAAAACGACTGTAACTTGTTTCTTGCAACTATCGACTAAAATAGATTTTGGCGCCTTGAAGTTCTTTTTGCACTACACACAACGTACTGTTGTATGAACATTACTTTTGAGGCTAGTTTGTTCACATTGGCCAAATAAATCTGCAATTTTATCACTGCTTATAACTGATTCCAAATTTGAAAATAGTTCCAATAAATTTATCATCGATACTCAGTCAATAATAGTAAGATAATTAATTATCAGTCGGTACATTATTTGTAATAGAAAAAGTGGCCACTTTGTACTATTACAGTGTGCACGGTCAGACAAAATTTTTTCGATGCACGCAGAGGCGAATTTTCATTTTCGGGGCCCTGGGCTATTTTAAATTGGGGGCCCTTCTGGAAGGGTTGTGACGACTGGTGTCATACAAATCAGCACTACAGGTGCTCGCTACATTCACTGAACAAGTTGTTCCAATTCATAACCATATTAATTTATTCTGTAATTCCCTCGATATCAGGAACAAAAACAGTCATAACGAAACTAACAAAAAAGCCAGCGGTGAAGTTATCTGACAACACTCCCATTACATATTTATTGAGCTCCCTGTGCAATTGCACGATTTGCAGAAGTCATGAGCTGGCTCTGAATAAAGCACCTGTACTTGTTACGACATCTAACAGCTTGTTACTGTACATAGTCCGCGATCGACGGGACTTTTGTCTGCAAAATCGCTGAAAACTTTGTCATAGCAAAGCCTGTTCAGCATACAGAATACCAAGACTTTGCATTATACCTCCCTCCGAAAGAAATCTGCTAAGAATTCTATATTAACGTCAGTGACTGACGACGTCATTAACTGGTCCCTCCCGAACAAAATTCTTGGAGGCGCTAAAGATAAACTGATACGGGTCCTTTCATACCTCCGCGCCTCAATGACTAATAGTTAGTCAGGGCAGATTGTGTGATCTAGGTTTGATGAGGAAAGGAGCATTTTTGAGTAATTTAATCGGAAAAGGCTGGGTATATTAATGTTTCGATGGAATAGTGTTTTTCGAACACAAGTGATACATGACTTGCATTAAATAATTTATTGTACAATTCAAATTAAACGTGTTTCTTTTCAAAATCAATTGTCGTTTGCAATTGCAACATATTGTTTGATTTTTTTCTAAAATGTACAATTTTGTCAGGCAACACTATTTAGGCCTATAAATTATGAGAACGTCGTTATTTGAATGTTTTGATATTCTTCATAATAAAAATAAGTGAGTATAGAAGTATGCTATGGTCCTTATGGAAAATTTATGTTTTATATGCTGAAAATTCGAAGCAAAAATACATGCGAATATTTTTCGTTTCAAAACATTTATTTTCAATGTTTTAACTTTCGTAAAAGTTGTGCCTATATATCAAGGGCGTACGCAAGGTTTATTTTGGGTTAAATCCCCCCCTTGAGCTTGATATTTTACAAGAACTTTGTTACCTGCGCAAAGGAGATTAATTGTTTTCGCATAGATTTTGCTTGTTAATTTGTCGACTTTTTTAACAAGCAAATACCACGGAATGAATTTGCATGCAAATTTCAAGGAACATTGCAAATGGGCCAAAAAGTAATAATTAGATTTCGGTGGGAATCTGCGTTATCGTCTGCGTCCAGAAACCACCTCACCACTTTTAGCAGACCTTTCGTTGTGTTCCGCGATAGTTAACTTTATCCGAAACAATTGCCTTTATTTTGTCTGCTAAGGCTGATCAGCGCAAGCGCTGACCCGATTGGCCACATTACCAATTTCTGCAGCATTGTAAAACTGTTGGACGAGCTCAAAAACAGCAGTTTTCAAGGCATTTGATAATGTATCAGCAGGGAAAAAGGCAAACCAAAAGTTTGCTGGACGTCTATAAATGACAAAAAATCGAAAGTTTTCTTGCGTACTTTATGCGCATTCTCAATTCTTGTGTAGTTTGGCAAGATTCGATCGTGCACACCGGCGTGTGCGCCACCCAGTCCAGCAGCTCTTTATCTATGTTCCACTGCTCGTATTCGACAAGACATTAGCGCAGCCTCATCTTGCAGTTGTAAATTGCACTGACGCATTGATGAGTGTGTTTTACCCCCCTGATTTAACGGACAGCCTGATATTTTGCTGTTAGGAACTGCTGTGTCGTAGAGTTGAGTTTATTTTTCAGCGATAGCCCAACTTGGAGCGCTGATAGCTCATACTCAGTGCAATGACACATAAAATAAGGGGAGTGGATGTAGAAAAATATGCATATTATGTTAACAAATTTCGCCACATTGTTGGTTTGGAAACATGACTGTGACGTCAAATTATGACGTCACAAACAGCACACACCAAATACTAATGACTACCATATGCCACTGGATGAAACCCCCCATGAAAATTTTATGCGTACGTCACTGCTATACATAACACATAAATTATTAGAAAGGGCGCACAATTCAACTTTGCCATTGGCGCCATTTCGCACTGATACGCCACTGCATTTTGCGCCATTGAATATCTGCAGCCTTAGCTACAGTGCAGGCTCGTCTTGCCTTTACCCCGTATCGACCCGGGCTGAACGAAAGTACCTCACTGACCTCGTGTAATCTGGAAAAGCATTCAGGCGTTTTTTTCCATACATTATACGTAACAATAACCAAGATTTAACGCCATAAAAAGAGAATGCTCATCGTCATTCAATTCAATCCTTTGTGCTCATTCTTCTACATCAGGGGCCTCCAAACTACGGCCTGCGGTCCGAATGCGGCCCGCGAATACATTTTGTAAATAATGAAAAATGAATTGACGAAAAACTTTTTGATTGGGAAGAATGCGACATCCCGAAACAATTACATTACGTGAGATGTCCGACCCTCGCACTGTTGTGCAATAACTTATGTGGCCATCGGAAGGAAAAGTTTGGAGGCCCCCATTCTATACAGATCTTTTGTTAGCGGCATACTAAAAAAAGTGAGTTGAACCAAAATAAAAATATAAATACTTACAAAGATGCTGGAAACCGTCCTTACTCCGGAAATTTTGGGCCCCCCAAAATCGACCTTTGTTTAGTGGAACGGGGTTCTCACACCTTTTTCATGTTTTGCTTTGAAATGAGTTTGAAGCTGTTTTGAAATGGGTAGTTTTTTGGGCGCGTTCCCGCACCGTTTTTGTTAGCACTACATCCCTGCACTGCAGTGTTGTAAAGTATACTTCATCTCATCATCTCGCATCCGTTATGAGACTTGACTGCCAAACATTACAGAAATCGCCCCTCTAGCCTTATTTGGCTGCACCCGCCCTTGTTTTCAAGTAGCCAAGCTACCGGTATATATCAGTCCAATCTTAACCTCACTGACCGCTGACTGGGGTAACCAATCTCACAACATGTTTTCTTGCGGTCACACAAGCACTAAACAAGAAATCAAGAACCTCCCTCTCTCACGCACGCACACACCAATCTGCATGATAAGCATTAGCCGCAGCTGACCATAGCTAAAAACCAAACAGAAACGGAAAAATCGAATATAGTGCAGTCGCTCAATAAACAGGACGGTCTGGTGGCCATGTTTGCCAATGCCGAATTCTATTACGTGACAATATAGCCATTTCGATAACGGCTATACACTGAGCGCACGGTCGCACCCAAAACATTTTAACAAGGCGTACCCTTGCGATTGCTGCCAAAATACAGTACAACAGCAGTTACTGCAGCCGGTATTTGTTGCGACGCCCCTCTAAAACATTCCCCCCCCCCTGGAAAAATGCGTTGGACATGGTTTAAAAAGTTTGGGCCCCTCCCAGAAAACTCTTTGCCCCCTCTGGTGTTCCAAGCTGGTTATGGGCCTGAATAGAGGTCATTCAACGCTTCGGCTAAACTTTCAAAAGATACAACACGGTGATTGGTCAATTCGCTATCCAATATCCAAAATAACAATTTTTAGTGCGCAGGCTATATAAACTAGCCTGCGCACTAAAAATTGTTATTTTGTATTTCAAACGTAAAAGAGGCACCTACACAAGGCTGCTTTATGCGAATAAGCTGAATCATGCAGAACCAAGGAGCTCAGCTTCCACTTCTTACTTACAATACAAGTAGTCAATAATTTAATAATGGGTTTTCACATGAAACATAGATCAACATCACCTAAATCAGTGCTCTTCAAACTTGTTGTCATCGTGGAACCCCTGATATACTTTCGCGTTTGTCATGGAACCCCCATTAACAAAAATTTAAGAAACACGAATTACTTGTAAGAAAATCAAATATGTCGTTATTAGACACTTCAACAAGTCAACAGTTATTACAGAAGTTAAAAAGCAAGAAATTTAATGACTCGGTTGTTCTTGCATTTTTGGAATGTAGCTTCTACATTCAGAATTTGGTCATCCGGCAAAAAGAACCCATATCTCAAATACGTGACGTCCCATCATCTAACTTTGGCAAATGAAACTGCATTTGGTCCGCTTCGGAGGAGGTGCCTCTTTTACGTTTGAAATACATTGTTCATCACCGTCCACACCTTGGCTGTTGTTATTATTTCGCTTCACATAAGAAAATATGCTATTTTGCTTCATCTGGCCTGACTAAATAGTAAGAAGTTGGATTTCACACTGTTTTTACTTAATTTCTACGAAGGCTGAACAGCAGCTCTAGTGCGTGACTCGGTCTACTTTCTGCTAGACTCAGGCTGAGTCTACTTTCTAGTTTCTAGTTACTCAGTCTACTCTACCAAGGTTGCCGGGTAGTCATAAGCAAAAAAGGCCAGATCAGCCCTTTAAAAAAGCCAAACAGCACTGAAAAAAGCCAAATACACGATAAATAAACATCACATTTAAAACACCCAAACGCGCTTTTGAAAGGCAATATTTACATATTTTATACATAAAAAGAATAAAGATCACCAGGCCCGTAACCAGCTTGGAACACCAGGGGGGTCGAAGAGTGTTCTGAAAGTGGTCCAAATCTTTAAAACTATGTCTAATACTTTCAAATAACATCAAACACATTTTTTCTGGGGGGCTTCGCCCCCGCTGCGCCCCCTGGTTACGGGCCTGAAGATCACTCCATTAATAAACTTATTGAAACTTTTGGTTTAGCTGAAGAGTAACCTGGAGCTGCAAACCAATAAGCATGAAACAGCAAAACAAAAAATGATAAATTCACGTGCAGAGTTTCCAATGAAAATTTATCATCCTGTGTCCAGAAATAGTGTCTAGAAATCTGCCAGTCCCCAGAAATCTGCCAAAATCATCTTAAAACTTGCCAAATCGACATAAAAAATCTAATTCGCCAAAAAGGGTCAAAAAAGCCAAATTTCATTTGGCCTTTTTTCAAAAATTAAAAAAGTCAAAGCAGTTGAAAAAAGGTCAAAAATTACTAATTTGGCCTCAAAAAAACAATCTGGCAGCCTTGTACTCTACTGTGAACTGTACATCGGCAACATTGTGAAACTGTGATGCAACAATAACTTCCTTCTTAATTGCACAACAATGAACAACGAGTGACGCAACAACTATCAATATTTCTTATTCCGCTATCTGCACTCAACTTCCTATATAACTAACTGGCCTACTTGGAGTCTGAATGCGACACGGTGATCTAAAAAAATTCGTAATGATGCATCAACATACGGAAGGAAGAAATTATTACCCCAAAAAACGAGGAACCCCACGGAACCCTTAAAACTCACGGGATCCCACTAGGTGTTTTGCGGAACCCCTGTTGAAGATCACTGACCTAAATCACCTTTCTTTCAAAATGTATAACGACGCATAAAAATTTCGGGGTGTCACTTGTCTTGCTTGCCCACCGTAGTTGCGGGCCTGGTTCAGCTTGCTCATGCATAAAACCCTAAGAAAAACTGTTTTGATCGTTCCATTGCTGACCATCCACTTGGGTTCGGTTCTTCATCCGACTCCAGCGAGAAAATAGCGTTCATGAAAGCGGTTGACAAGCCTGCAGCAATCCACTCATAAGGCTAAATGCACTTCACAGGTGTGCCTGCAGTCTAAGTTCTATTTAAATGCACTTAGTCTGTAAAATAAAAATTTCCTATATCGTAAACATTTCCTACTTATTTGTTCCAAGACTTTAATTATTTGCAGATCATGTTTTTTTATAAAGAGCATCCGTCAAAATTGACAACCTTTTTCAAACAATCCTCATTTACAGGTTTGGTTTTTCAAAATAGACCCTATGTCAGTAATACAGCACAAAAAAATAATTTTAAGTGTGCACCAAAAGGAGCGGTAACGATAGCTCACTACTATTTTTTTCAGTTGCGATAGCGCCGCTGTCAAATATAGCAAATAGCGATAGCGGTAGCGCCGCCATTTCTAAAGTAGCGGTTGCCCACCTCTGCCTAAAACTAACTAAGCTATAAGTAGTAGGTATATGATAAGGCATAGTATTTCCTCGAAGAAACGGCGTTTAAACACTTCTTATATTCTGTGTTGATGCAAAGGTCGTGTGTGCGTTAGAAAGAACATGCATATGTGCTGAATCAAGTCATTAGAAAGAACATATGAGAGAAGTAATCGACTATGTCTTTTGCGCTCTTCGCATGTCAAGGCACGAACAAAAGACTGTTGCAAACACCAAAATATCCGCAGTAATGTCACAGACAAAACTGTGCCACAACCAAACTAATAATCAGATCAAACATATTGATTGCCCCAGCTCCAAAGCAAAGATTACAAGAATTTTCTTCTCTGTAAAGTTCTGTTTAATATTCCGCCACTATATCTTCCAAAAAAATTTATTTGTGACAAAACAAATTTGGAAGATTTGCTTACTCATATTTGAAACGGAAACGCATCTATCAATCAATCACAGATTTGCAACATTCTTTCATGCCATTAAGGTTGTATCTTTGATTTGAGTATAAAATACGATCAAAGAGGGCCTTCCTCAAAACTGGAAAAGAATAATACACATTTTGCATCACGTGAAAATACAAATGTCAGAAAATATCGTGAAACAAATGCATTGATTTAAGTTTTGCTTCAGTTGATTTTAAACATACGCTCGTGAGGGATTGAACCAGCTTTAAACAGAGTTTCATTGATTTTGGTTTATTTAGCTTCAAATATGCAGGGTACAAATAGTACGCTTCTGCCATTAACATTTTCCCTTTTGTCTTAGAAGGAAAAATCTAATATTGTTGAAAAACTCGTTGGGTTTTTGTTAATACAAAGGCTTGTTACCAACGTTAATGGATCTCTATGTATGCGGCTAAAATTGTGGTTTGTTATCACTTGTTTTGATGGAGAAAAATACAGACACGCAATTTAGCTTACATATGCGATTGGAGATATGGATGTTAGAGGTTGTAACATTTACTGAAAATATGTTCGCATAAAATGAAAGGCAAGGTTCGATTTTCAACAGCAACAATTATTCTTTCTGTTTGCTTACCATTCTTACATGATTTTTGGTTGCCACGCTGAACAGTTGTTTTAATCAAAACATAAGATGTTAAAACTGACAAATTAAAAAATAAGTGTAACCTTGAGTTTCAAGAACAGTAAAGTTTCGCTTTCTTTCCAGATATGAAATCATTTCTTTAACCTTTCTTCGTACGTAGAAATATACGAAAACGGCTTATGTTAGTCGCAAAACTCCACAAACGACGCATAAAAAGCATTTATTTCTGTTGTCCATCAACCAATAATTTTTCCATGAAAAGTATGACAGCCCAGTACAGTATCTTTCAGTTCGTAGTCACACGCAAGAAACAAAATCTTGACTGTTTACAGGGCCTTACTTGAGCCCAAAATCAATATGTGATTACGTTCGTAGTCTCTCAACAGTACGGAATACTCGTTTGGTCTTGTTTTTACTATAGTGAAACTGGTTATCTCAGATCTTGCTTGCATCTCAATCGCCTTAACACTTTTTCCTTTGTGGACCTCAACAAGAAGCCCCTGTCCAGCAACTCTGATTCCTTTTTGTCATCCCACCGAAACAGAGCATGTGTTTCCTCATTTCACCACTGATTTCAATAAAGTGATTTTATCACCCCTGTTTTAAAGTAAGAGTCAGAGCCAACACTGAAAAATGTCCGTGATACCAAAGCCTGTTTACTGTGTATTGCATAGTAGTTTCATGCAAATTTTAATATAGACTACTATGATAATCGTTGGAGGTTGTTGCTAAAGCTATTTATCTGTTACATTTTTACTCTGGATCGTCTATCTGCTCGGCTACAGCGTGGATTATTTCAGGGCTGCGGACCCGTCGTAAAAAATGACACAGCTCCGGCTCCGAAGCTCTTCTTTTCATGAACATGGCTCCGGCTCCGGAACTCGTCGTTTTCATGAGTGTGGCTCCGGCTACGGAGCTCTCTTTTTTCATGGCTCGGGATTCTGTTCATTTTCACACATAAATATTTTAATTTTCTTGGTGTGCCTCAAGTTGAATAGAAAATGAATTAAATCAAGTACACAAAACTAAGAGAATATACCAAACCATTTTGAGTAATTTTGTTCTGGTATTTTTTTTACAAGCAGCGCTCTTGCCATGAAGAAATCAGCGAGAAAAAACAATCACAGGTTCAGTCGATTCAGAGAACAGTTCCTAGCAGAAACGTTACTCAGCATAACGGTAATATAAACAATTTCTGGAAAGGCAGTCGCTGGTTTTGCCGTCAATACCTGAGGTCCTTTTGTTATTTCTTACGACCAGAATGGGGCCTGAAACCTCTTGTAATTCTGTTCTATGCAGTTGAATTCGTTTATAACGGCTTCGTCTGTAATGTCAATTCGCCTATAACGTTACATTTTGTTCGGTCCCGATGGCATCTTTTACATGCATTTCAATTCGCTTATGACGTCATTTCGGCAATAACGTTTTTTATGCAATCACCTAGAGGTGCTGTTATAGGCAAATTCTGTAATTACGTTGCTTGTTAACTCAAGGGGGTGATATTCCTTGCATGTTGTGTTCTCCCAGACAAGAAACTTTACGGTAATCGCCTTTACTGATGCAAATATATATGCGACATCAATGGCGCAACGCAAAGGTTTTAAAGCGACGGTTCCGGATCGAAGGGTCTGACTCCCTGCACCTGCCTGTGTTATCGTTGCTGTGCGCTTGAACAAGGCACTTATAAAGACGCGCACGGCGCACGAAAAGGGGCAAAGCAATCTGCACGTCCGTGCGGCCCACTTCTACGAAAGATTGTACCTCGGGAAATGAAACACGCACTCAAAATGCATGTGCCAGTGTGCCTATACGTATTGCATCGTATTCGTATACTGTGACTGTACCATGTACAGTACTGTACGATATTCCTATAAATGTAGCCTCTAAAACACTTTCCAAGTACTTTATACAAGTATTGTCATTTGTAACATCGGTCCATATTACACAAACCGCCACCAGGGTTTGTCCAAATTATACACTGCATTCATGAAGCTGACTTCAAAATTTCTCTACCTCAGCCAGTCAGCTAAAATTTGATGTTAAGATCAATGCTGCAACAGACAACAGAAGGGTTCTGAAAAACGCACGAAAAACCTGGCATTAAAAAAACGAGGGCTTGGTCCAGTTCAAAGTCATTATAACCAGTCACGACTTTAGTCCAGATTACACACTACACTAGCCCAAATTACACAAATCACCCCAAGTGAATATACACTGAATAAACTGTATTGAAAATATTTTCACTGTTCACGATTTATGAGCAACTTGCGCTTGTCTTTAAAAACAGAGTTTTCCCTGAAATTTTCACTGTATTGAATATATTTCTTACCATTCAAGATTTTTGAGCAACTCTGCGCTTACAATGAAACACAGAGTTTGCCCTGAAATTTCACTGTATTCAATATACTTTTTACATTCAGGATTTTTGAGCAACTTGCGCTTGCCCTGAATTTGCTGTATTGAATATATTTTTTACAGTGACGTGCGGTGAGGTTCGTGACTGGGGAGGCACTGTCTCTTTCAAAGCCAAATTTGCGAGTGTACGAATTGAATGGAGTAGCGTAAATTCACTACTCAAATGGCTGCTTGCAGAATGACTATTGCTTATGATTTCTATCCCATGTCATAATTTGTTACACACACATAGGTACAATGGCGATTCTACATTTGAAAAAAAGTAACATATAGGAGGACCAAACTGAAGTGACTTGTCACCTACTTGTTCAACGGCTTTACTGAAAAGTTGAAACAGTCTTACAACTTATGTACACGTTCAGAATGCATACAGCGATCCAATCGAGAATGGAGACCATCAGTATGATCGGCAGCTGCGGAGAAGTTCAATCAAAGTAAAAGCACGACTGCGCGCAGTGCTGCAGATCACTAGTGCGCAACAACACGCACCAATTGACTTCATCCTCCCCCACCTAAAACTAAATCGAACCGGAGGTTCAACGCACTGGCGAAGGAAGCACAAAACACGTTCGATACGAAGCACAAAAAGCGACCGACTCACTACAAGGATACGATGCG
>Ga0210059_1013901_pt1 | contig 11967 bp, 6 predicted proteins | sample Ectturendosymbi2_FD_188042 | JGI IMG/M metagenome (GOLD analysis project Ga0210059, IMG submission 188042) | Ecteinascidia turbinata endosymbiont from Florida, USA - Sample 2 (SPAdes) (version 2) | ecosystem: Host-associated > Tunicates > Ascidians > Unclassified | place: Key West, Florida... | reverse complement strand
GCTTAATGAAATAAATTGCACATTACGGCTGGAACGAAAACCGCACTGGCCATCCCCCAGCTTTATTTCAAATATTTCGTGTCATCATTTTTCAAGTCCTTGGAATACACTCTCTTGGGAAGAACAGAGATTCCACGGTCGTTAGTGTATTCGTTCCTGGATCCTTTCTTGCATATAGGGATGATCACCAGTTTGCTAAGCTACTTGACGCAAACTGGTGACTTGCCAGGAATTTCTAGTTTATACTGGAAAATCTTCCAAGATTGCATATTGAACCTTCCACCGTGAGAGCTGCCGACTTTCACGCTTCAGTGAGCGGCTTATCTAAAGAAGATTCGGCTTTGTTCTGAGGTCATGCCTGGCAGTCATTGCTGTATCAGTTCATCAACACAGTTTGCCAGCTGGGTGTTTGCAAGTATCCCCACTCCAACCTCAGCAAACTTTGTTGGCCCAATGCCGGTTTACAAGAGTTTCCACACAACGTCCATTTCAGCAGTGTTAGAACCACGACGCTTAGTCGATGAGATTCCAACAACATTTAGGGAATGTCGTTTGGCTTCCTCCATCGCTATTTTCCGGTGAGTGAAGTGACTTTGCAGTTTCTAATCACTAGCTTATGGCAAGATCACCGCTACAGCGTGGTTTTCAAGTCCCAAACTGGAAACACTCTGTGATTTTCCCCAGGGTTGCGGAGTTGGAGGTAAAATGTCCGACTCTGACACCAATTGCGACCTTTCCAAAATGTCTGACTGCGACTCTCAACTCCGACTCCTTAGCATAACATGAATCATGTTGGGCTCTCAAACAATTTTGTAGCAATTAGCAATCAATGGAAATCGTGATACACAGCAAGAATTCTCTGCTTCAATAAAAATTTCAAAAAAATTGTACCATTTCAACAGCCACGGGTGAGCAGTAGCGTTGCCAGCCCAAAAATTTGGGTGGGGCTAAAAAATTGGGGGATCACAATACTTGATTTTAGGAAAATAACACTTATTTTGTTTCGGACACCACCTCTTAATAGCGCAAAATGACTATATGTTCCGAACATTAGTGGGCGGCATGGCCCCCTAGGCCCCTTCCTGGCTACGCCTATAAGAGTGAGAATCCCTAACTTTGGAGTGAAATGTATAAATGATTCAATTTGGCTCCTAGTGTTCTTAGGAATCCGACTCCACCCAAAGACCTCCGACTCCTTGCGACTCCGGATCTGAAACGCTGTTGTCCACATATGCTTTTGCAGGCGCAACTTGGGGACTCCACGTGTCTGTGTCTCATGGAGGAGACTGCCGCAAAGTATTCGTATGTGTCCCTCTGCCGAATGCCTAAGAGCGGTTCTTCGTCACGCGTCATGCAACAACAGGAACTACAAAGGGAAAGCGTTGTTGCAGGCACGTTTGTACAGGAGAGTCCTTGCATTTAATTTCTATTGCCAGCGCAGCCATACGGCAATCACTACAACTGAAAAAGAGAGGCTACGTATTTGTGCGATCGTTTTTCACAACGGGATAAGATGGACGATGTTTTGGTCCCCTGTTTACCATAACCCCTGTTAAGTGAGTGCCCCGATATCAAATATAACAAGTAAAGGTTTTCAACAAGATATTTCTTCAAGATTTTTTCTTCGATTTCTTCAATAACTGAAGATATTCTTTCACTCAACACTTACCTGGCTTCTAAGCTATTGCTATTTTCCACTTTGCAAGATCTTTCAGCTTCGGTTCAGAATGGAAATCTGATTCGGAATTCATATATTCCAAAAATGACGTTTGTCGCTAAAAACTTAATCTCGACATACAGTATCAGAAATAAAATTGATAACGAAAGTTCGGCACAACTGTTGTTCAGCGCGTAAAGTTTCTTTTTTCAGCTTGAGCACGTAAAGCGCACTTGTGGAGCACATAAAGAGCAGAGATTTAGGCAGAAAATAGTTTTGCGTTGAATACCCACCTTCGATATAGCCACAAAGGAGAAGCAATCATTCCCGATATGAGATCAGATACTGACAGGCTTAGAATAAACATGTTGCATTTAGTCCTCAAGTGTTGATTTTTGGAGATTGCAAGGATCGTCAGCAAGTTGCCAAAAGTGCTCCAAAGCCACATAAAAATTATCAGGCATGCCACGAGTATCTAAACACAAGAAAAGCACTTGGTTTGCAGCAAATGCTGAAAGTAAATTGTTTCACTGCTTTGCGGTGGCAACCAAAGCATTTTATTGAGTATTTTTTTAAGCAAGAAGTCACCAGCAGGGATTACCTGCTGTTCCCACGTGGCCGGCGACGTTGATTGATAATCATTTGCTGCAGTACCATTGATTTTCCAGGAATGTGTTATCAAAAATCCAATGACCGCGCTGCTGTCATTTGAATAACTATTCATATTTAAAGTAGTTGCAGGTCTTTGATTTTTGTGGAACTAACCTGCAAAGTAAAATCTTTGCGTGGTTTACGCTTTTTTCATCAGAATTCCTTCTTTGTCTTTTAATTTTCTTCACAAGTCTATTGCTTCTAATCTGAAACAAATTTTGTAATGATATCTCCTTCTATGTCACCGTGATAGTATCTTTGATTCACACTTTGTGTACGTCATCAAGTTTATGGCTTACACATGTCTAGCAAATAGAGGATAAGCATCACGTTAACAAAATATTTTGTGGAACCGACGTTTTTAGAATTAGACATTTGCTCATTATGAATCGTGCATTAGAATTAAACAAGATCAAACTTTTCTTCATCACATTTGCCAAAAGATCTAATGAACAAACAAAATATAGCACTCCTCCGAATATTAAGCTTTCGTTGCTTTATGTTACAGAAGATCCGCAAAAAAATAATCATGAAACAAGAAAAAGAATATAGCACGGATTTGGCATTGCTTCACAAGTTATGCTCCCAACTGCTTCTAAATACACCTTCATCAAAATTCAGCAAGAAGGTCGAAAAAGAATCATTAACTCTTCTTCTGCAAGAACTTTTGTAGAGAGTTGCTGTGATTTCTCAGACAAACAGCCAACATGTTCAAACACCCTAAAATTTGAGTGTAGCTTAGAAGGTATTTTTGAAAACATAGTTTTGACTGGCTGTCTTTATTTGACCCGCAGTCAAAAGTATTTTGAGCAAAAATTGTGAAAATTGGATGAAAAAGTAAATTCAATGTTTCATCACCTATTTTCATGTAAGGAAAATTTTGTAAAGGAAAATGTCACCTATTTTCATGTAAGGAAAATGTTGTCTTTTCATCTTTCCACTGATGAAAAGACGTTTCAACTTCGTTTAGCGCAAATCTATAGAAATGTCGTGAATCATCTCCAAACTGTGGCAATAGGCAACATATTGTACTTTGATACACATTCTTCACTTACAACTTCCTTCCAAACTGGAATGACTCAACAGTACATATAACATAAAATTACACTTTCCAGCAAAGGTTTTTTAGTCTGAACACGAAATTGAAACGTCGTTACTCTTTAACGCAATGGTAAAAACAAAAACTTGCAATTTATTTTCGCTTTTTTGTTTGAAAAGTTTCAAGGTTTTGTTGAAATTTTCAACTGCTTCTTGACAGACTTCCCTCCACAGAGACTAGTCTTTGCACTCCAAATACAGTGCTACAGGGAACGTTTCTTTGTCGTGGCTACTTTGTATAAAAACTAGAACAATACTGTGTGAAAAATAATCACAGTACATCTAAAAGTCACAATATATTTTGCTGAAAGCCTGCCGTCAAGGGCCGTAATGAGAACATATTTAATTTATGTCAAAGCCCAACGCAATGGACATCATTCTGCTATTAATCAAAGAAATATACTTCAGCGGGTTCACACAGAAAATGGCAGCGAACCTCCTTCTTTGTTGAGACGCTTCGTGACTTGCTGCCATAACTGGAGAATGCAGGCTACTTTCGTTTCGGTAATGTGGCTAAATAAAGTCCTCCTTCGATTCGTCAGTGTTTTTCATGGGTATCTTCGTCTATAATGCATGGATAAACTCGTGTTGACGTAGTTCATCACTGGCGCTCAGAATAATGACCAATGTCGCGCTGTCACCACGTTGGTATGCCTCACATGCTAATACAGCATAATTGCATTCGATCTGGTTATCAAACCGTCAATTTTAAGATTAACCTGGATTAAAAGTTGGTAAGCAAACACCTATCCGCAAATCTCATGCCAGTTTCCAAAATAGATCGTCAAATAACCTGGATCTGTTTTTTAGCGAAGAGCTATATCATCGATCATTATATTTTCAGGGACAGAATTCTTGTAACGAGGATCGGCAGCACCAAATACCAATTCTGCCAAAATCCACTGATCCTTGTGTTTGCTTCTTAACGTCAGTTGTTGCCTGCAAAACAAAACCACTCATACTTTTCTAGCTGGTGATATTCTTCGTGCATAACCTTGAACGGCTCTCTATTAACGCAGGAAATCAACTGAATATTTGAAAACAAAGATAGGCTCGTACTTCTTGTTTCTTCTCATTTATTAACTTTTGTACCCGATCTTCCCATGAGGGGGGCCGCGGGGCGGCAGCCCTGGGAGGAATTAAAACATCCCACGTGGACAGCATTCCACGAGAGTTCTGCTGGTGACTCCAGACCTTATCATCTTCTTGGAAACGCGCAAACCGAGCAATGTAACGGCGTTTCACGGGAGATGATCAGTTTTTGTATAAAATCGCGTGAGTTGTGTGTGAAACCTTGGAAAACTGTGTTCTACGATGTATTACATAAGGCCCGTAGCCACGGGGGGGCATTCGCGGGCAGTTCCCCCCAATTCTTTTTGTGCCCCCCCAAATGATTCAAACTCGAAAAATTAATCAATTTTGCAAATGCTTGTTTAATCGTTTAATCGTTACGCCAACTCGCAACATCACCGCACGTTGCGTTAAAAGGTAACCTCATTGTTACTTATTAAGGAATGTCCACACCGGTAACAATTTCGTTTTGTGACGTCACAGCCACTGGAGAGAGCCTTTCCAACCGTTTCTGCAGTCTCTCTGTGAGCGCGAACGCCATGGCACTAGCAAGCTGGCTATGGTGATGTTACAATATAAAGTCTTAGCCAGCGTTCTCTCTAGAAAATTTTAACAAAAGTTGGTTTTAGTGAGCTTGAATATTTTAAAGCTGAGTTGCCAGAATTCTAAAAGAATTACAAATTTCGTGAATTATTAGAATTTAGGATAAGCATAAAGTCTTATGAAAATACGAACAAAGTAGGGCCTACCCATTTATTTCAAACAGCTTCTCCCTGTTTTCTTGCTTTTCCAACGTTTTGGAATGTCGCAAGTGTACGAGAATCAGATTTCACTGCGCAAATGATTTGGTGGTACTGCGCAGGTGCGCATCTTAGAGGGAACATTGAACTGGTCTTAGCCATGCTTGTAGTCAAACAGAACTTCTTGCAATAGCCCAATCAAACCCAGTAGGATAATGTACGCGACTTGGAAGTTGATCAAAAAGGTTAGGGAATTCTGTGTCTGACGTACAAATGCTTCAGCATGTGTATTGGTCAGTGCAGCACTGACTAGCATAAGCCAGCATAAAATGCAGCAAGCGCGTATTCTGTATTTAATGTGTGGTGCATGCAAGCTACAGTTATCCCACCCTCTAAACAAGCGAAACTAAATCCCACCCTCTGAACAAGCGAAAAAAGTCATTTTCATCTCGATTCAGAGAGGACTTCATTCATAACAAAACACATCGGAATAGACTATGAAAATGAGAGTTTGAATTTGAAAGCATCTTACTTGGAAATCATTCAAACCGTTCAGAGCGAATTCAGCAACCGGTTTTCGGAGTTGGATATGTCTCTCATCAAATTTTTGCGTGTTCCTTTACCAGCATCGAATTGCTTTCTCGACAAAGAAGAGTTACAACCTCTTCACTCTTTAGTCAATTCAACTACCAAAAATATCAGTGAAGATCTGTTCGATGCTGAAACTACTACAGTGAAAAACATTATCTCATCAAAGCTTCCTGATATGTTTTTAAATGAAAACACCCGTATGAATTTGGACAAGCTTTTGAAACGGTTTTAGAAGTATAAACCAGCTTTTCCCGCCATATACTTGCTGCTGAGCGCGGGCTTAACTGTAGGAGTTTCCACAGCCACATGCGAAGCAAGCTTCTCCAGTGTGGTGAGGATGCTCACTCCTTATCGCAGGTGAAAGACACGCGACCGCACAGGGGCGTAACGAGATTAGACAGAGCCCTGCAAGAAGCACGTGTGCCGCCGCCATGTTCGAATTTGAGGTCTTCAGGAAGCAAATGTAATGTATTGAAGAAAGTAGGCTACATGTGACATAGGCTCCTTGTGACATTGTTTGGAATTTTGGCGGCCCCGCAGTCATTCGGCGCTCCCCGTAGTGATTCGGCGCCCGGGGAATTATGCCCCCCTTTCTCCCCCTCGTTAGGCCCCTGCGATCGTATTAATGTCAGCTGGTTTTTTTAGGCTTTGAAAAAAATGAAACAGCTGCTGTGGCAAACGAAGATATCGTTGCTGAATTTTCGACCAAAACTCGACGACTGCATGTTTAAAGTATTCTCTTGACACTGCAAGTGACTGCATTAATATCATTTATCTATTATGCTATGTAGTAGGTGTCAGAACTGCAGCTTTTGTGACAATTTATGCTGAAATTCCTTTTCTTGGTTTTTCCATGTTGTCGTTTTTCGTTCTACCAAAAGATGTTTTAAAAACTGCGAGTGTTGACAAAAGGTAGAACGTCTACATGCTAGAGTAGGCCTACATGGTTCAAGGATATAGTGGGGCGGGAACGCCTGGGAACGGCGTTCCCACATCTTTTTCACGTTTTGTTTCAAAATAAGTTTGAAGCTGTTTCAAAATGGCTATTTTTGGATGCGTTCGCACACCTTTTTCTCAGCCCTACATCCGTGACATGCTTCGACTTCCAGCTGTTAATGAGAACGATTGATTGATTGTTTCAGTGACCAATGGAATGTATGTATTGATTATATATCATCTCGCGCATTGTTGTGACTCTTGTGAGAAAGTAGACGGAGTTTCTTTCGTACCAGTGTCTTCACTTTAAATGCTGATACGTATAAAATTGGTTCAGTTTTGTTGCTTATGACAAAACATTGTTATGTTTTTCAAAAAAGTTAACAGTGCATTAGGCAAACATCGAACAAAGTTTTTACTGAATCAACTGCGACAAACAGGCATCAAGCACTGGCGCGTAGTCAGAAAAATATCTTGAAGCCAGGCCCGTAATCAGCTTGTGACACCAGGGTGGGCGAAGAGTTTTCTGAGAGGGGCCGAATATTTTCAAACTATGTCCAATACTTTCAAACTACGTCTAACATATTTTCCAGGGGGCAAAAGAAATTTTAGGTAGACTTTTCCCCCGTAGCCACGGACCTGCTTGAAGCATAGGCGAAATTTTTTTCATGTTGTTTTCATTGTTGTTTCCTGAGAAAAGTGCATAACTAATCAAATGCTCTTAGTTTTGTGCGGATATTTTTTCCGGAAAATGTCACCGTTTTTGAAAATTTGAGAAAGGCGCTGGAGTCGTCCTGCCCTGCTTGACTATCTATGGCACGTAGCATACCTGTACAATCACAAATTTTATGTGATCAGACTGAAAACAGACAACTGGCAATATGCTGCCCAGTTAATCGCTGAAAATTAATAGATTAATTTGTTTTAAACATACAACAAAACAAATATTGTCCCCCTAAAAATGTATTGTGCCCCCCAAACCTTAAAGCCTGGCTACGGGCCTGTATTACATACTACACGATCGTTGTTGTGCACTGCTGCCACCGCCACGCCCCACGAGCTATTCTTCGGATTTTGCCGTTAGTCTGATAGCGGGATATCCCCACCAGCTTGGTTGATGCAACCAGGACCGGTGTTCTTGTGCAAACATGTGCGCACCAGTAAACATGATGCTGGCTGAAGAAACTGGCGTATCAGAGGCCAATCCGATGTAAGCTGGTGTACTGCTTAGTCTTAACGTTTGTTTCAGCGATGTAGCACTAGCACCTAATGTGACAAGCACGTGACCCAGTGATAAGTGCGTCCGCTTTGGTGCTGGTGGGTTTGGAGTTCGACTACTGTATCCTCCTATCAGAAAACCTGCAGGGAACCAAGAACCCAAAAATAACGAGTCTAGTGGTAAGAGATCTTGTAAACAATCAGTCGTAGTTCCACAAGACGGCTGTAACTATACAGCGCCATCAAAATGCCATATGAAACAAAGCACCTAATGCATTTTAGTAGTAGTGTATTGATTTTTGCCACGAAATAATGGTTCACGCAACGCAATACATTAGACTGATGATAGATCACACAGCATTTCGGAGAATAATTTGTTAAACGAAAAATTATACAAGCACAAATCGGTTGTGGAAATGTACTACAGATTCAAATTTGTTTGGTATGAAACTATGTGAGCTAGTGAAATTTATGTGTAGCTTATGCCACAAACTGCACAGTTTCATTCATGGTAAATGCAGTGATATCGATAACAACATAGTTATGCAACGCTTGTTGCAAATGTAACGCAGAAGCTATAGCAGATTCAAGAGGAAAGTTCTACTTCTACACAAGAAACAACATTTTCTATTCTACACAAGTAACATTTTCTAGTTCCTTTGTTACAAAGGATTGGTGAAGGACAATGAGGCCATCTACTTTCCCAACTCTGTGCTTTTTCTGCTAAAACTAGCACCCAGTGAAATGCTGCCAGGCCAGCCGTTGAAACAAAAGCTCCATCAGAGTGGTCTGATGTTGCAGGTGATGAAGTGACAGAAATTCTCGACGATGCGCTGCAGTCCTCTCTGGCTCTAATCAGACCATCTCGTAGGCTGTAGCAAAAAAACATCCGAAACACCAGGGTTACGGCGTTCTACTCGAAGCACCCGGGGCGCATGGGAGCCGGGAGGATTTTTTCAGGGGGGCAATAGTGGGTTTTTCCAGGGTAGCCAAAAGGATTTTCCAGTAGGAGCAAAAGTGATACATTTTTATTTCACCCAGTCGAAACTAAGAAAACAACTTATTTTTGCTAAATATTTGATAAAATCCAGAGGAGACAAATCCCCGCTGACCCCCTTCGACGCCCATGCCGGGGCGTACGATTTGAACGATACGATCAGTCAATTTCTTTCTAGAAGGGATGAATGTTATAAGTTTGTGCTATTGCCTGTTCTGAGTTATTTCTCGGCTGAACCCAGTCAGTTGAATTTCTTGATACTTGACGACATTCCTCACATCTCACTGCCGCTTCGGCGCAAATAGCAAGGAGCTCGTGACGTGCTAATCAGAAGCACAATCAGTAGGGTGAACATCGTATCGTGCCAATCGTTGTCGCAGTTTAATGGGCATCTTTGAGCTGAATGCTTGACGTTGATGTCTCTTCATGCATGAATATTATCTTGTTTTTGTTTTGTGTAGATGCTTAATTTTTAGTTGATTGAAAGCAAGAAAATGGTTCAATGGTGTAGCAACTTTAGAACAGATCTCACAGTTTGCAGTTCCTTCCAAGCGTCTCAAAACATTTGTTTAATAATAAAATCATTATTTATTGCCCTTCAAGTTTTTTCACCTTCAACAATACAGTCTATTCGAATAATTGAGCAGATTGGATTTACGCCGGCTAAACACAAGCTTTCGCTTCAAAGCATACCAGAGGCATATATATCATTTTCAGAGTAGCAAAAATCATCATAAATACAAAGATTTTCCTCTCGTCACATTGATTCGTTATTTAATTTCTTTCATTTGATTTCAATCAAAAAAATCTTCTGCTGCTGTGCATCGGCAAAGTCGACATCAGACAAAACCAACAGATGTTTCAGTTTGCTCCACGCTTCTATTTGTAACTGTGAACGTCGTTGTTGGAGTTATTGATGATAAGGCATTGGTTTTTATTATTGGCAATGAGCCGCCAGAACCAGCAGGTTCGCTTCCGTAGCTCCTCTCAACGCAAAGCCTGCAGTGAAAACATTTCAAACGTCCATCATGTTTAAAACACTATACATAAAATATACCTTTGAAAGTAATTACGCCTAAGTTAGATGTGTGCGTTTTTTAATTCCTTCAGTATGGCTGAATTAAAATGTGTGGCAAGATATATCTAATTTCCTGACAGGATTATTGTGGTGTTACACCAAGGTAGACAACTATTAATTTTTGTTATCTATGAAGCGCATGCAAACGCATTGATCTCTCTGTTTTTGTTAAGATTGCAGACATATCAGATGGTACAAAGCCTTACTCTAAACTTTTTTGCAAGACGTGAGTACCACTGGAAAACGACGTGCTTGATTACCTCATCCTTTAACACACAGGTGTAGAGCAGGTAAATTTTTGGGGGTACGAAGGATTTTTGGCCGAATTTCCCCAAACTTGCCCGTTATGACCTCCAAAAGAATGGTCTTTATGCGCTTTTGTGCTTTTCTGCAAAAGTTTGGAGCCATTTGTGTTCGGATTGTCAGGGATTTTGCCCAGATTTTCAGGAAACGTTTCTCGGATTTTCAATATTTTTCCCCGAATTTTCAGGAATTTTGCCCGGATTTTCGACAAATCAAAACTTTTGAGGGTGTTGACCCCGCCTCCTGCATATCTGCATTAATTGATGCAAATAAAAGCTTTCCAGGTGCAGTGTTGTAGCACTATTCTGCCGATAAAATGTACAGTAGTTATTGATATTGTTATTAATAGCGGTTATCGTCGACAGTGCTTGCGCATTCCTTCTACCGAAAACGTTTTCACATGGGTTCGCGCGTCACATATATCCTTTTTGTCTCCATCCTTGCAAATCAAACAATTTTCCAGTCTTTCAAAAATAGACTGAAATACCAAACTCAAACCTGCCATATTCTAAATAATTTAGTGGTCAGTGACAGATACATAAAATAACACAAAGTTTATGCTTGTAATTAATCTATGATCAACGCTGTTCTCTTTTAGCGACATTCGTTTTATCTAGTCAAAGCTCTGTAGGAAACCTGCGATTTTCATTAACTAAAAAGTAGGTCAGTCATTTTCCGATAAAGTCTGTTCAGCATTTTAACAGCAATAGTCTCAATACTCTCAATATGTTTCTGGTAAAAAGTGCAGTAATATGATTGAGGAGGTTCTGTGAGAGGTTTACTGTATTGTACTTTAAATATTAAAGACCACAAGACCATTTATACACAAACATGCCAACACTTGGTTTGTAAGAGAGATCGAACGACATTTTGGAAGTTTGTTGTTCTCGTTGCACTTTTCTTTATCGATTTCACAAGCTTGTGATAAAAAACAAACACATGAGTTTCACATTTATAGACAGATTCTTTATTTTTTATTTTCAAAGATTCTTGCACCCCACGTAGCGTCTTTACGCAAACAAGGAAATTTTGGCATGTGCTAAAACTCGCCGCTTTAAGCTAACCCACGCACATATTCACCTTACTGCACGCAACCTTGCGCATTCCCTTTAAATCCCGCGCGAGACAAAATTTTGGCGCAAGGGCTTTCCAAAGATTTTCCCAACAGCTTCAACCATAACTCGCCAGTCGATTGAGCTAGAGAGCTGTGGAAAGCCTCAAAAGATCCGGTTAGACTAGTACCTTCAATTAAAAAAATTTGGAAGTTTTGGATTTGAGGTTGTTTGCGGGGTGGCATATTAATTAAATATTTTTTGTCATAACTTCCCAACCACAAACGCTAGAAAGCCAATCAAGGACTCAAAAGATGCGGATCTGTGCCTAGTTTGGGTCAGGCAACCTTAGCCAAACAAGCCCAAACCTGTAATTCCTCTTAATATGTCACGCGCCAAACAACCTCAAATCCAAAACCTCCAATTTTTTTAATCAAAAGTAATACTCTAATCGGATTTCGAGGCTTTCCACAACTCTCTAGCTCAATCGGCTGGCGAGTTATGGCTAAACGTTTTGGGAAAAATACTTGCACCAAAATTTGGGCAGGCCGGGAGTCAAAGCGCAGTTGCCCGGA